>TARA_R110000751_G_scaffold2018_1_pt1 | contig 99909 bp, 87 predicted proteins | sample TARA_R110000751 | Tara Oceans TARA_R110000751 (sample SAMEA4398001) | marine metagenome | biome: Polar Biome; feature: [MES] marine water layer (ENVO:01000295) within the mesopelagic zone...; material: water (ENVO:00002006), including particulate matter (ENVO:01000060) such as...... | reverse complement strand
TTTAGCTCAGTTGGTAGAGCACATCATTCGTAATGATGGGGTCACAGGTTCGAGTCCTGTAAGCGGCACCACGACTTCCGCCTCACCCATCGCCGCGCGACCCAGCCAGGCCGTGAGCGTCCCTCGTTGGGGCGTTCAAGATTCAGCATGACAAATCGCGTGGGGGGATGTTAAGGCCTTGCTTATCACAAGGAAGAGGCCCGGATAACGGGCCCGGCGGATCGCTGACTGAATCGACGAGTGCATGTACTGTGCTGTTGGGGGGCGATCCGAATGGGCTTGGGCCAGCATATCCACACGAGTTTGAATAGCGGCCACGGCGCCGCTTTCCACCGGGCACGCATGGTCCTGCTCGCCGGGGCGGCGGCGTTCGCGCTGGCCAATCCCGCCTCGGCGCAGGCGCAAGCGGTGCCGAGCCGCGGCGAGCTGACCCCGCCGCAGGCACGCGAACCGGTTGCGCCGCCCCCCACGCTGACGATCGACGGGGGCATGGAGCGCTCGCCCTGCGCGCTCGACGCGCCCGATCTGGCCGACATCACGGTGACGCTCAATTCGGTGCGCTTCACCGGGGCGGACAAGGCGCCCGAAGTCGACCTCACGGGAGCTTATCAGGGCTATGTGGGCCGCGAACTGCCGATATCGGTGCTTTGCGATGTACGCGCGGCGGCCAACCAAAGGCTGCAACAGGCGGGCTATCTCGCCACGGTCGAAATCCCCGCGCAGCGGCTGTCCAATGGTGACGCGGAAATGCGGATCGTGTTTGGCCGGGTCACCGCATTGCGGGTGCGCGGCGATGCAGGGCCTTCCGAGCAATTGGTGGCGACCTATCTCGAACCGCTGACGCAGGATGCGGTGTTCAACACCAAGCGGGCCGAGCGCTATCTGCTGCTGGCCGACGACCTGCCGGGAGTCGATGTCCGTCTCTCGCTGCGTCCTGCCGCGAGCGGCGAGCCGGGCGATCTGGTCGGCGATATCGCGGTGATCCGGCGGCGCGGAACGCTCGATCTCAATGTCCAGAACTTCGGCTCCAAGGCGCTTGGCCGGTTCGGCGGGCTGCTGCGCGGCGAGGTCTACGACCTGACCGGCCTTGGCGACCGGACCAGCGTCGCGCTGTTCTCCACCGCCGAGTTCGAGGATCAGCAAACCGTCCAGCTCGGGCATGATTTCGCGATCGGCGGCGATGGCCTGCGGATGTTCGGCCAGTTCACCTACAGCTGGACCGACCCCGATCTCGATCTGCCCGGTCTCGATGTCGAATCCGAAACGCTGTTTGCCTCAGCGGGGCTGTCCTACCCGATCCAGCGCAGCCGCAGCACCTCGCATATCCTGAGCAGCGGGTTCGATTACGTCGACCAGGACCTGACGGTGAACGATTTGCGCCTGACGCGCGACCGGGTGCGGACGGTCTTCCTGAGAGTGGATTCGCTCTACGCCGATCCCGACAGCATTGCAGGCGCCAATGGCTTCAGCGCCTTCGAACCCCGACTTGGCGCGCGCGGCGGGGTCGAGTTGCGCCAGGGGATCGACATCTTCGATGCCACCCCCGATTGTCGCAGCGATCCGCGCACCTGCCTTGCGGGGGGTGTGGCCCCCAACCGGATCGAGGCCGATCCCACGCCGCTGCTGGTGCGGTTCGAAGGTGAGGCCGATTACCGGCCCATACCCGATCTGCGCTTCTCGCTCGGCCTGAATGCGCAATTCACCCGCGACCCGCTGCCCGCTTTCGAGGAGTTCTCCGCGGGCAATTATTCGCTTGGCCGCGGCTACGATCCGGGCAGCATCCTCGGCGATAGCGGCTACGCGTTGTCGTTTGAAATGGGCTATGGTTCGCTGGCGCCCGACGGCCCCGCCAAACTGGCGTGGGAAGGCTATCTCTTCACCGACATGGCGTGGGCCTGGAACGAGGACCCGAGCCGTTCGCCGCTCAATCCCGATCGCCTGTGGTCGGCCGGCGGCGGTATGCGCTTTGCTTATGGCAGCGCGCTGCAGGCCGATGTGGCGGTCGCGGTGCCGCTCGAGAAACCCGATTTCGCTGCCGATCGCGGAGACGTGCGCGTGCTCGTCTCGCTCACCACCCGCCTGCTTCCCTGGAGGTTCTGATATGGCCCGCTCGATCAATCATCGCCTGCCCCTGCTGCTTGGCGGAGCAGGCCTCGCCATGGCCGCGGTTCTGGCGATCCCCTCGCAAGCGCAGGCGGAGGCTTTCAATGGCTTCCCCGAGATCGTGCGGGGCGCCGTCGACATCGATCGCTCGGTAGGGGGCGCCGACACATTCACGATCACTTCCGCAACGGCGGTGCTCGACTGGTTTCCGTACGAAGACGACGCGGGCAATGCGCTGATCTTTCTCCCCAATGGCAGGACAGCCTATTTCCAGGACGGACCGGGGCAGGGCGGGTTCGCCGTGCTCAACCGGATCCAGCCTTCGACCAATGGCAATGCGATCGTCTTCCGCGGATCGGTGATCTCGAATTTGCAGGATGCGAGCGGCACTCTCTCGACCGGGGGAATGGTCGCGTTCTATTCACCAACGGGCATTTTGATAGGCGGCAATGCCACTTTCGATGTCGGGCAATTGCTGCTGACCACGCTCGATCCCGATCTCGACAGTTTCGACAGCTTCGCCGCAGGCGGGACACTGCAGCTGACCGGCGCCCAGGGGACGACTGCCGGCATCTCGGTGGGCGAAAACCCGCAGATCACGGCCCTTGGTGAAGATAGCTACTTCGTCGTTGCTGCGCCCCAGATCACCATGCGCGGGAGCGCCTATATCAACGGCTCGAGCGCCTATATCGCTGGCGAGCAGGTCAATCTGACCTACAATAACGGCCTGTTCGACATCGAGATTCCAGTCGGGACGAGCGTCGCTACGGCGATTGATCACCGCGGGTCGACCGGGGGACCATCGAGCCTCGGCGCGGGCGACAACCATGTCATCTACGGCGTTGCACGGGCCGCTGCCGATCCGATCACCATGCTGCTGCGCGGTAATCTGGGCTTCGATACCGCGGCTACTGCCGGGGTGGATAATGGCGATATCATTCTCTCGGCCGGTTACGACGTCTTCGGGCGGGATGTGACGACGGGCGCGGTGAACGACGCGGCTATAGCGGAATCGATCGCGCTGTCCGGCGCATCGAGCCTGACTTCGAGCGTGTTCGCCGGGGCGACGGGCGGCTTCTCCGCCAATTCAAACGGTGGAGCGATCGATTTCGCCGATGGACTGACCGTGGAAGCTGCCCGGTCGATACTGTTTTTTGCCCGCAATGGGCACGACATTTCGATCACCGGAGACGCCTCGCTGTTGTCTCGCGGGACGATCGCGACATCGCTCGATGTAGTCGGCGGTGCGATCGACCTGATCGCCCGCGTAGGTTCTACCGTGAACGTGACCGGGGATTTGAGCGCCGACGCGTCGCCGCTCCAGCTCTCCGGCGACGCTACCGGGGGTGATATCGACCTGTTGGGCAATGGCGGCACGATTTCGATCGGCGGCGACGTCAGCCTGTTGGCGCAGGCCAACTTGCGGCTGGGGACGGGCGCGGTCGGCGATGGCTTTGGCGGAAACGCGCGCCTCTATGCACTGAACAATGGGGCGATCGATGTCGGGGGATCGCTGGACATTGATACCGATGCCTTCGGCAATGATTTCGCGGGCAGCATGGCGACCGGCGGACGCAGCGAAGTTATCGTGCGCAGCGGTGGGCGGATCGATATTGCCGGTGATGCATCGCTCGATGCGAGCGGCCTGGGCGGTGATGCCGACGGGATATTGGGGGTGATCGACGGGGGCGCGGGCACCGGGGGCCTCGCCAATGTCGATGCGCGGGACGGGACAATCACCTTTGGCGGCTCGCTTTCGGTCAATGCGCTGGGTCAGGGCGGGGAAGGCGCGAGCGCATTCAATGGCGGACCGGGCGACACGGGCGGTCTCGGACGCGGCGGCGAAGCGCTGGTCAACACTATCGACGGGACGATTACGATCGCCGGCATCGCCACGCTTCGCGCGAGCGGGAGAGGCGGCGAAGGCGGCTCCGGCGGTGCGGGCATCGGCGGAGTTTCGCAGGTCTTCGCCGATGACACCGGAGCGATCAGCACGGGGGGTGTTACCGCCTCCGCTATCGGTCTGGGCGGTGATGGCCTGGCCTCCGATGGCACAGGCGGCGATGGCGAAGGCGGCCGGTCGGTTATCCTGACCGAGGGCACCGGAGATATCGTGCTGAGCGGCAACGCCAATCTTCTGGCCGACGGTACCGGCGGCGATGGACATGTCGGCGGCGACGCCACTGGTGGCAATGCGGGAATCCTGGCGGTTTTCGGCAGTATCGCGGTCGACGGTGATGCCTCCCTGTCGGCCCTGGCCACCGGCGGCGATGCCGCTGTCGGCTTCGGCGGTACCGGCGGCAATGCGCTGGGCGGCACCGCCTATATCCAGGCCGATGGCTCGCAAGCCCTTGCCGCCAGCCTGACGATCGGCGGCAACGCCTCGATGACCGCCTCGGGTGTCGGCGGTGAGGGCGGCGAAGGCGACGGCAGTACGGTCGCCGCTGGCGCCGGCGGCAATGGCACGGGGGGCACCTTCCAGGGAACACCCGGTTCGGGCGGCGCCTTCGCGCTGGCCGGCCGCGACAATGCCACGCTGACGGTTGGGGGCAGCACCGCGCTTTCGGCGAGCGGTCTCGGCGGCACGGGCGGCTCCGGCGGTACCGGACAGGCCGGCGGCGCCGGCGGGTCGGGCGTGGGCGGTACCACGCAAGCCGGCACATTTAGTGGCCGCGGTGATGGATCGCTCGGCGAAGGGCTGGCCGAGTTCGATACGCTGACGCTCGAAGCAGGTGGCTTCGGCGGCGATGGCGGATCGAGCGTAGCTGCTCTTGGCGCGGGCGGAATCGGTGTGGGCGGCTTCGCGGGCGTGTTCGCCAACGCTTCGCAGGTCGACGCAGGAAGCATTTCGACTCGCGCCGATGGCATCGGCGGGGATGGCTCGACCGGGGGTGACGGCTTCGGCGGCAATGCCGGGATCGGGATCGTCGGCGGCACGCTCAACGCCCTGGCCCTCATCGGCACTGCCCAGGGCATCGGTGGCAGCGGAACGACGGGCGATGGCGGCGCCGGGCGCGCCGGCGAAGTCTCGATCGACAGTGATTCCATCCTGAACGTGACGGGCGACATCCAGTATTCCGCGACCGGCAGCGGCGGCGCGTCGGAAACGGGCGATGGCGGCCTGGCGCTGGGCGGGGTTGCCAGCATAACCACTTCGGGCACCGCGATCCTCACGGTCGGCGGAGGTGTCGTCCTCAATTCCTTTGCGGACGGCGGCGCCGGGGCTGTCGGCGGGGATGCGACAGGCGGGACCGCCTTCATCGATGTACGGGAAGGCGCTGCAACCCTCACGGGCCCGACCAATCTCGATGCCAGCGCCACTGGAGGCGAATCGGGTGACGGTGATGGCGGAAATGGGACCGGCGGTCTGGCCTATGCGCGCAGCCGGGACGGTGGCAGCCTATCCTTCGGGAATGCAACGCTCACCGCCAACGGGCTCGGCGGCTTCGACGCGGCAGGTGTGCGATCGGGTGGCGCAATCGGCGGCCTGGTCCAGGTCCTGGCAACCGCCGAAGCTGCTATCGAGGCGGATTTCCTGCGGCTGGAAGCGCTTGGCGCGGAAACCGCCGGGGCGTTCGAAATCATCGCCAATGGCGGGACGGTTGCGCTCGACCAGCTTGTCGCCCGCGCGGTCGGCGCCAGCGCGGGGGATGCCTCGCTAATCCGTGCTGCCGGCGGCGCAATCCCGATAACGGGCTCGGCGCAGATCGAGCTCACCGGCGATCTCGACATCGTTACGGCGAACGGCGGGCTGATCGGCGGACCGAGCATCGGCGCTCCCACCGCGCTTATCGATATCTCGACCGCGGGCACTGTCACCATCGACGGCGACAATGACGACCAGATCGGCTTCGGCGGGCAGGATGTGTTCATCCTTTCCAGCGAACTCGACATTCTCGCAGGCGCAAGGATCGGGGCCGAGTTCCTCAATCTGGTCGTGTTCGGCAATGACGCGATGACCGTGCTTGGCGGAACTGGCGATACCGAGGGTTACACGCTTACCCAGGCCGAGCTTGGGCGGATCGATGCGAGCGCCGCCTATTTCGGCGCCTCTTTCGAGGGCGCCGCGTCGGACGATCTGCTGATCCGTGACACGACCATCTTCGGTTCTCTGGACGATGGCGTGGCCAATGTGTTTATCGGCGCAGGCGGAGTGGTCCGCGTCGAAGGCATGCTTGCCTATGTCGATGCGGCCCCGACCGATGAACTGTCCATCCTGGCGCAGCGGCTGGAAATCGTGACCCCGGGCGGGATCGGCATCGTCGATTCGCAGGACAATCCAACCGGCCGGTTCAGCTTCTTCGGCAACGACTTCTGGATGGCCGATGCGGAAACCATCGCGCAGCTTCGGGGCGACGTCGGCTTTGCCGGGCGCGACGCGCTGCTCGCGACCGCCGCCGCGGGCAGTTCCGATCCGCTCGGCTATCTGCGCGCCGGCGACGTCCTGCTCGCGGTCGGCAGCAGCCTGCTGGTTCGCAATACGGGAACGAGCCAGGCGCCGGCGGGCATTACCGTCACCGGCGATCTGGCGATCGCCAGCTTCGCCAATGACGACCAGCAAACCCCCTCGGGCGGAGCACTCGATGTATTTGCCTACGGCCGCCAGCTGAACGGCGATGGCAGTTTCGTGACGGGTGAGGAGTTCTTCGCACTGGTGGATTTCAACACCGATGAGGACCTCGATGGGCTGGTCACGGCCTACACCGACGCGTCGCAGTTCAACGATTGCACGATCAACACCGCGCAATGCGCCGGGGTGGAACCCCCGTTGCCCGAGCCGCCCGACGAGCGCGAAGAGGTGCTTGAGAAGATCGACGAGAAAGCGCCGGCAGCGGCGGTGACGACCACCGCAGTGATCGCGGCCGCTCCGGTCGAGCAGAGCGAACAGGACAGCAATGTCGAGTTCGGGGCCGACTTCCCCGGGCTGCTCAGCGCCTCGCTGATCGGCGAACAGGGCGCGATCGACGATCCGGTCGCCAGCGGCGGCGATATCGCGCTCTATGGCGCGGGCGAGGAAGCCCCCGAGCAGGACGACGAAACCGGGGAGGATTCCGATGCGCAGTAAAACCTGGACCGCCATCGCGGCATGCAGCGCAGCGGCAGTGATGCTCGCGGCTCCGCTCCAACCCGTTGCAGCGCAGAATGGCGAGCGTCCGGTCAGCTATAGCGACACCTTCCCGATCGGGGCCAACGGCCTGTGCGAAGCGCAGATCATGCCGCCGCAGCCGGGTGCCGGACTGTTCGACCGCGGATATACGATCGTCTGCCGCGATGCCGCAGCCCCCGTGGGCTCGCTGTGGGTCCTGCGTGATGCGCAGAGTGCGGATGCGTCGGCGCGGTTCCTCCCCTCGGCCGAATGCCGCGAAGGTGGCGAAACCGCCGTGCCCGACGCGCTGGGCGACAGCGAAAGCTATTCCTGCAGCGATAGCGATCTGGGGACGCGGCGTATCCTTGTGGCCGGCGAGGTAGGCGGGCGGCTCTACGCCGGCGAAGCCATCGCCGCCTATTCCGATGCCGTGCGGTTGGGAATCGCCACGCTGGTCAACGATCGCCCCGTCCAGGGCAATGTCGAGATCCCGCTTACCGAAACCGGGGATGCGGTCGCGTTCGCCCGCGCACAGGCGCGCGCGCTCGCCTCGGATGCAGTGATCGCCGAAGCCTACCGCCGCAGCAATAGCGGCGACTTTGCCGAAGCCGCCGAATTCTTCGCTGCGACCGCCGCTACCGCCGAAGGCAACAATGCGCTCGAAGCACGTCTCAATGCCGCGCTCCTGCAGTCGAATCTCGGCAATTTTGCCGAAGCCTCGCGAGGTTTCGCAAGCGTGCGCGGGCAGGTTGGCGGCGATCCCGTGCTCGCGCGCCTGCTGCGCAATTACGAGGCGATCGATGCGCTGAACGCGGGGGCGCCGCAGGTGGCACTCGACATCATCGAGCGCCCGCTCGCAACCGGCGCGACGTCGCAGGATGCGCTGGCGGGCTTGGCAATCACCGATGCGCTGGCCGCACGGCTGTCGGCCGAACAGACGAGTGCGCTGGACGAAGTCGGCGGGCTCTCCGCGCTCGAACGCGCCGATCTGCTCGACGGGCAGACCGACTATCTCGCAGCCACCGCCTTGCGCCTGCTCGGGCGCAAGGGTGAAGCCGGGCAGCGCCTGGCCGATGCCGACACGGGTCTGGCGGGTGTTCGTGGTGGCTCGGTCCGCTCGATCCTGTGGCTGCGTGCGCAGGTGCTGGGCGAACTGGCCGACCTGGCCGAGGACAAGGACGACGCCGGCGCCGCCGAGGCCTATCATGGCCAGGCGATCGCGCTGCTTGAGACCAATTACCCCAATTCCCCCGCGCTGCTGAGCAGCAAGGCGCAGTTCGCCGGTTATCTGGCGCGCAGCGGGCGGACGGAAGAAGCGCTCGCTGCCTATCGCGATCTGGTGGGGGATGCGCAGGGCAAGCCCGCGCCCGCGCTGCGGCGTTTGCTGGTGCCGTTCTTCGACCTGCTGACCAGCGACGGGAATGCCGGAGCCGAGGCTGCGGCGGACATGTTCCTTGCCAGCCAGCTGCTGCAACGCCCGGGGCTGGCGCAAACGCAGGCCGTGCTCGCGCGCGAGCTATCGGGTGGGAGCGACGAAGCCTCGCAACTGTTCCGCAAGGCGGTCAATGTCGGGCGTTCGGTCGAACAATTGCGCAATCGCGTGGCGCTGCTCGAAGGGCAGGCGGCCGCCGATCCGCTGGTGGCCGAACGGCTGACTGCGCAGCGCGCGGCGCTCGCCCAGCTCGAGACGCAGCAATTGGCGATCCAGGACAGCCTGGGCGAATATCCCCGCTTTCGCGCCGTGTCCGATGGCCGGGTTACACTGAAGGAATTGCAGGAGACATTGCGGCCGGGCGAAGGCTATCTCAAGCTGGCGACGCTCGATGGTGCGACCTTCGCCATCTTCGCCACGTCGGAGATGGCGCGCGCCTATCGCGCCGGGGTCGATCCCGAGGCGCTCGAGGCCGAGGTGGACGAATTGCGCGCCACCATCGCCTATGTCGAGAACGGGCAGACGCTGACCTTTCCCTTCGACATCGAGAAATCGCGCGCGCTGTACAAGGCACTGCTCGAACCCGTCGATGGCGAGGTCAAGGCGCTCGAACATCTCGTATTCGAACCCGATGGCGCCATGCTGCGGCTGCCCGCGAACCTGCTGGTCGCCGATGACGCCAGCGTCGATCGCTATGTCGAGCGGATCGCGCAGGGCGGCGACGATTACGATTTCACCGGGACCAACTGGCTGGGGCGCGAGGTCAGGATCACGACCACCGTCTCCCCCTCGGCCTTCCGCGATGTTCGCCGGGCTCCCGGGTCCTCCGCGGTCCGCGAATATATCGGCTTCGGCGAGAACACGCCGCTGACCCAAGAGCGCGGGTCGCTCGGCACGCGTGCGGCGCTGGCCGGAGGCGCGGATTGCCTGTGGGCCCCGTCGATCTGGGACTACCCGATCAAGGCCGACGAGCTTTACGCTGCCTCGCGCAGCCTGGGTGCGGGCACCGCGCAGGAGCGGATCGTTACCGGTGACACCTTCACCGATACCGCAGTTCTCGGGATGGAGGATCTCGACCAGTATCGCATCCTCCATTTCGCCACGCACGGCCTCGTGACCGCACCGCAGCCCGAATGCCCGCCGCGCCCGGCGCTGCTGACCTCGTTCGGCGACGAGCAGTCCGATGGCCTGCTGTCCTTCGCGGAAATCTTCGATCTCAAGATCGATGCCGATTTGGTCATTCTCTCCGCTTGCGACACGGCGGGAGAGGCGACGCTCGGCGCCACGCGCGAAGCGGGCGTCAGCGGAGGCGGGTTTGCTCTCGATGGATTGGTTCGCGCCTTTGTCGGCGCGGGCGGGCGGACCGTCGTGGCGAGCCACTGGCCGGTGCCGGACGATTACGATGCGACCAACCGACTGATCGACGGCTTCTTTGCGGTCACGCCGGGGACCTCGCTGGCCGAGGCCATGCGCCAGTCGCAGGGCCGGCTGATGGACCAGAGCGAAACCTCGCATCCGTTCTATTGGTCGGCATTTGCGATTGTCGGCGACGGCGGCGCGCAGCTGCGCAATTGAGCCAAGCCGCCAGCCATCCGGATCCTGCCGGGCAGCTGGTCATGAAATGAAAAGGGGCGCCGTGTGGCGCCCCTTTGTCTTATTTCAGCGGGAGGATCTTGCCGATGATATAATCGGCGGCTTCTTCCGGCGACATCTCGACCGTGTTGACCCGGATTTCGGGGGCCTCGGGGGCTTCATAGGGGCTGTCGATCCCGGTGAAGTTCTTGAGCTTGCCTTCGCGGGCCTTCTTGTACAGCCCCTTCACATCGCGCGCCTCGGCCACTTCGAGCGGCGTGTCGACATGGATCTCAATGAACTCGCCGCTATCGATCATGTCGCGCACCAACTTGCGGTCGGCCCGGAAGGGGCTGATGAAGGCGGTGAGGACGATCAGCCCCGCATCGGTCATCAGCTTGGCCACCTCGCCGATCCGGCGGATGTTTTCGATCCTGTCGCTCTCGGTAAAGCCCAGATCCTTGTTGAGACCGTGGCGGATATTGTCGCCATCGAGCAGGAAGGTGTGGCGGTTCATGATCGCCAGCTTCTTCTCGACTTCGTTGGCGATGGTCGACTTGCCCGAACCCGACAGCCCGGTGAACCACAGCACGCGCGGCGTCTGGTTCTTCATCGCGGCGTGATGGTCGCGCGTAATGTCGGTCGCCTGCCAATGCACGTTCTGGCTGCGGCGCAGGCTGAAGTGGAGCATCCCTGCCCCGACCGTGTGGTGGGTGATCTTGTCGATCAGGATGAACCCGCCCAGCGCACGGTTGTCGGTATAGGGATCGAACACGATCCGCTTGTCGGTGGTGATCTCGCACACGCCGATCTGGTTGAGATGCAGCGTCTGCGAGGCGAGGTGCGAGCCCGAGCCCGAGGGATTGTTGACGTCGATCTCGAACTTGGGCTCGGCCACGGTCGCGCTGACCATTTGCGAGCCAAGCTTGAGCCAGTAGGCGCGTCCGACGACGAGCGGTTCGTCGTCCATCCACACGATGGTCGTCTCGAACTGGTCGGCGACTTCGGGCGGGCTGTCTGCGGCCGCGAGCACATCGCCGCGCGAACAGTCGATTTCGTCGGCAAGCGTGATCGTCACCGACTGGCCGGCAACCGCTTCGTCGAGATCGCCGTCCATGGTCACGATCGACTTGACCGTGCTGGTCTTGCCGGAGGGCAGCGAGCGCAGCTCGTCACCCGGCTTGACGGTGCCGGTGGCGATCTGGCCGGAGAAGCCGCGGAAGTCGAGATTGGGGCGATTGACCCACTGCACCGGCATACGGAAAGGCTTGGCTTGGTTGGCGGTGTTGTTGACCTCGATGGTTTCGAGGTGGTCGATCAGCACCGGGCCATCGTACCAGCCGGTGTTTTCCGAGCGCGTGGTGATGTTGTCGCCCGCAAGGCCCGACATCGGGATGGCGGTGAAATTCTCGATCCCGATGCTCTTGGCGAAGGCCGCGTAATCGGCAACGATCGCGTCGAACTTGGCCTGGTCGTAATCGATCAGGTCCATCTTGTTGACGGCCAGCACCAGGTTCTTGATGCCGAGCTGGTGGCACAGGAAACTGTGGCGCTTGGTCTGGACTAGCACGCCCTTGCGCGCATCGATCAGGATGGCGGCGCAATCGGCGGTCGAGGCACCGGTCACCATGTTGCGGGTATATTGCTCGTGTCCCGGGCAGTCGGCGACGATGAACTTGCGCTTCTCGGTCGCGAAAAAGCGATAGGCGACATCGATCGTGATGCCTTGCTCGCGCTCGGCGGCAAGCCCGTCGACCAGCAGCGCGAAGTCGATCTCCTGCCCCTGCGTGCCCACCTTCTTGCTGTCGTTCTCGAGCGCGGCGAGCTGGTCTTCGAAGATCATCTTCGAATCGTAGAGCAGGCGGCCGATCAGCGTCGATTTGCCATCGTCCACGCTGCCGCAGGTGATGAAGCGCAGCATCGACTTGTTCTGGTGCTGCTCGAGATAGGCCTCGATATCGTCGGCAATCAGCGCGTCGGTCTTGTAGATGGGATCGGTCATCAGAAATAACCCTCCTGCTTTTTCTTCTCCATCGACGCGTCGCCCGCGTCCTTGTCGATCACGCGGCCCTGTCGCTCGCTGGTGGTGGTGAGCAGCATTTCCTGCACCACTTCCTGCAAGGTGGCGGCCTCGCTTTCGACTGCGCCGGTCAGCGGGAAGCAGCCCAGCGTGCGGAAGCGGATCGAGCGTTCGGTAATTTCGGGCCGGTAGCCCATCACCTTTTCGAGCCGCTCGAGGTCGTCGGCCATGAACAGCCCGCCTTCATGTTCGTAGGTCGGGCGTTTGGCGCTGAAATAGAGCGGCACGATCTCGATATTCTCGGCCATGATGTACTGCCAGATGTCGAGCTCGGTCCAGTTGGACAGCGGGAAGACACGAATGCTCTCTCCCTTCTTCTTGCGCGCATTGTAGATGTTCCACAGCTCGGGGCGCTGGTTCTTGGGATCCCAGCCATGCGTCGCCGTGCGGAAGGAGAAGATGCGCTCCTTCGCGCGGCTCTTTTCCTCGTCGCGGCGTGCACCACCAAAGGCGGCGTCGAACCCATGCTTGTCGAGCGCCTGCTTGAGCCCCTCGGTCTTCCACATGTCGGTATGCAGCGGACCGTGATCGAAGGGATTGATCCCGCGTTCCTCGGCCTCGGGATTCTGATAGACGATCAGGTCCATGCCGGCGTCCCGCGCTGCCTTCTCGCGCAGCTTGTACATGTCCTGGAATTTCCAGGTCGTATCGACATGCATCAGCGGGAAGGGCGGGGGCGAAGGATAGAAGGCCTTCTTGGCGAGGTGCAGCATCACGGCGCTGTCCTTGCCGATCGAATAGAGCATCACCGGCTTGTCCGCCTCGGCGGCGACTTCGCGCATGATGTGGATGCTCTCGGCTTCTAGCCGCTGGAGGTGGGTCAGGGTTTTGGGGTCGGTCATGAAGGGGTTCCTCAAGTCTTGCCCCCTCACCTACCGCTCCATGCGAAGGATGGACCTCCCATTTGGGAGGTCGTAAGGCGATCGCATGCGTATTCCCAATCTTGGCGAGACGGAGCTCCTCGTGCCGCTCCATTCGGGCGTGTTCGAACAGCCCATGTGGCAGACCTTCCTGCGCCAGTTGCGGCGGGTGTGCACCGCGGACGGTGTGGCGATCCGGTTCCGTAGTGCGGGCGAGGAGGGCCTTGTGACCCTGGCCGATGGCGTAGTCGGCGCTTTCGCAGAGAGCGATATGCGCGAGGCGCGGGTCTATGCGGGGGAGGAACTGGGCCATCCCGAAGGAGGCTTGCGTGCGGTGCGCGTGGGTAGCGGCGAGCTTAACCTCGTGCTGTGCGTTGCCGCAGCCCAAGCACCCGGCGCCGAGATCGCCAGCCTGCTATCGGCGCTGGTGCCGCATCTTCGGGTTGCGCTGCAGGTCGTCTCCGCGCTCGAACGCGAACGCGGTCGCGCTTCGGTCGGCGCGGAAGCCTTTCGGCGGATGAATTTCGGCTGGATCGCGGTGGACCGGCGCTGCCGGATCGTCGATCTCGACGCGCAGGCGGGGCGGTTGCTCGAACGTACGGGTGCGCTGCGGCGCGGCCCCTACGATCGGCTGGTTCCCGGCTCCCCGGCTGTCGATCGCCAGCTGACGGCACTGGTCCGGGCGATGGCGACCGATCCGCGTCATCGTCCGCGTGCGATCAATCTCAGCCAGGACCCGTGGATCGATATTCTCGTCGCGCCGATGCGGGTCGATGCGCTCGCGGGCGAGGGCAAGGCGGTTGCGGTGGTCTATCTGCGCGGCGACCGCTCCTCGAGCGCCGACCGGCACGAACAATTGGTCGATCTGTTCGATCTCACCCCCGCCGAAGCACGGCTCGCATGGTCGCTGGCGCAAGGGCTCTCGATCACCGAGGCCGCGCAGGCGCACGGTCTGACGGTGGAGACGGCGCGCTATTATTCGAAGAAAATTTACGCCAAGACCGGCGCGCGCGGACAAGTCGATCTGGTGCGCAATATCCTGACCGGGGTGCTCGCGCTGGCCTAGTCGGTGCGCGCGGTGAGATCGGACCAGAAGGCATCCGCGCCGCGCGCAATCACGCGCGCACCGAGCTTGCCGCTCCAATGCGCGTCATTGCCGAATTCGGAGCGCCATTGCCACAGCCGCCGCGTCAGCGGATGCAGGCCGTATTCCTGCGTAAACCCGATGGCGCCGTGGACTTGGTGCGCGACCGTGGTGCCCACTTCGACCGCGCGATTGGCGCGCAGCTTGGCCGCGGCAATCTCGAATTCGGCATTCCCGCGATCGAGCGCCTGCGCTGCTCCCATCGCTGCGCAATTGGCCGCCGCAGCCTCGCAGGCAAAGCTCGCCAGCGACTGCTGGACGGCCTGGAATTTGCCTAGCGGCCGGCCGAACTGAACACGGTCATTGGCATAGGCGACCGACAGCGCCAGCGCGGCGTCGAGCGCGCCGGCGATCTGCGCGGCGCGGGCAAAGGCCATCAGGCCAAACCACTGGTCGCTTTCCCGCCCGGCCACGCGCGCGATAATCGCGTCGGGCAAGTCGATCCCGAGCGCGTGATAGCCCGCCAACCGGAAGACCGTCAGCGCATCCATCCAGCTGCCGCCAAACCCGCCATCCGCTTCGGGCACCAGCAGCGCGGGGAGGCCGAGTTCGTCGAGCCGGTTGCCGTCGCGCTCGATCGTCGCGGCAGGGCCCAGTTCGGCGAACAGCGGATCGACCATTTCGGCCAGCATGCGTCTGGTATCGCTCATCGCAGCCCCAGCCCCCGGGCGATGATGCCCTTGATGATCTCGCGCGTGCCGCCGCGCAGCGAAAAGCTGGGGCTGACCTGCAAGAGGTAGAAACAGACATCGCGCAGCGTGGCGGCGTCGGTATCGCCAAGATCCGCAGCCGCCTGGACCAGTTGGGGGATCGCTTGCTCGTAGGAATTGCCAAGGTCCTTGACCATGGTCGCTTCGAGCGCCGGGTCCTCGCCCCGCGCCAGCTTGGCCGCAACGGACGCGCTCATCAGTCGGAGCGTCCAGGCATCTGCCGTCAGCCGACCGATCAGCTGCTGCAACGCCATGTCCTGCTTCGCAGCGGCATAGCGCACGAGTTCGAGGAACAGCACCATCGAGGACAGGTAGCGTTCGGGCCCGGCGCGTTCGAGCGACAGCTCGGCAGTGGCCTGCTTCCAGCCCTCGCCTTCAGTCCCGAGCAGCGCGGTTTCGGGTAGGCGCACATCCTCGAAGAACACCTCGTTGAATTCATGCGCGCCGGTGAGGTCGATGATCGGTTTGATGCTGACCCCGGGCGTATCCATCGGAATGACGAATTGCGACAGCCCCTGCTGCCGCTCGCTGCCGGCTTCGCTACGGACAAGCGCAATCATGAAATGGCTGACATGCGCACCGGTGGTCCAGACTTTCTGGCCGTTGAGCACCCAGCCGTCGCCATCGCGCCGCGCCGCGGTGCGCACCGAAGCGAGGTCCGATCCCGAATTCGGCTCGCTCAACCCGATACAGGCGAAGGCTTCGCCGCGCGCGATGGCGGGCACCCAGCGGCGTTTCAGTTCCTCGTTTCCGAGCCGCAGCAACAGCGGTCCGCTTTGCCGGTCGGCAATCCAGTGCGCCCCCACCGGCGCGCCCGCGGCAAGCAGTTCCTCGATCACCACATAGCGTTCGAGCTGGCTGCGTTCGTGTCCGCCATATTCCTTCGGCCAGGTCATGCCGAGCAGTCCGGCTTCGCCCAGCTTTTTGCTGAACTGCGGGCTTGCCTTGGTCCAGGAGTTTGCCCGCCGTACCGGATCGCGCTCCCCATGCGCGGCCACCAGCGCACGCACCTGCTCGCGCAGCGCAGGCGCGCTGTCGGGCCAATCGACGGCTTCGGTAACGAAGGTCTGCATTGCTCTCCTCTTCGGCGCCTCTCTCCCCAATTTGGCGCCGCACCGCAAGACCCGTTGCATCGAGCAACGAATTTCGACAGTGTGAGGCCAAGGGACGAATCCCAGATTTGCGCGAGGAGAGAGACGATGACCGACTACAAGAACCTGATCGACGGCAAGATGGTCGATAACGGCCAATGGCTGGAGGTGCTCAACCCCGCCACCGAACAGGTCGTCGGCCGCGTGCCGTCCTGCGGCAAGGAAGAACTCGACAGCGCCGTTGCAGCTGCACGCCGCGCCTTCACCCAGTGGAAGAAGACCACCGCCGAAGAACGGCAGCAGGTCGTCCAGGGGATCGCCGCCACGATCAAGGAAAACGCCGACGAGCTCTACCGCTTGCTGACCAGCGAGCAGGGCAAGCCGCATGCGCAGGCGCAGCAGGAAATCTACGGCGCGGCAGGCCTCGCTGCCGCCCAGTCGACGCTCACGCTCGACGATGTGATCAACCAGGACGACGACACCCGCCTGTCGCGCACGCGGCGCGTGCCGGTGGGCGTGGTCGGCGGCATCGTGCCGTGGAACTTCCCGATCATGATGGCGATCCAGAAGATCGTCCCGGCGCTGGTCGCGGGCTGCACCATCGTGCTCAAGCCGTCGCCCTTCACCCCGCTCACCACGCTGCGGGTGGCCGAACTCATCAAGGATGTCGTGCCCGCGGGCACGGTGAACATCATCACGGGTGAAGACACCCTCGGCCCGCTGATCACCGAGCATCCCGATATCGACAAGATCACCTTCACCGGTTCGACCGCCACGGGCAAGAAGATCATGGAAGGGGCCTCGGGCGATCTCAAGCGCATCACGCTGGAACTGGGCGGCAACGACGCCTCGATCGTGCTGCCCGATGCGGACGTCCAGAAGGTCGCCGAACAGCTGTTCTGGTCGAGCTTCTCCAACGCCGGCCAGGTCTGCATCGCGGCCAAGCGGATCTACATCCACGAGGATATCTACGACGACCTGTCGAAGGCGATTGCGGATTATGCCAAGACCGTGGTGGTCGGTGACGGTTCGCAGCAGGGGACGGGCGTCGGGCCGATCCAGAACAAGAAGCAGTACGAGCGCGTGCTCGACCTGATCCAAGACGCCAAGGACAATGGCTACAAGTTCCTCACCGGCGGCGACAAGGATCCCTCGGGCACCGGCTATTACGTGCCAATCACCATCCTCGACAATCCGCCCGAGGATGCGCGCATCGTGGCCGAGGAACAGTTCGGCCCGGTCATGCCGCTGATGAAGTTCGCCAGCGTCGATGAAGTGATCGAGCGCGCGAACAATTCGGAATACGGGCTGGCCGGTGCGGTCTGGACCAAGGATACCGATAAGGGTGTCGAAATCGCCGAGCAGCTCGAAACCGGGACGGTCTGGATCAACGAGTTCATGCAGCTGTCGCCCTTCGCGCCCTTCGGCGGGCACAAGCAGTCGGGCTTCGGCGCCGAATACGGCATCGATGGGCTGAAGGAATTCACCTATCCGCAGGTGATCACGGTCAAGCGCGACGCCGCCGTCTGATACATGATGCTACTCCGGGCGGGGCGGGCCGAACCCGCCGCCGCCCGGGGTCAGCACCACGAAGGTATCGCCCGGCTGCATCTCGGCACTGGCTGTAGCCCCCAGATCCTCGCGCGACCCGTCCGCGCGCTCAACCCAGTTGCGGCCCGGCGCGGCATCATGCCCGCGGGCAATGCCGCGCGGCGCGATCACCCGCCGGTTGGCGAGCATGTTGGCGTGCATCGGTTCGAGGAAGGTGATCCGCCGCTCCACTCCGTCGCCGCCGCGAAATTCGCCGTCACCCCCCGATCCCGCGCGGATCGCGAACGCATCGACCCGCACGGGTAGGCGGGTCTCGAGGATTTCGGGATCGGTCAGCCGCGAATTGGTCATATGCGTCTGCACCGCGCTGGTGCCATCATGGTCCGGACCCGCGCCCGAACCGCCGCAGATCGTCTCGTAATACTGGTCAGTCCCGTCGCCGAAAGTGAAGTTGTTCATTGTCCCCTGGCTGGGCGCCAGGCGGCCGGTCGCCGCAAACAGCGTATCGGTCACGACCTGGCTGGTCTCGACATTGCCCGCCACCACTGCGGCACCCGGTTGCGGATCCAGCATCGAGCCGGGCGGCACGACCAGTTCGATCGGCCGCAGGCACCCATCGTTCATCGGGATGGCATCGTCGATCAGCGTGCGCACGACATACAGCGCCGCAGCGCGGGTGATCGATCGCGGCGCGTTGAAATTGTCGGGCAGCTGGTCACTGGTGCCGGTGAAGTCGAACACTGCCGAGCGGTTCGCACGGTCGATGCGGATGGCAACCTTGACCACCGCGCCATTGTCCATCGGATAGGCAAATTCGCCGTCTTGCAGCCGGTCGAGCAATCGCCTCACGCTTTCTTCCGCATTGGCGAGGACATGGTCCATATAGGCTGCGACCACTGCCGGGCCATGGTCGCGCGCGGCAAGGCACAGCAGCTCGGCCCCTCTCGAGCAGGCGGCCAGCTGCGCGCGCAAATCCGACAAATTGCGATCAGGATTGCGAGCGGGGAAGCGTCCGGCCGCCAGCTGATCACGTATGGCCCGTTCGCGAAACACGCCTTCGTCGACCAGCAGGAAATTGTCGATCAGGACGCCTTCCTCCTCGATCGTGCGGCTGGTGGGCGGCATCGATCCGGGCGCGATTCCGCCGATGTCCGAATGATGCCCGCGCGCGGCGACGAAGGCATCGGGCGCGTCGCCGTCGTCGCCATAGAACACCGGCACGATCAGCGTGATGTCGGGCAGATGCGTCCCCCCGCGATAGGGATCGTTGAGGACATAGGCATCGCCGCGCCGGAAACCGCGCCCGTCCCGCCGCGCCTCGCGCGCCTCGATCACCCGCGCAATGCTGTCGCCCATGCTGCCGAGATGCACCGGAATATGCGGTGCATTGGCGATCAGCGCGCCCTCCGCATCGAACAGCGCGCACGAGAAATCGAGGCGTTCCTTGATGTTGACCGAGGTCGCGGTCGATTGCAGCACGACGCCCATCTCCTCGGCGATGGCCATGAACAGATTGTTGAAAATCTCCAGCCGGACCGGATCGGCTTCGGTACCCAGCGCGCGGTCGCGGCGCAGCGCCTGCGTCCGCGTCAGCACCAGGCTTCCTTCCTCGGCGATCTGCGCCTGCCAGCCCGGTTCGACCACTGTGGTCGATCCCGGGTCGATCACCAGCGCGGGGCCCTCGACGCTGTCGCCCGGGGCCATCGCGGCGCGCGCGACGGTGTGCCAGGTGCCCGAGGCCGCGCCGGAGGTGGCGACCGGAGCCGGCTGGACATGCCCGAGGCCGCCCGTGTGTCCGCTGGCCTCCACGCTGAGCGCCTCGACGATGATCGGCGCCTCGGCGTCCGAATAGCCGAAGCGTTGGCGATGGAGCGCGCGGAAGGCGGGGGCCATCGCTTCGGGCCGGTCGCAAGGGATGGGAAGCAGGCTGTCACTGCCCGCAAACCGCAACCGCGCATGGCATTCCATTGTTACCGCGTCCGCCGCGATGCCCTGTTCGACCAGCGCCGCGCGGGCATCCTGCTCGAGCGCGCGCAGGTCGTCGGAGAACTCTTCCTCCAGCCCGCGCACAAAGCTCACTTCGCGGATCGCCTTTACCGGCGCCAGACCGATGCCATAGGCCGAGAGAATCCCCGCGAGCGGGTGGACCAGCACGGTCTCCATGCCCAGCTCGTCGGCGACCCGGCAGGCGTGCTGGCCACCGGCACCCCCGAAGCAGGCGAGCGCATAGGTGGTGACATCGTGCCCGCGCGCCACGCTGATCTTGCGAATGGCATTGGCCATATTGTCGACCGCGATGGCGAGAAAGCCTTCGGCAATCGCGGCAAGGTCCTGCGGCTCGGGCAGCGCCGCAGCCACCGCTTCCAGCCGTGCCCGCGCCGCATCGGGGTCGAGCGGCTGGTTGCCGCCGGGCCCGAACACGCGGGGGAAGAACGCCGGATCGATCCGGCCGAGAAACAAGTTGCAGTCGGTAACCGTCAGCGGTCCGCCCTTGCGATAGCATGCCGGTCCCGGATCGGCGCCAGCGCTTTCCGGCCCGACGCGGAAGCGTCCGCCATCGAATTGGCAGATCGAGCCGCCCCCGGCAGCGACCGTATGGATCTGCATCATCGGCGCGGCCACGCGCACGCCTGCAACCACGCTGTCGCCGGTCAGCTCGTATTCGCTCGCGTAATGCGCGACATCGGTGCTGGTCCCGCCCATGTCGAACCCGATGAGCCGGTCGTGCCCGAGCGGGGTGCTCGCGGCGACCATCCCGACCACCCCGCCCGCGGGTCCCGACAGGATGGCATCCTTGCCGCGGAACGCGCCGACTTCGGCGAGCCCGCCGTTCGATTGCATGAACCGCAGGCTCCGCGTGTCGGGCAGTCCCGCCTGCAGCGTGTCGGTATAGCGGCGCAGCACGGGGGAGAGATAGGAGTCCACCACCGTCGTATCACCGCGCGGCACCAAGCGGATCAGCGGGGCGACCTCATGGCTGATGCTGACCTGCGCGAAGCCGGCCTCGCGGGCGATCACGGCCAGCCGCTCCTCGTGCTCGCGATATTTCCAGCCATGCATCAGGACGATGGCGAGCGCATCGAAGCCATCGGCGCGCAGTGCGGCAAAAGCGGCCCGTGCCGCCCCCTCGTCGAGCGGTGTCAGCACCATGCCGTCGGCGCCCACACGTTCGGCGATCTCGATGACCCGGGCGGGCAATTGTTCGGGCAGCACGATATGGCGCGCGAAGATTTCGGGCCGCGCCTGATTGCCGATCCGCAATGCGTCGCCAAACCCACGCGTGATCGCCAGCGCCAGCCGTTCGCCCTTGCGCTCGAGCAGGGCGTTGGTCGCAACGGTGGTCCCGATCCGCAATTCGGCGACCGGTGCAGCGCCATATTGTTCCATCAGCCGCCGGACCGCCTCGCTCGCGGCATCGTCATAATGGTCGGGGTTTTCGGACAGGAGCTTGTCGGTCACCAGCGTCCCGGCGGGGGTCACCGCGACGACATCGGTAAAGGTCCCGCCGCGATCGACCGCGAAGCGCCATGCGCCGGTTTTCGCTTCTCCGCTCATGAGGCGGGTTTCGCACGCCGGACGAACCATTTCAAACGCTTCGCGCGTAAAACCGGCGTGCGCCGAGGGCGCCCATCCCCCTTCCTGCGGCAAACCCATACGGGCCGTTAACCAATTATCGCTATCTGTTGTGACGAGGGCGAGCGCGATCTCGCCGATATCGAGCCGGGGGGTCGTCGATGCAACAGCCAAGCCGCACAAGCGTTCAGAACCAACAGCAGCAGACCGGTCCAGCCGATTGGACGCGAGGCTATGTCGCGCCCGGTTTCGAACCGGTCGCGCATGCCTTCGCCGCCGCGATCCAGGCACGCACGGCGCTGGGCGCTGCATGCACGATCATCCATCATGGCGAAACCGTGGTCGATCTGCAGGGCGGGTGGCAGGACAAGCCGCGCACGCAGGAATGGCGGGGCGACGATGTCGCGCTCATCTATTCGCTCACCAAGGGTATCACCGGCATGGCGGGCGCAGTCGCGGTATCGCGCGGACTGTTCGCTTATGACGAGCCGGTGGCCGATATCTGGCCCGAGTTCGCAGCGCATGGCAAAGGCGCGGTCACCGTGGGCGAGGCATTGTCCGAACAGGCCGGCCTTTCGGCGATCGACTTTTCGCTCAGGCTCGACAATCTGGGTGACGAGGACGCCATCTGCGCGGCCATTGCGCGGCAGAAACCCCATTGGACCCCGGGCGATTACGCCGGGAACCATGCCTATACGCTGGGCTGGATCGCCAGCGAATTGATCCGCCGCCGCGACCCGCAGCAGCGCAATCTCGGTCGCTTCGTCGCCGATGAACTCGTCGCGCCGCTGAAAGCAGACGTGTTTCTCGGCCTGCCCGAGGAATTCGATCGCAGCCGCATTGCCCGGATCGAGGGGTTCGGGATGCAGGACCTGTTTATCCATCACTCGACCATGCCCTGGCCGCTGACCTTCAAGATGTGCCTGCCGGGCACGCTGGCTTTCCGCACGCTCAACAATCCGCTGCTGCTTGCCGGACCCGGGGCGCTCGATTGCGAGGATTTCTGGCGCGTCGGCCAGGGGGCGGCGGGCGGCATCGCGTCTGCTCGCGGGCTGGCGACGCTCTATCAGGCCTTCGCCGAGGGCGGCGCGAAACTGGGGGTGACCCCGGCGGTGATGCAGCAGCTGTGCGGCGGCCATGCCAGCCCGCGCAAAGGACTGAAGGATCAGGTCCTGACCGCCGACATGTATTATTCCCACGGGTTCGAGAAACCCTTCGACGAGTGGGAATATGCCCGCACCCGCAGCGCCTTCGGCAGCTTCGCGGTGGGGGGCTCGCTTGCCTATGCCGACCCGGAAGACGGGGTCGCCTATGCCTGGATCACCAACCAGCTCGGCACCGGCAAATGGGACGACCCGCGCGAGAAGATCGTGCGCGACGCTTTCTACACCTGCCTGGAGACCATCGCATGAGCATTGCCCAGATCGTCCTGTCGGACCTCCACCTAGGCGCGCGCGACAGCCTGCTGACGCATTTCCATGGCGGCGGCGAGATCGCCGATGGGCCGGGCGAGGTGCTGTCGACCTTTGCCCACGGCCTGCGCGAGACGCTGGCCGATGGCGAAAAGCCGCAGCTCGTCCTGCTCGGCGATGCGCTCGATCTCGGACTGTCGCCCTTCGGCGATGTGTCCAAGAGTTTCCTCCAGCTGATCGACGCCTTCTTCCCCAAGGACGGGCGCGAGATTTTTCGCCGCGATATCGTCTATGTCGCAGGCAATCACGATCATCACCTGTGGCGTATGGCGCAGGATCACCGCTTCATCACCGCCTTGCAGGCGGGGGAGATGCCGGGCGATCTGGAACCCATCACGCCAATCATCGGCCAGCCGGTGCACAGTTGTCGCCTGATGGAATCGCTGATCGCGCGCCGCCCGCATCTGGCGGGCGCCTCGGTGCGCATCGCCTATCCCAATTGGGGCCTCGCCGATCGCGATACCGGCCGCGCAGTCGTGATGCACCACGGGCATTATCTCGACGGCATGTATCGCGCGCTGTCGAACCTGCGCGGTTTCCTCGACAATGGCGACGCGCGGCCTGCGACGATGCACCAGCTTGAGGCGGAGAACGGACCATGGATCGATTTCCTGTGGTCCGATCTGGGCAGCGCGGGCGATATTGGCGGGGCTGCCGGATCGCTTTACCAGACCATGCTCAGCGCCGGCGCGAGCCATGACTTTGCCGAAAGCGTTGCCCGGCGGATCACCGGCGGGCTGAATTCGAAACTCGGCATCGATCCCTCGATGCAGCTCAAATACGGCATCACGCTAGACAATCTCCTGCGCGCCGCCGTGGATTTGACCGCGGGCCGCGCAGCAGAACGCCAACGCGAAGGCTATGGCCATGTGCTCGGCGAAGCGGAGATCGACGATATCGGCTGGTATCTCGGCACGCCCATGGCGGCGCAATTGCGCGACGAACTGGGCGAGCTGCCGACCGAACTGCAGTTCGTGTTCGGCCATACGCACAAGCCGTTCCAGGACGAGCTGATGGTGGACGGTTACGAGCGGCCCGTGGGCGTGTTCAACACCGGCGGCTGGGTGCTCGACGAACCGACGTTGATGCCCGTGCAGGGCTGTGCGGCGATGCTGGTGTCCGACGATCTCGAAGTCGCCTCGCTGCGGCTGTTCAACGATCCCACCGACGGCACGATGGCGCCGGTGCGGGTCGAAGGCAGCGGGCGCGTTTCGCGGCTGGTCGAAGAGACCGGCGCCGCGGTCGAGCGGGCTGCGAGCCACTGGTCCGATTTTTCGCGCGTGGTTCATGCGCGCATCGTCGAAGAAGCAGATGCGCGGGTGCGCCACCTTCTCGAAACATCCGAAGAATCCCTGCAGGAGGCGGCAGAATGACCATGCAGAAGCGCATCGCGAAAAGCCTGGATCAGGCGAAACCCCACTATACGGTCCTGGTGATCGGGTCGGGCTATGGCGCAGGCGTTGCCGCATCGCGGCTGGCCCGTGCGGGGCAGGACGTTGCCGTGCTCGAACGCGGCAAGGAACGGCTCCCCGGCGAATATCCGAACAAGCTTGCCGACGCGCAGGACGCCATGCAGATCAACGCCAAGGGCGGCCGGATCGGCGCGCCTGATGCCTTGTTCGAAGTGCATGTGAACGACGATCAATATGCGCTGGTCGGCTGCGGGCTCGGGGGGACATCGCTGATCAATGCCAATGTCGCGCTCGAACTCGACAAGCGGCTGCTCGACCAGGCGCATTGGCCCGCCGCATTCCGCGAGGACGAGCACGAGATCGACACCTATTACGAGCGCGCCCGCGAAATGCTCGCGCCCAACCCCTATCCCGACAGCTATCCCACGCTCGGCAAGCTCGACGCGCTCGAGCATTCGGCCGAGAAAATGGGCAAGCGTTTCTACAAGACGCCGATCAACGTCACTTTCGAAGACAAGACCAACAAGTTCGGCGTGCCGCAGCCGGCCTGCACCAATTGCGGGGATTGCGTATCGGGCTGCAATGTCGGCGCGAAGAACACCACGCTGATGAACTACCTGCCCGATGCCGCCAATCACGGCGCGGAGATATTCACCCAGGCCAAAGTGCTGTGGATCGAGCGCGAGGGCGAGCGGTGGCGCGTCCATCTCGAACCCAATGGCGCGGATGCGCCGCAGGGCCCGACCAGCATCACCGCCGATCATGTGATCCTGGGCGCGGGCACGCTGGGATCGACCGAAATCCTGCTGCGTTCGCGCGACAAGGGGCTCGCGCTCTCCGACCGGCTGGGGGCCAACTTCTCGGGCAATGGCGATGCGCTTGGCTTCGCTTACGACAGCTACCTCAAGGCCGAAAAGGACGAGGAAGGCACGCTTACTGCGCAGCCGCTCTATGCGATCGGCGTGGGCGCCTCGGATGTCGCCAAGGAGGCCTATCCCGGCCCCTGCATCACCGGCGTGATCGACATGCGCGGGACGAGGGACGTGACCGAGGGGCTGGTGATCGAGGAGGGCGTTGCCCCCGGCATCATCGCCACCGCGCTCGCCCCGGCGTTCTTTTTCGGCGAGGCCCTGGCCGACGGCTTCACCCGGTTCGGAATGGACCAGGTCAAGCCGCGCCTGATGGACGCCAAGGCCATGGGCGAAGCGGTGCAGACCGATCCCGGCAGCATCGCCGACTGGGCCTATAAGGGCCCGATGGCGCGCATGCAGACCTATCTGGTAATGAGCGTCGACGATTCGGGCGGCCAGCTGGCGCTCGATGACGATCGGTTGACGATCCACTGGCCGGGCGCAGGCGAACAACGCACCTTCCGCCGCGACGATGACAAGATGGCCGAAGCCGCCCGCGCGATCGACGCGCAATATTTCTCCGATCCGCTGTGGAGTGACCCGTTCGGCAAGAAGCTGATCACGGTTCATCCGATCGGCGGCTGTGGCATGGGCGACGATGCGGCCAGTGGCGTGGTCGATGACACCTGCCGTGTCTTTGCAGGCAATGCAGGGACCGATGTTCACGAAGGTCTTTATGTCTGCGACGGTGCCGCACTGCCCGGCTCGGTCGGCGTCAACCCGCTGCTGACGATTACCGCAGTGGCCGAACGCGCGATCGAAAAGCTGGCTCACCGGCAGGGTTGGACGATCGACTATACGCTCGGCTCCGAAGGGCCCTTGCCCGAACCGGCTCCGGCCGAGGAAGCCGCACCCGACCCGGTGCTTGCCACGCGCGGCGATGGCCTGCGCCTGGGCATTGCCAAATGGGTGGCGGGCCATGCAATCGAACCGGTGGCCCTGGGAATCGAGAAGGCCGCCGAGCACTTCGAAAGCGGCGCGGTGGACGAAGGCAAGGCGGCGATCCGCCAGCTGGTGATGGACCATCCCGAGGCGATGGCTCCCGGCCTGTCCTTCACCGAAACCATGGCCGGTCATATCAGCGACGTCGGCTGCCACCACCGCCCCTGCGGCCATGTCGAACGCATCCGCGACGATTACGCCAATGGCGAGGCATGGGGCCGCACGCACGGCGGCGACTGCCACTTCCGGCTGACGGTGACGACCGAGAACCTCCATCGCATGATCGAGGAGAAAGAGCACCGTTCGCGCATCACTGGTACGGTCACGGTCGCCGCGCTGTCACCCGATCCGCTACCGGTGCGCGAAGGCACCTTCCGGTTGCTGGTCGCCGATCCGGCGCGCGCAGAGAGCTGGACCATGCTTTATGACATGGTGCTCGACGGTCCCGCGGGGCCGGTCCATTTCCACGGCTTCAAGACGCTCGAGCAGCGCGGCAAGTCCGATCCCTGGACCGATCTCACCACGCTGTTCGTCACGCTGCGCCATGGCGAGGATGACAGCGGCGAGCTGATCGGCCGCGGGGTGCTCAAGCTGGGCATCGACGAATTCATGCGCCAGCTCACCACGATCGAGGTGCATGATACGGGGACGCTTGTTGCGCATGTCGTGAAGCAGATCCCGCGCGCCAAGAAGGCGATCGATACCTATTTCGTGGCCAAATACGCGGGCTTTTTCGCGATGACCGTATTCCGCTCCTATGGCGGGATGCTGGCGACGCTGAACGATTTTGCGGGCAAGGATGCGGCCAAGCTGGTGGACCGCAAACTGCGGTTGCCGCCGGCTGAAAAGCATATCGTGCCGACGGAGGACGGGGCCAGCATCGGCCTGACCCGCTATCGCGGCGGTGCGCGCGGACCGCTGGTGCTCGCACCCGGCTTCTCGGTGCGCGCATCCAGCTTCGCCACGCCGACGGTCGAGGAAAATCTCGCCGAAAGCCTCGTGGCGCAGGGCTATGACGTGTGGCTGTTCGACTATCGGGCAAGCGCCGATGCGGGCAATGACACCGAACACCCGCCCGAATTCACGATCGACGATATCGCGCGTTATGATTGGCCCGCTGCGATTGCTCGGATCCGCAAGGTCAGCGGCGCCGACAGCGTGCAGGCGATCGCCCATTGCGTGGGCTCGATGAGCTTGCTCATGGGGATCGGCGCGGGCTGGGTGTCGGGCGTGCGTTCGCTGATTTCCTCGCAGCTTACGCTGCATCCGGTAACCGACTGGCTGAACTACATGAAAGCCGATCTGGGTGTGGCCGGGACGCTCGGGCAGATCTCGCTGCTCGACGGACATCTCGACTTCGTCAGCCAGGGCACCGACGCCGATTACGAGATCGACGCCATCGCCTACCAGATCCCGGTACCGGAGGGGCAGGCGTGCAAGAACCCCACCTGCCGCCGCGTGTTCGGCGTGTTCGGCCCGAGCTGGGATCACAGCCAGCTGGGTCACGATACGCATCTGGCGCTGGGCAGCATGTTCAGCCGCGTATCGCTCAAGCCGTTCGAGCATTTGCAGGAGGTCATGCGCAAGGGGCTGGCGGTCGATGCCGAAGGGCAGGCCGTCTATACGAGCGACGAAGCCGCGCGCCGTCTGGCGCTGCCGATCAGTTTCCTGTCGGGTGCGACCAACAAGCTGTTCTATCCCGAAAGCGGCCAGCGCACGCGTGTCTGGTTGCAGGACAAGAACAAGCCCGAGCTATACCAGCAGCGGATCGTGCCGAATTACGGCCATATGGACCTGTTCATCGGCCACAACGCGCACCGCGATGTGACGCCGGTCATTCTCGAACAGCTGGAATGGCTCGACGGTGCTCACGGCGCGCACCGGCGGGACATCGCCTAGAGCGGCGGCCATGCCCGTCTAGGCGGGGGCGGCCCCGGCGGCGTTCCACGCTCCCATCGAGCCGAGGTAGACGTCGAGCTTCGCAAACCCGCGGCTGGCGAGCCAGCCGGCGGCGACGGTCGCGCGCATCCCGCTGGCGCACATCAGCGTGTAGTGTGTGGCCGGATCGAGATCGCGGTAGCGTTCGTTCAACGCGCCGACATAGATGTGCTGCGAACCGTCGATCGCACAGGCCGAGCGTTCGTCGGCGTCGCGCACATCGAGCAGCGTCCAGCCTGCGGGCCGGCTTTCGAGGCGGCTCGCGACCTCGGCGGTTGCGATCATCGGGATCATCGCCATGTCGCGCCCCTGCGCTGCGGCGGGAACGACACCGACATAGCCACCGACGACATTGTCCAGCGCGATGCGCACGAGATGGGTCATGGCGGCGGCGAGTTGGTCTTCGTCGGAACCCACCAGCGCGAGGCTCTCGCCCTCGCGGATGAACCATCCGGCAAAGGCTGAGATCATTCCGACAGGCAGGTTCATCGCCCCGGGCAGATGCCCTGCCGCATAAGCCAGCGGCTCGCGGATATCGACGAGATGATCGACTTCGAGTGCGCCCAGTTCCGCCAGGGACAGGCGGCGCGGGCGCATGACCCGCGGGGCCGGGCCGCCGCCGCTGAGGTTGAGCCGCTCCATCAGCCGGAAATAGGGCGGCTGGTAGTGGTTCTCGCCCACCTTGAAATCGATGAAGGCTTCGCGGTCGGCGAATTGCAGGCGCGGGTTGTTGGCGCGTTCGTGACCGACGGTTGAGAACTCGCGTTCCGCCATGCCCGACCCGCAGACCGAACCGGCACCATGCGCGGGATAGAGAATGACCTGGTCGCCCAGCGCCAGCACCTTCTGCAGCGAATCGTACAGCAAGCCGGCGACTTCACGCTTGCGATCGGGATAGAAATCGGTGCGGCCGACATCGCCGACGAACAGCGCATCTCCGGTGAAAACGCCGACCGGACCATCGGGGTAGGCAGTGTCATGGAGCACGAAGGCCAGATGGTCGTCGGTATGGCCGGGCGTTTCTAGCACGCGAATGGTCAGTTGCCCGATTTCAAACGTGTCGCCCTCGCGCGCGGTTGCGGCATAGACCACATCGGCTGCGGAATTGGGCCCGTGCAAGACCCGCGCGCCGGTCAGCGCCGCGAGGATCGGTGCGCCCGATACCAGGTCCTCGTTCCTATGCGTCTCGAAAATATGCGTAATTTCCAGCCCTGCGGCGCGCGCCATCTCGACATAGCATTCGCAGTCGCGGCGAGGATCGATAACCGCCGCCTGGCCGCCGGACCCGACGAGGTAGGACAGGTGCGACAGACCCGGGGTCTTGATTTTCTCGAGCAGCATTTCGTTCTCCTAGCACGGGCGGGCGGGACCGGCGCAAACCGATCCCGCCCATCTCATCAATCGGGTCGGACCAGGTTAGTCGATCGCGACCGTGCGCAGATAGGGCCGCAGCGTGGTGAAGCCCTGCGGGAAGCGTGCCTTGGCGTCCTCGTCGGAGACCGAAGGCGGGATGATTGCCGCTTTGCCGTGGCGCCAGTCCGCCGGAGTCGCGACGCCGTGCTGGTCGCTGAACTGCAGCGCATCGATGGCGCGCAGGATCTCGTCGAAATTGCGCCCGACGCTCATCGGATAGGTCATCGTCAGGCGGACCTTCTTGTCGGGATCGATGAGGAAGACCGAGCGGACTGCGGCCGTTTCGCTCTCGTCGGGATGGATCATGTCGTACAGCTTCGCGATCTTGAGATCGGCGTCGGCGACGATCGGGAAAACCAGATTGGTGTTCTGCGTGTCGTTGACGTCCTCGATCCAGCGCGCGTGTTCGGCGGCAGTGTCGGTGGACAGGCCGAGCGGCTTCACATTGCGCTTCTCGAACTCGTCCGCGAGCTGCGCGGTGCGGCCCATTTCGGTGGTGCAGACGGGCGTGAAGTCGGCGGGATGGCTGAAGAAGAAAACCCAGCTGTCGCCCGCCCATTCATGCAGGCTGATCTCGCCATTCTGGGTGTCGACGGTGAAATCGGGGGCGGTGTCGCCGATATGGAGGCTCATGTGCAAATCCTTCGCTTCGAGTGGATATGCATCTTCTACGCGCGGTTCGGAACGCCGTCCAATTCGGATTTACGATTGCATTAATCGAGTAATCAAATGCGCCCTCTATTCGACATGTTACGCTTGGCGGGGGCCTGATCTAGAAATACAATTAGGAAAAATGCTAATTGGAAGCCTTTCGAATGACGATCGGAGTCAGGCCTTGAGCCAGAACCGGATGATGTAGGCGACGGTGCCCAGCACGGCGATACTCGCCGCCCAGATCACCGCCATCCAGCCGAGGCGCTGCCATAGCGGTCGCTCCTCCGGACCGGGCATCAATGATAGCCCTCGTCGCCCACCTTGCCGCGGAAGACCCAATAGGCCCAGGCGGTATAGGCGATGATCAGCGGCATGGTGATCGCCACCCCGACCAGCATGAAGATCTGGCTGCGCTCGGGCGCGGCGGCGTCCCAGATGGTCAGTCCCGGCGGCACGACGTAGGGCCACATGGTGAAGCCGAGCCCCGCCATGCCGAAGAAGAACAGCGCCAGGCTGAGCCAGAACGGCTTGCTGTGGCGCTCGACCGACAGCGAACGCAGCAGGACGATCGCGATGATTCCGGTCAGGATCGGCACCGGCGCGGCAAGGTATATCTCGGGCGCCGTCAGCCAGCGTTCGGCATATTCGGTATTGAGGAAGACGTTATAGAGGCTGACGCCGCCCATCAGCACCAGTGTGGCCCAGGCGGCGCGCTTGGCCAGTTGGCGTGCGTGATGTTGGCTGTCGCCGTCGAGCTTCCACACCAGCCAGGTCGCGCCGAGCAGCGCATAGCCCGCCACCGTGCCAAGCCCGGTCAGCAGCGTATAGGGCGTCAGCCAGTCGAACCAGCTGCCCGCATAGGCGCGGTCGACCACTTCGATGCCCTGTAGCAGCGCGCCCAGCGTCATGCCCTGCGCCATCGCCGCCACGAGGCTGCCGCCGGTGAAGGCGGCATCCCACAGCCGCCGATGGCCCGGATCGCGCCAGCGATACTCGAACGCCACGCCGCGGAAGACGAGGCCGAGCAGCATGGCGATGATCAGCGGATAAGTGGCCGGCAGGATCACCGCGTAGGCCAGCGGGAAGGCCGCGAAGAGGCCACCGCCGCCCAGCACGAGCCAGGTTTCGTTGCCGTCCCAGACGGGGGCGATCGAGTTCATCGCGCGGTCGCGTTCGGGCCCGACTTCGAAGGTCGGGAAGAGGATCCCGATGCCCAGATCGAAGCCGTCCATCACCACGTAGGCGAACACGGCAAAGGCGATGATGAACGCCCAGATGACGGTAAGGTCGAAATTAACGGCCATCGGTCGCCTCCTCGTGATCGCGCGGCAGGGTGCTGGGGTCGCCCGGGTTCTGCGACGGCCCCGGGGTAATGCCCGCGGTACGGATGGGGCCCGTATCGCCGCGCTTGACGCCCTTCTCGCCGACATGCGGGGGGCTGTGCATCAGGTGGAGAATATACCACACGCCCGCGCCGAAAACGGCGAAATAGACCACCACGAAGGCGAGCAGCGAGGCGCCGACTGCGGGCGCGTCAAGCGGGCTGGCGGCATCCGCCGTGCGCAGCAGGTTATAGATCACATAGGGCTGGCGGCCGACTTCGGTGGTGATCCACCCGGCGATGACCGCGACGAAACCACTCGGTGCCATGACCAGCGCGGCGCGGTGCAGCAGCGGCCAGTCGTAGAGCTTCCTGCGGACGCGCGCGAGCAGGCTCCACAGTCCGAGCCCGAGCATGGCGAAGCCGATGGCGACCATGATGCGGAACGACCAGAACACGATGCCGACCGGCGGTTCTTCGTCATCGGGGATCGTATCCAGGCCGGCCATCGGCGCATTGAGATCGTGCTTGAGGATCAGCGAGGATGCCTTGGGGATCTCCACGGCGTATTTGACCCGCTTTTCCTCGCTGTCGGGGATGCCGAACAGGATCAGCGGCGCGCCATCGGGATGGCTTTGGTAATGCCCTTCCATCGCCATGACCTTTTGCGGCTGGTGCTCGAGCGTGTTGAGCCCGTGCATGTCGCCCGCGAAAATCTGGATCGGCGCGACGATCGCCGCCATCCACATCGCCATCGAGAACATCTTGCGCGCATGGAGATTGGTGCGGTCGCGCAGCAGGTGCCATGCACCGACCCCGCCAACCACGAAGGCGGTGGTGAGATAGGCGGCGATCACCGTGTGCACGAGGCGATAGGGGAAGCTGGGGTTGAAGATGATCTCGACCCAGCTGTCGCCGGGCAGATATTGCCCGTTCGCGCCCAGTTCGAAGCCGACCGGCGTCTGCATCCAGCTGTTGACCGACAGGATCCAGAAGGCCGACACAAAGGTCCCGACAGCGACCATCAGCGTGGCGGCGAAGTGCAATTTCTTGCCCACCTTGTTCATCCCGAACAGCATGACGCCGAGGAACCCCGCCTCGAGGAAAAAGGCGGTCAGGACTTCATAGGCCATCAGCGGGCCGAGCACCGGGCCGGCGATGTCGGAGAAGACCGACCAATTGGTGCCGAACTGGTAGCTCATGACGATGCCCGACACGACGCCCATGGCGAAGGCGATGGCGAAGATTTTGAGCCAGTATTTGAACAGGTCGAGATAGATCGGCTTGCCGGTCTTGAGCCACAGCCCTTCGAGCACCGCGAGGAAGCTCGCCAGGCCGATCGAAAAGGCCGGGAAGATAAAGTGGAAGCTCACCGTAAAGGCGAACTGGATCCGGGCGAGTAGAAGTGCGTCGACGCCTTCGAACATGGTTTTCCCCTATCTCACAGCTCGTTTAGCGGAGCGATGGCCGCTTGGCCCGCCCGAATTACGCAATGGGTGTTGCATTGGATTGGCGCGCCGTGCGCCAGCGGTAGAAAGTCTTTTCCGAGATGCCGACCTCGCGGCAGCTCTCGCACACGCCCTTGCCCGCGGCGATCAGCGTCTCGATCCGGCGGCAGCGCGCGTCCTTGTCGGGGATTACCGCCATCAGATCATCCCCCGCGCCATGTCGGGCGTGGGCGTGTCGGGCGGGCCGCCATTGGCCGCGAGTTCGCGAAAGGCGCGGTTCTGCGACAGGAACACCTTGCCGTTCAGATCGGCGACGAAATGGGTGCGGTTCAACCGGTCCATGACCGGTCCTTTTACTTCGGACAAATGCAGCCCGATTCCGGCATCGGCCATACGGTGATTGATCGCCTCGAGGCTTTCGAGCCCCGAAGCATCGATCTCGTTCACTGCGCTGCACATCAGGATCACGTGGCGCACTGCGGGCCGGTCGGCGACTTCCTCGAGGACGTATTCCTCGAGCCAGCGCGCGTTGAGATAGGTCAGGCTCTCGTCGATGCGGATCGACAGGACGTGCGGCACGGTGAACACGTCGTGGCGGTCGATATTGCGGAAATGCTCGGTCTCGGGAACGCGGCCGACGATCGCGGCATGTGGGCGGCTGGCGCGCCACAGATAGAGCAGCAGTCCCACCGCGACCCCCGCGATCACCCCCAGTTCGACACCCGCCAGCAGGGTGATGACGATGGTCACCATATGCGCGGCAAAATCGGCTTTCGAATAGCGCCACAATTGGCCCGGGGTCTTCAGGTCGACCAGGCTGAGCACGGCGACGATGATCGTCGCGGCCAAGGTCGCGATCGGCAGGCTGAACAGCAGGGGTGTCAGGAACAGCCCCGCCAGCGCGATACCCACCGCGGTATAGGCACCCGCGGCGGGCGTTTCGGCACCGGCATCGAAATTGACCACCGAGCGGGCGAAACCGCCGGTCACCGGATAGCCGCCCGAAAAGGCACTGGCGATGTTCGATGCGCCCAGGCCGATCAGCTCCTGATTGGGCGCGATTCGCTGGCGGCGCTTGGCGGCCAGCGTCTGCGCAACCGAGACGCTTTCGACGAAACCGATGACCGAGATCAGCAGCGCGGGCACCCATAGCTGCGCAATCAGGTCGAGATCGGTGGAGGGAAGGGCGAAGGGAGGTAGACCCTGCGGGATCGCCCCGACCAGGTTCACGCCGCGATCACCCAGATCGAATGCAATCGCGGCAAGGATGGTGACCGCCACCGCGGCTACCGGTCCGGCCTTGGCCACGATATCGGCGGCATGGAGTTTCAGGCCCATCCGCATCAGCAAGGGCTTCAGCCCCTTGCGGACCCAGAACAGGAACAGCGTCGCGGGCACGCCGATCGCGAGCGTCCACGGATTGATCTGGCCGAAAGCCGATGCCAGTCCCCCAAGCATGGCGGGCCAGGTGTCGCCGCCCGCGCTGACGCCGAGGATATGCTTGAGCTGGCTGGTCGCGATGAGGATACCGCTGGCGGTAATGAACCCGCTGATCACCGGGTGCGACAACAGGTTGGCGAGGAAGCCCATGCGCAGCAGGCCGAGCACAGCCAGCATCACACCCGACAAGGCCGCCAGCGTAATCGCTGCTTCGAGATAGAGCGCGGTGCCCTGCGCGGCGACCGCGCCCGCCGCGCTTGCGGTCATCAGCGACACCACTGCAACCGGGCCGACCGCCAGAGTGCGGCTGGTGCCGAAAATCGCATAGGCGACCAGCGGCAGGATCGAGGCGTAGAGCCCGACCACCGGCGGCAGGCCGGCCAGCAGCGCATAGGCGAGGCTTTGCGGGATCAGCATGATGGTGACGACGATGGCCGCCACCATGTCCTTGGTCAGGATCGCGCCATTATACGACCGGCCCCATTCGAGGATGGGGAAATACTGCGCCAACGCTCCTGCGCGCTGGCCCTGTCCGGGAGCGTTTGACTGCGCCACGCCTGGGTCGGATTCCGGCCTGTCCATCACGCGGCGGTCTTGACCTGCGGTTTGACCATCCATTCATGCCCCTTGAGCATGCCGTTCCAGTAGATCCACGGCAGCGCTTCGGATTTCAGCAGCCAGCTCAGCCGCCGCGGACGCGTGCCGTCGATCAGCCAGGTGGGGAAGCTGGGCTGCAGCGTGCCGTCATAACCGAACTCGGCAAGCACGATCTTCCCGCGCTCGACCGTCAGCGGACACGAGCCATAGCCATCGTAATCGGCGACCGGCTGCTTGCCGTCGAGCACTGCCAGCGCGTTGACCGCGACGATCGGCGCCTGCTTGCGCACGGCCGCGGCGGTCTTGGCATTGGGGCTCGACCCGGCATCGCCAAGACCGAAGACATTGGGATAGCGCACATGGCGCAGCGTGAACTTGTCGACGTCGACAAACCCGCTTTCGGCATGTGCCAGCGGGCTGTCGGCCACGAATTGCGGCGCCACCTGCGGGGGCACGACGTGGAGCATGTCGAATGCGACCACTTCCTCGCCCGTTTCGGTTTTGAACGTGGCGGTCTTTGCCGGTCCGTCCACCGCGACGAGTGTCTGGTTGAGCTTGAGATCTATGCCGTATTTCTCGACATATTCCATCAGCGCGGGGAGGTATTCCTTGACCCCGAAAAGCACACCGCCCGCATTGCGGAACTCGACATCGATATTGTCGAGCACATGGCCATCGGCCCATGCATCGCAGGACAGGTACATCGCCTTTTGCGGCGCGCCGGCGCATTTGATCGGCATGGGCGGCTGGCTGAAGATCGCCCGCCCGGACTTGAGGCCCTGCACCAGCTCCCAGGTGTAGGGGGCGAGATCGTAGCGATAGTTCGAAGTCACGCCGTTCTTGCCCAGCGTATCTTCCAGACCGGCAATCTTCTCCCACGCCAGGCGGATGCCGGGTGCGACGATCAGGATCCGGTAGGTAATCGTGCTGCCGTCGGCGAGCGTTACCTGGTTATGCTCGGGCTGGAAGCTGGCCGCGGCCTCGCGGATCCAGTGAGCTCGCCGGGGCATGACGCTGGCCATCGGGCGGCGGGTCACGGGCGCATCGAACACGCCCGCGCCGACCATCGTCCAGCCGGGCTGATAGTAATGGTCCTCGGCCGGCTCGACGATCGCGATATCCAGACCGGGACGACGCCGCAGCATCGAGGACGCGGTAGCGATGCCCGCCGATCCGCCGCCGATAATGACCACCTCGTGGGTAAGTGCCTGTGCCATGCCGATCCTCTCCGAGAAATGATTTGGGTTAGACGCCGAGCCGCGGGCGCAGGGGGGACAGGTCGTAGCCTGCCTGCCGCGCCCCCTCGATGCGCGCATCGGCGCTCAACTGCTCGACATTGGCAAGCGTATCGAGCGTGATTGAGCGCGTGCCGGTGCGGCAATAGGCCAGCACCTTGCCATCCGCTTCCCGGCGGACCTTGGCAAAGGCCGCGATCGCCTCCGCGGGAAAGGCGCCGCCCGAAACCGGGATATGATGGAAGGCAATGCCTGCGCTGTGCGCGGCATCGCGCAGCTCGGCCACGGTGGGCTGGCCATCTTCCTCGCCATCGGGGCGATTGCAGATGACGGTGCTATAGCCCGCATCGGCCGCGGCCTGCATGTCGGCAGCCTGCACTTGCGGGGCGACTGCGAACCGCTCGGTGACTTCGGTAATCTTCATGCGCCCGCTCCTTCGAACAACCGCACGAGGGCCATACCCGCAAGCATGGCCGCGACGAAGATCGCCGCCGACGCGGGGTCGATCACCAGCGCGGCTATGCCCGGTCCGGGGCACAGCCCGGCCACGCCCCAGCCGATACCGAACAGCGCCGCCCCGCCGATCAGGCGCGGGGTGAGGTCGGATCGGGTCGGCAGGTGGAAATGCTCGTCGAGCAGCGGCGCTGCCATGCGCGGCACGAAACGCCAGGCAATCGCCATGACGATGACCGCGCCGCCCATGACGAAGGCGAGCGTCGGGTCCCAGGCGCCAAAGAGGTCGAGAAATCCGCGCACACGCGCGGGATTGGTCATCCCGCCCAGCGCCAGTCCGGCGCCAAACAGCGTGCCTGAGATCAGGCTCGGGATAGTGATCCGGCTCATTGCAATACCTCCAGGCCCATCGCGTTCATCACCGCGACCGTGGCAATGCCCGCCGCCATGAAAGTCGCCGTGGCCACGATCGAGCGGCCCGACAGGCGGCTGACCCCGCAAACCCCGTGCCCGCTGGTGCAGCCGCTGCCGAGGCGGGTTCCGATCCCGACCAGCAAGCCTGCGACCACCAGTACCAGCGGACTGGCGAAGCGGGCCTCGATCCCGCCGCTGAGGAGCGACACGATCAGCGCGCCGAGCGGCAGGCCGATCACGAACATCCATGCGGCGCTGCGGGGGATCCCGCTACCGCCCAGGCCGACCGCCTTTGCGGCCAGCCCGGAAACGCCCGCTATACGGCCAAGCCCCAGCAGCATCAGCGCCGCGGCAAGGCCGATGAGCGCGCCGCCCGCCAGTCCGGCGAGCGGCGCGGCATCGGGAAATCCGGGGAGCGTCATACCGCGTTCACCGGGATCTTGATGTAGCTCACGCCATTATCCTCGGGTTCGGGCAGGCGCCCGCCGCGAATGTTCACCTGCACCGACGGCATGATCAGCTTGGGCATGTCCAAACCCTTGTCGCGCGTGGTGCGCATGGTGACGAAATCGTCCTCGGTGACGCCGTCCTTGACGTGGACGTTCTCCTCGCGCTGCTGCTTGACCGTGGTTTCCCAGGCATATTCGTCGCGGCCCGGGGCCTTGTAGTCGTGGCACAGGAACAGCCGCGTTTCGTCGGGCAGCGAGAGGAGGCGGCGGATCGAGCGGAACAGCTGATGCGCGTCCCCGCCGGGGAAATCCGCCCGCGCGGTGCCGAAATCGGGCATGAAGATCGTATCGCCGACAAAGGCCGCATCGCCGATGATGAAGGCCATGTCGGCGGGCGTGTGCCCGGGAACGTGAAGCGCGATACCTTCCAGCTCGCCGAGGCTGAAGGTTTCGCCATCGTCGAACAGCTTGTCGAACTGCGACCCGTCACGCTCGAAATCGGTCCCGGCATTGAACAGCTTGCCGAACACTTCCTGCACGCGAATGATCTCGCGTCCGATGGCGAGCTTGCCGCCGAGCTTGGTCTGCAGATAGGGCGCCGCCGAAATGTGGTCGGCATGCGCATGGGTCTCGATCAGCCAGGTCACTTTCAGATTATTGGAAGTGACGTATTCGACAATCCGATCGGCGGAACCGTTCGAGGTTCGCCCCGACGCGGCTTCGAAATCGAGGACCGAATCGATGATCGCGGCCTCGCTGGTCTTGGGGTCGTGCACCACATAGGATACCGTATTGGTTGCTTCGTCGAAGAACCCGGCGATCGACGGGCGCAGCCCCTTGTTGTCCTGGGCGCGGGCAATTTGCTGGGAGGCCGATTGTAGCGATTGATCGTTATTCATGACTCTCACTCCATTCGATTACATAAACTATTTATATGTGTTGCGTTTTGGATGTCAAGTGGTATGCAGTCGAAATGACCCAAGAAGCCTCGAAAGACAGCGGCGAGCATATCGCCCCCGGTGCCGGCCTGCGGATCGGCGATATCGCACCCGATTTCTCCGCCCGGAGTACCACAGGCGACATGCGGCTGTCGGATTATCGCGGGCGCTGGCTGGTCCTGTTCTCGCACCCGGCCGACTTCACCCCGGTCTGCACGACCGAGTTCGTGGCGCTGGCCAAGGCTGCCGACCAGTTCGCGCAGCGCGAATGCGACCTTATGGCGCTGTCGGTCGATAGCCTGTTCTCGCATTTCGCCTGGCTGCGGATGATCCGCGACCGCTTCGATGTCGAAGTGCGCTTCCCGATCATCGAGGATCCCACGCTCGTGATCGGGCGCGCCTATGGCATGGTCGCGCCGGGCGATAATGACAGCGCCACGGTGCGCACGACCTTTTTCATCGATCCGTACGGCGTGATCCGCGCGATGACCTGCTATCCCGCCAATGTCGGGCGCTCGACCCCCGAAATGCTGCGCACGCTCGATGCGCTGCAGGCGGTCGACAAGGATCCGGTGCTCGCCCCGGCCAATTGGGAGCCGGGACAGAAGCTGCTGCGCCAGCCGAGCGCCAAGCTCGACGATGTCTTCGCGGCGAAGGATCACACCGACTGGTTTCTGCAGGAAGTGGGCCGGGGCAAGCGCACATGACCGGGGACGAACTGGTCGATGCGCTCAAGGCGGTCGCGCATCCGGTGCGGCTGCGCATCCTGCAGACGCTCGCCGGGACCGAACGCAATGTCGGCGAGATCGACGAGGCGGCGGACATCGGCCAGCCCACGCTGTCGCAGCAGCTCGCCGTCCTGCGCAATGCCGGGCTGGTGACGACGCGCAAGGACGCCAAGCTGGTCTTCTACCGCATCGACGAACAGCGGGTCGCGGCGGTGTCGGCGGCGCTCGGCGGCCTGGCCGGGGTGGACCTGGCCCCCACGCGCCCGACCCGCAGCTCGGCCCCGGGCGTCGCCAATTTCGCGCGCCTCACCTGACCGGACCATTTCCACGGCGCGGCCGCCACATTTTCCGAAGCGCCTGGGGGCTGCGTGTGGCGCCGATCATTGCGGGCAGGGGTGCACTTCGCGCTGACCTTCAACGCGCGATCGTTGCAACAATACCACCCGTAAATCCGGGCCGATGGCCTGCAAATGCGAATGACTTGCAATAGTATTCTCATCGCACTAGGCGGACCTTCGAACGAATCACGAGGGCCCCCATACAAGTGTCTCGATATCGATTTCTTGCTGCCGTCCTTTCTTTGACGGCATTTCCCGCAAGCGCGCAGGCGCAGGGCGGCGGGACAAGCGCGGCCGCGCCCAGTCTGCCGACCGACCTCAGCGTCTGGGGCATGTTCGCGCAGGCCGACTGGGTGGTGAAGCTGGTGATGATCGGGCTGGTGCTGGCCTCGCTGGTCACCTGGACCGTGCTGGTTGCCAAGCATCTCGAACTCGCGCGGCAACGCGAAAGCGCGGAGCAGTTCCGCGACAAGCTCGCCGCCACGCAATCGCTGGCACAGCTCGACCCCGCCTTTGCCGATCATCCGCTCGTTATGCAGGCGCGCGAAGAGATCGCCCAGTCGGCGGGCTCGCTCGATGACCGCGAAGGCTTGAAGGAACGGCTCGTCTCGCGGCTCGACCGGCACGAGGCGAAGGTCGCGCGCAAGATGACGCAGGGCGTCACCATTCTCGGCACGATCGGGGCGACCGCGCCCTTCGTCGGCCTGTTCGGCACCGTCTGGGGCATCATGAACAGCTTCATCGGTATTGCCGAACAGCAGACCACCAATCTCGCAGTGGTCGCACCCGGCATTGCCGAAGCGCTGCTGGCCACCGCGCTCGGGCTCGTCGCCGCCATTCCGGCGGTGGTGATCTACAATCATTTCGCACGCGCCATCGCGGCGCACCGCGCCGTGGTGGCGGATAGTGCGGCCGCGCTGCTGCGCGTGGTCTCGCGCGATCTCAGCCGGGGCACGCTGCCGGAGGGCAAGGCCTGAGATGGCGCTCAGGCTCGCCTCGGACAGCGAAGACCTGGCGGTCGCGCATGAGATCAATGTCACGCCGTTCATCGACGTGATGCTGGTGCTGCTGATCATCTTCATGGTCGCCGCGCCGCTGGCGACGGTCGATGTGAAGGTCGATCTGCCGGTATCCAACGCGCAATCCGCACCCAAGCCCGAAGCGCCGGTCTATCTGTCGCTGCAGGCCGACGGGTCGATCCTCGTCAATGAAGACGAGGTGCGGCTGGCCGCGCTGGGTGCAGCGATCACCGAAGCGACTGCGGGCGACCGCGAAGAGCGGGTTTTCCTGCGCGCCGACAAGGCGATCACCTATGACGAAATCATGCAGGCGATGAACGCGCTGCGCGCCGCGGGCTATGTCCATGTGGCGTTGGTCGGTGCCGAGACCGGGGCTGCGGCACCATGATGCTGGCAGGGGCAGGACGCACCAACTGGATGCTGGGGGGCGGCGTGGCCCTCGCCGGCCATGCAGCCGTGGTCGCGGGTCTGCACCTGATCGGCACCACGCCGCCCAAGCCCATCGTCGAAGACCCGGTCGTCCTGCTCGAACTGCCCCCGCAGGCCGCCCCGGCGCCCGCTGCGCTGAACGAGCAGCCGGTCGATGCGCTCCAGCCCGACTATGTCCCACCGCAGACCTTCCAGCCGCGGATCGAGGCACCGCAGGTCCGGGCGCCGCTGCCGCGCGAGTTCGTTGCGACGCCGCCACCACCACCGCCCTTGCCCTCGCGCCGCAGTGTCGCGCCCGCGCCGCAGCCGACTACTTCCGCCCGGCCCGCGCGCAATGCGCTGGCGGTCGCTCCCGAAGGCAGCGGCACCGGAACCGCTGCCACCGCGGGCGACGATCCGAAAGCCAAGCGCGAAGAGGCCGATTACTATGCGCTGCTGAGCGCGCATCTCAATCGCAAGAAACGCTATCCGAGCGAGGCCAAGAAGGCGCGCCAGCAGGGCGTGGTGACGGTGCGCTTCACCGTGCTCGCCGATGGCCGGATCAGCGCCAGCTCGATCCGCACGTCCAGCGGGCACGATCTGCTCGACCAAGCCACGCTCGACCTGATGCAGCGCGTTGCGCCGCTGCCCAAATTTCCGCGATCGATGACCAAAGACAGTGTCACGATCTCGCTTCCTATCGATTATTCCCTACGCACAAGATGATGATTAGAAAGGTTTTTCCATGAGGGATCGTAACCAGGGCGTGATCCGCCCGATCAGCCTGCGCGGTGCCGGACGGAGCACTGCAGTGGCGGCCATCGGCCTGTCGGCAGCGCTGATCGCCGGCAACGCCAAGGCACAGGATGCCAATGACGAAGACGAAGTCGTCCTCGACACGCTGCAGATCGAAGACGCCACCGCCGACGTCAATCCGAACGCGCAGCCGGGCGTGCCCTATAAGGCGCGCACTTCGGGCGATTTGCGCCGCGTGAAGCCATTGTCGGAAACCCCGCAGACGATCCAGGTGCTGACCGAGCAGCAGCTCGAGGAACAGGGCGCGACCGATCTGCGCGACGTGCTCGACAATGTCCCCGGCGTGACCGTGGGTACGGGCGAGAACGGCAACGCCTTCGGCGACCGCTACATCATTCGCGGCCATGAAGCGCGCAGCGACGTCTTCGTCGACGGTCTGCGCGATCCGGGCATGACCACGCGCGAAACCTTCGCGGTCGACCAGATCGAGATCACCAAGGGACCGAGCTCGAGCTTCGCAGGTCGCGGCTCGACCGGCGGCGCGGTCAATTCGATCACCAAGAAGGCCAGCACCGATTACCAGTTCACGCGCGTGGACGCGGGCATCGGCACCGACGACTATTACCGCGTCACGCTCGACGCCAATGTGCCGCTGACCGACACGATCGCGGTGCGCGCCAACCTGCTCTACGGCTATGAGGAAGTGCCCAACCGCAACTTCTCCGACCGCGAGCGCTACGGTGCAGCCGTGTCGGCGGCGTTCAAGCCGAGCGACACCTTCGAACTGGTGCTCGATTATTACCACCTGACCGCGAACGACACGCCCGATCTGGGCGGCTATGTTCCGGGCCCGACGGGGACCGGTCCGAGCGATGCAACGGTATACCAGCCGTGGGATGACGTGCCCAATTACACGCAGACCGGCGATTTCCTCGAATCGGACGTCGATACCGTAACCGGGCGGATCTACATCACGCCGTTCGACGGCTTCCAGATCGTCAACTCGACCCGCTATGGCGAAACCAGCAACGGCTACGTCCTCACCGGGCTGCGCGGCGGCTCCTATGATACGGACACCGATACCTTCGCCCCGGTTACGCTGAGCACGCACCAAGGCAATCAGGAAGTCGAGTATTTCGTCAACCAGTTCAATGTGATCGGCGAATTCGCGACCGGCAGCCTGCTGCACAATCTAATCGTCGGCACCGAATATTCGAACCTGCAGGTCGCCAATGGCACCTACGATCTGACCGAGAATGGCGCGACCAATTGCGTCACTGCCGGTCGTGGTGGTAGCCTCAACCCGAGCTATTGCATCACCGACGAAAACCGCAATGTGCTGTTCGGCGAGAGTGAAATCCACAATCTGCTGCAGCGCGACATCGCCCGCAGCGATGTCGACAGCGACTGGCAGGTCGAAACGCTGTCGGTTTACGCGATGGACACGATCGACTTCACCGATTGGCTGTCGGTCCATGGCGGTATCCGCATGGACGCCTTCAGCTACAGCAATGTGGTCGACAGCCGCGGCACCGTGACGCCCTTTACCTACAGCGACACTCTGTGGAACGGCCACGCCGGCGTCGGCGTCAAGCCGATGGAAGAGGTCTATGTCTACTTCAACTACGGTTCGGCCAAGAACATCAACGGCGGCGAATCCGACCTCGGCGGAAACTGCGGTTATGGTGGGATCTGCGTCGACGAGGGCACCGGCATCGGCGATGGCCGCCCCGAAAGCAGCGAAAGCTTCGAACTGGGCGTCAAGGCTGATCTGTTCGACGACCGCTTCATGCTGACCGCGGCGGCGTTCCAGATCACCAAGGGCGACGTGTTCGAATCGGCAGGCGACGACTACAGCGCCGGCGGTTCGCTCAACACCGGCGAGAACCGCGTCCGCGGAGTCGAATTCGGCCTGGTGGGCAATATCACGCCGAAGCTGCTCGCACAGGCGGCACTGACCGTGATGGAATCGGAAATCACTGGTTCGAACGATCCCGACAAGATCGGTCGCCGTCTGAGCAATTTCGCCAACACGCAGTTCAGCGGCCAGCTCCGCTACCAGGCGACCGAGGCGCTCGCCTTCGGCGGGACCGCGACCTACAAGGGCGCGCTCTACACCGGCCAGCCCGACGATGCGGCAAGCTTCAACGACACGCTGGGGATCTACACCTATCGCGTCCCCGACTACTGGACCTTCGATGCTTTCGTCAGCTTCGACTTCAACCAGAATTTCGGCGCGCGGGTGAACGTGACCAATGTCACCGACGAGGATTACTACCTCGCCGGCTATCGTTCGGGTCACTTCCTCTACAAGGGTGACGAACGCCGGGCGACGCTCACGCTCACCGGGAAGTTCTGATACGGCAGGGCGCGGGCTTCGGCTCGCGCCCTTCCATCTTCTACGACAAGAACCCCTGCCATGCTGACGATCATCGAGAACCTGCTGGACGATGAAACGGTGCGCCGCTTCCGCGACCGGCTGGCCGATGCCGACTGGCAGGACGGGGGCAGCACGGCGGGCACGCGGTCGATCGCGGTCAAGCAGAACCTGCAATTGCCGCGGCAGGACGCGCTGGCGCAGGAACTTGGTACTGCGATCCTGCGCGAACTGGGCCGGCACGCGGAATTCGTCTCGGCCTCGCTGGCGGAGAAGATCTGGCCGCCGGTGTTCAATCTCTACCAGGACGGCGGGCATTACGGCACACATTCGGATGCCGCGCTGATGCGCCTGCCCGAAGCCGATCTGACCATCCGCAGCGATCTTTCGGCGACGCTGTTCCTGTCCGATCCCGGCAGCTACGACGGCGGCGAACTGATCGTCGAGGAGCAGTTTGGCGCGCAGGCGGTCAAGCTCGCCGCGGGCGACATGGTCCTCTACCCCTCATCAAGCCTGCACCAGGTCGCGCCGGTGACCCGCGGGCAGCGGATCTGCGCGATCAGCTGGATCCAGAGCGCAGTGGCCGATACGCCGGCGCGCGCACTGCTCTACGATCTCGACCAGTCGATCCGCGCGCTGACGCCCGACCGCCCGCAGGACGATCCCGAGATCAACCGGCTGATCCACGTCTATCACAATCTGCTGCGGCGCTGGGCGCAGCCGTGATCGGCTGGCGCCGCGCGCTGCTGTGGCTCGTCCTCGCCATCCCGGCGGCGCTGATGATCCAGCGCTTCGCCAGCGGCGAGGCGCTGGCGATGGACCTCTACCACCCCAGCGGCGAGATGTCGGTCCGGCTGATGATCCTTGCGCTGCTGCCCGGTCCGCTGACCGATGCGCTGGGCCCCAACCGCTTTCTGCGCGGCTGGCTGGCGATCCGCCGCAATCTGGGCGTGGCGGCGTTCCTCTATGCGCTGCTGCATCTCGTTTTCTACGTGCTCGACATGCAATTGCTGTCGGCGATGGTGAGCGAGCTGGCCATTCCCGGCATCTGGACCGGCTGGCTCGCCTTCGCGCTGCTGCTGGTGCCCGCTGCGATCAGCTTCAATGCCGCGATGCGCCGGCTTGGGCGGCGCTGGAAACAGCTGCAGCGGCTCGTCTATCCCGCCTTCGTGCTGGCGCTGGTCCACTGGCTGCTGCTCGATTGGGCATGGGGGCCAGCGCTCGTTCACCTCGCCCCATTATTGATGGTATGGACATTGCGCATGGCCATGCGCCGCAGAACAATCGTTATCAGGAGTATCGCATGAGTTTTCGCCGGATCCTCAAGGCTTCGACCCTTCTTGCAGCCGTCGCGGCTGTCGGCCTCGCCGTCCCCGCGCAGGCCGATGGCGACATCATCTGCAAGGCCGGCCCCAAGGATGGCTGGCAGAAGATCTCCAAGCTGAAGAAAAAAGTCTGGCTGGAGGAATGGAAGCTGCTGAAAATGCAGGTCGAGGGCGATTGCTACGAAGTCTACGCCCGGACCAAGGAAGGCCAGTCGATCGAGGCCTTTTTCCACCCGGTGACGCTGAAGAAGCTGGTGGTGTTCCGACGCGGCCAGGAAATCTACCGCGCCGAGGGCTTCACCGGCTAGCGTTCGATTGGGTGTCGCTCCTCGCGCATGAGGGGGCGGGCTAGGCGGTGTCGCCAGACACGACGCGCGCGGCGACTTCGCCAAGACCTTCGAAGCGGGCGACCGCATGCTGGCCCGCGGCAATTTCGTGGACGCCGGTGATGGCGCCGCTTGAAACCCACCAACCCGCCTGCGGCTCGATGCCGCGTTCCGCCAGATTACGGAGCAGGAAAGAGACCGCGCCGAACGGTCCATCGAGCATGGTCGCAGTAGTCGCGCGGCCCAGTTCCTCGCCATCGATGTCGAGTGTCACAGTGATATCGTCGAGCCGCGACCAGTCGGCGCGAGCGACTGCCCGGCCGATCAGCAATCCGGCATTGTTGCCATGGTCCGATACGGTCACGCAGGGCCCGTCGACATTGATCGCGGCATACGGGGACGAGGCCACTTCGAGGCCGATGCGGACCTCATCGACCCAGTCCATCGCCTGTTCGCGGTCATCGGGCAGGGGGCCTTCGCGAGGGGCCAGCCGCAACATGAACTCCGCTTCCATCGCGGCAAAACCGCCACTGAAAATCGGGAATTCGGCCACGTCCGCCGTTTCCTGCTGGATAGCATCGGCAAAGGCCGGACCGATCAACCGGTCAGCCCCTAGGTCATCGCTCGCGGGCGGATTGATCTTGCCCACTTTCCAGCCGCCGATCGGGCGATCCCAGATGCTGATGGCATGATCCTGCACGGCATAGGCCTGCGCAAGGTCGGTCGGTCGGACCCCGGGATACTCGCTCAGGACTTTCCAGTTGCGGCGGGCATTTACAAAGGCGTTTGCAATCTCGCCAACTGCGGAATTCATGGGGGCCCCTCTCGAAATATCCCATTTTCAGCGCGACTTTGACGAAAAAGGAAACCGGTGTCAAAACGTATTTACCACACGCTTGCGGATAGCGGGCGGCTCTGCCCTCCCATTTCCTCGTGGGCGGGCTATGAGCGGTGGCAGGCAGCAAAAGGTTGTGACACATGGCAAAGTCCGGTCCGGCACCTACGATCAACGACGTGGCGCGGATTGCAGGCGTCTCTAAGAAGACGGTGAGCCGGGTGATCAATCGATCCCCGCTGCTCAAGCAAGCCACCCGCGAGAAGGTCGAGAAGGTTATCGCCGAACTCGGCTATACGCCGAACCCGCAGGCCCGCGCATTGGCGCTGCGGCGCAATTTCCTGCTTGGCCTGCTGCACGACAACCCTAATGCGCAGACCGTGCTCAACTTCCAGGAAGGGGTGCTCGACGCGATCCGCGATACCGAATTCGCGCTCGTGGTGCGCCCGGTCGATCGTCATTCGCCGGCCATGCTCGACGACATCCGCAATTTCCTCGAGCTGCAGCGATTGTATGGCGTGCTGATCCTGCCGCCGATTTCGGAGAATGACGAACTGGCCGCGCTGTGCCGCGAAATGGGCTGCGGCTATGTCCGCATGGGCTCGGCTGCGCTCGACGAGGCCGAGCATCTGGTCCAGTCGAACGACCGCGAGATGGTCGAGGCCGTGGTCGATTATCTCGTCGAACTGGGTCACGAGCGGATCGGCCTGATCGAGGGGCCGGCGGGTTTCCGGTCGGCCTTCGAACGGCGCGAAGGTTTCCTCGCCGCAATGAAGCGGCATGGGCTCGACATGCCCAGCGAAGCACTGGTGCAGGGCAATTACCGGTTCAATTCAGGCGTCGAGGCGGCCCACCAGCTGCTGAGCGAGACCCCCCACGTTACCGCGATCTTCGCCAGCAATGACGAAATGGCTGCGGGCGCCTATCATGCTGCACGCGAACGGGGCGTCGATGTCCCCACCGACCTGTCGCTCGTCGGGTTCGACGATTCCCCGATTGCGGCGCATATCTGGCCGCCGATGACCACCGTCGGCTGGCCGATCCGCGAGATGGCCAAGGCGGCCGCGCTCAAGCTGGTTGCCCCCGACACGGCAGAGGCGCAGCCATCGAACTTCCCCGCGCGGCTGGTGACCCGCAATTCGGTCGCACCGCCCGCCAAGAAAATCTGATCCGGATGGTTGAAATGGCCCCCACTTTGCGGATAGAAGTCGTTTTGACACCGGTTTCCTTATTCGACTCGGAACCGCCTGAATTCGCACCAGCGCCCCCAGCGGGCAGGGAGAACCCATGAAGATCGCTCTCATCACCGAGAACAGCCAGGCCGCCAAGAACGGCCTTATCTACGATGCCCTCAACACCGCTGCCGAACCGTTCGGCCACGAAGTGTTCAATTATGGCATGTACACCGCCGAAGACAGCGCATCGCTGACCTATGTGATGAACGGTGTGCTGGCGGGCATCCTGCTCAATTCCAAGGCCGCCGATTTCGTCGTGACCGGCTGCGGCACCGGCATGGGGTCGATGCTGGCCTGCAATGCCATGCCCGGCGTGTTCTGCGGCCTCGTGATCGACCCGACCGATGCCTTCCTGTTCAACCAGATCAATGCCGGCAATGCGATCGCGATGCCCTATGCCAAGGGCTTCGGCTGGGCCGCCGAGCTCAACCTGCAGGATTGCTATCGCAAGCTGTTCGAAAACGAAGCGGGTGCTGGCTATCCGCGCGAGCGGGCCGAACTGATGCGCAAGAACCGCGGCTTCCTCGCCGACCTCAAGGCCGCCAGCACGCACGACATGCTTACCGTGCTGAAGAATGTCGATCAGGACCTGCTGCGCGCCGCGATTGCGGGCGAACGCTTCGCAGAATATTTCTACGCCAATTCGCAGGATGACGCGATCAGCGACTATCTGCGCAATCTTTGACCCCTTCGGGAATCGCATGACCGGCATGAACCGGCACCGGGGGTAGGGGATCGCGTCGTCGCGGCGCGATCCCCACCGCACCACACTGGGAGAGTGAATACCATGGCCACCACCCCCTTCGACCTGACGGGGCGCACCGCGCTCGTCACGGGTGCCAATACGGGTATCGGGCAGGGCATCGCCATCGCGCTGGCACAGGCCGGGGCCGATATTGCTGCGGTGGGCCGCAGCCCCGCCGACGAGACCGCCGAACAGGTCCGCGCGCTGGGCCGCCGCTGCGAGCTCGTTTCCGCCGACCTGTCCTCGATCGAACCGGTCACCGAAGTGGTCGACACGGTCGTTGCCAAGCTCGGGCGTCTCGATATCCTCGTCAACAACGCCGGGATTATCCGCCGCGAGGATGCGCTCGACTTCTCGGAAGAGGATTGGGACGCCGTGATGGACACCAATCTGAAGACGCTGTTTTTCCTGTGCCAGGCGGCCGCACGCCACATGACCGGCTGGGCATCGCAGGATGGCGAACGCGGCAAGATCGTCAACATCGCCTCGATGCTGACCTTCCAGGGCGGCATTCGCGTGCCGAGCTACACCGCCAGCAAATCCGGTGTCGGGGGCCTGACCAAGCTGATGGCCAATGAATGGGCGCCGCGCGGCATCAACGTCAACGCGATCGCGCCGGGCTATATCGCGACCAACAACACCGCTGCGCTGCAGGCGGACGAAACGCGCAATCGCCAGATCCTCGAGCGCATCCCCGAACAGCGCTGGGGCGACCCGGCCGATATCGGCGGCGCGGCGGTCTTCCTTGCCAGCCGCGCGGCGGATTATGTCCAGGGGCATATCCTTGCGGTCGATGGCGGATGGCTGGCGCGATGACCGCGCTGCCGAAATCGGGCCATGTGGTCTGTTTCGGCGAGCTGCTGGCGCGCCTGTCGCCCGAGGCGGGGACGCCGCTGGCGCGCGCGCACAGCCTCGCGCTCGCGATCGGCGGGGCCGAAGCCAATGTCGCCATAGCGCTCGCCAGCCTTGGCCAGCCTGCCGCGATGCTCAGCAGTGTGCCAGACAATCCGCTGGGTCTCCGCGCACTCGCCGCGCTGGGTGAAGCGGGTGTGGATCGGCGCTTCGTACGCCGCGCAGCCGGCCGGATGGGCCTCTATCTGTTCGAACCGCCCAGCGGTCCGATCGGGGGACGGGTGACCTACGACCGCGCAGGAAGCGCGTTCGCCATGGCGCAGCCCGAAGATTTCGACTTTGCGGGAGCGCTCGATGGCGCGCGGCTGCTGCATCTTTCGGGCATCACGCCTGCGCTGGGCTCCAACGGGGTGGCGCTGGCGAAGAAAGCCGTCGCCGCCGCGTCTGCGGCAGGCGTGCCGATCTGCTTCGATGGCAATTACCGTGCCAGTTTATGGGATGCCTGGGATTGCGATCCGCAGGCGATCCTGACCGAACTGGTCGAAGCGGCCACCATCCTGATCGGCAATCACCGCGACATCTCGCTGCTGCTCGGTAAGAGCTTCTCGGGCGACGGGCCGGATCGCCGGCGCGAAGCCGCCGAAGCCGCCTTCGCGCGCTTCCCCGACCTGGCGGCGATCGCCTCGACCGCACGCCATATCGAAAGCTCGACCACGCATGGCCTCGCTGCCCGGGTCGACCTGCGCGAAAGCCATTGGCAGACCGACGAGGTCCGGATCGCCCCGGTGGTCGATCGGATCGGCACCGGCGATGCCTTCGCCGCGGGCGTGTTGCTGCGCTGGCTGGAAGATGGGTCCGCGCAGGAGATGGCCAAGACGGGTCTCTCGCTGGCGGTGATGAAACACGGTATTCCGGGCGACACGATAGCGGTCACGCGAGACGAACTGGACAGCTTCCTTCCGGCAGGAGCCGATGTCAGCCGCTGACGGTATGACCCGCCGCGCGGCTCTGCGCGGGGGCCTCGCAGGGGGCGCATTGCTTGCGGCCCCGGCGGTGGTGGCAGGGAGCAGGGGCGATCCCGGGGCTCTGGCCTATCGCGGCATGATCGATCGCGGGGTGCAGGCATTTCTCGGCATCCGCTATGCCCGCGCGGCGCGGTTCGACCGACCGGTGCGCGAGCCTGTTCCTACCGCGCCCACGCCCGCGACGCAGTTTGGCCCGCTGTGCCCCCAGCGTAATCCGATGACCCCGGCGATGAGCGAGGATTGCCTGTTCCTCAACATCTGGACGCCGGATGCCCATCCTTCCGCGCGCCGCCCGGTGATGGTCTATTTTCATGGTGGGGCCTACAATTGGGGCTCGGTCACCGACCCGCTGACGCATGGGGCGAAGCTTGCCGAACAGGGCGATGTGGTGGTCGTCACGGTCAATCACCGGCTCAACCTGTTCGGCTATGGCTGGCTGGCGCCGCTCGGGGAGCGTTTCCGCCACAGCGGCAATACGGGCCAGCTCGACCTGATCTGCGCGCTTGAATGGATCCGCGAGCATATCGGGGCCTTCGGCGGGGACGCGGACCGCGTGATGGTTTTCGGTCAGTCGGGCGGCGGCGCCAAGATCGCGACGCTGATGGCGATGCCTGCAGCCGATGGGCTGTTCCATACGGCCGCAACGATGAGCGGCCAGCAGGTCACCGCGCAGGGACCCGGCAATGGCTGGCGGCGGACGCGCGCCCTGCTCGACCATCTCGGGTTGGCGGAAGACGGCGCTGCCCTGCTTGCCCTCCCGTATGAGCGCTTGCTCGAAGGTCTCCAGGCGACGGATCCGGTGCTCGGGGGCAGTCTCTATTTCGGCCCGACGCTGGATATGCTGTATCTGCACCGCCATCCGTTCTGGCCCCATGCCGCGCCGCAATCGCGGCACATCCCGATGATCCTCGGCAACACGCGGCACGAAACGCGCGCCTTCATCCGCAGCGACGGGCCCGTCGTGCAAGGCCTCGACTGGCAGAATATCGCCGAGCGGCTGGCCCCGCAGATCCGCATCGATTTGCCCGCGGATTGGGTGGTCGCGCAATATCGCGCGCAGTTTCCGCAGTGGTCGGCCGAGCAGCTTTTCTATGCCGCGACCACCGCCGGACGCAGCTGGCCTGGTCAGGTCATCGAGGCAGATGCGCGCGCCCGCGCAGGGGCGCAGGCCACCTGGGTCTATCAGCTCGACCGGCCCAGTCCGATCGATCCAACGCGCGGTGCGGCGCATACCGACGATCTGCCCTATGTCTTCGGGACGCTCGCTGCACCGGGCAGCTATTCGGGAACCGGGGCACGCGCCCGCGAGATCAGCGATGCGATGATAACTGCCTTTGCGGGCATGGCGCATACGGGCCGGCCGGGGCTTCCATCATGGGCGCCCTATACGCTTGCCGAACGCGAGACGTTGGTGATTGGCGAAGAGAGCATCGCGACCCGGAACGACCCGCGCGGATGGGAACGCGAGCTGTGGGGGCGGGGGCCCTACATCCAGCCGGGGAGTTGAGACTCGGGCAGACCTGATGCGGCGGTCCGTGACAGTCGGCAGGCGGCTCGCTTGCGGCATGAAGACATACCGCCGCGAAGCCGCCTACCTTTTCAAAAGCCCCGGCATGCTTACCGATTGCTGGCGCGCATCTCACGGTCGCGGGGCGAAAGATGCTCCTGCGCACCTTCCTTCTGGCCCGGCCAGATGCCCGACTTCGGGGTCATGGTGGCAAGGTCCCATTCCGCTTCGACGAAGGGCGCGCTCGTCGCTTCGAATTGCGGATAGCCGCCGACCTCGTCTTCCGAATCGATCACCTCGCCGCGTCCTTCGGCGATGTAGAACAGGACGCGGATTTCCATTTCGCTGCGATCCCACGGGCGCGCGCCCGAGGTTGCGAGCAGGACGGTCTCAACATCCTCGCTGGGCATGATCGAATAGCCGTCCAGATCATGCAGCGGCGTATCTTGCTGAAGGATCTGTGCGCGTGTGTGGCCATAGCGGCCGAACATCGGCAGATCGTTGCCATACCGGTCGATCGCGACGTTATCGCGGCCATAGTATTGCAGATCACCAACACCGCCGATCGTCAGGAACGGCAGGCCCGCATCGGTGCTGTTGCCGCCGCGCATGACATTGCCCACCGCGGTAAGCTGGCCGTCGACCGGCGCGTGGCCCGCCCATTCCAGATCCATCAGATTGTAATGCACCGCGCGATATTGCGGATCATAGATCAGATTGTTGATCATCAGCGCCTCGACCCCGCCCTTCAGCAGCGGCGAGCGTTCGACATTGTGCGCCCAGACATTGCGTTCGAACACGATGCCGGTGGCATTGTCATGGATCAGCGAACCCTTCGAATGCTCGCCCTTGGGGTGCGTCGAATCGGCCAGGCCCTCGGCCGCCAGGTTCGACCGGAAGACGATGTTGCGGCTGGTGCCTTCGCGCCATTCTTCCACCGTATCGCCCGTAAAGCGCGGGCCCGAAGCGGACATGTTCTCGTCGACGCCCCAGAAAAAGCTGTTGTTCTCGATCAGCAGATTATGCGCCGAACGCGTGGAAAAGGCATCGACCTCCCAGCCATGCCGCTTGGGCAGGCCATCGGCGCCGACCGCGACGCGCAGGTGGCGGATGATAACGTCATGCGTGGCCACATTGATGCCGCCGCGCAGGATCGTGATCCCCGGCGAAGGGGCCGTCTGACCCGCGATCGTGACATGCGGCTGGGTGATGGTCAGCGAGGACCGTTCGAGGTCGATCGCGCCGCCCACTTCGAAGACAATGACCCGGGGCCCTTCGCGGGCGAGCGCTTCGCTGAGGCTGCCCGGACCGTCCTTGGCGAGCGTGGTCACGCGAATGATTTCCCCGCCCGCGCCGCCATCGGTTGGATCGGCAGCCTGTACGATCGCGGGGGATGCAATCAGAAACAGGCAGAGCGCCAGTAGGCAATTTGCGAAATATCTCATGGCAATTTCCTCTCTCTTAATTGCAACCTTGACACTGAAGGTCAGATGGATCAAGAAGAATTGACACCGGTTACCAAACGGGCCGGGTTGAGGGAAATTGGAGTGTCAGATGGGGGGTGCGGCAGGCTGCCGCAAATTTTCTCCCGCAAAAAGACACCGGTGCCAATTGAGAGGAGGATGCGATGAGGTTTATGGTTTCTACGGGAAGCGTGAAGGCGGCTTTGCTGGCCGGTAGCGCACTGGTTTTTTCGGCGCCAGCAATGGCCCAGGATTCGGGCACGCTCGACGATGACGAAGTAAGCGATGTCGCTTCCGACGCATCGGGCGAGATTTCCGATAGTGATAATGTGATCATCGTATCGGGCTTCCGCCAGTCGCTCAACGCGGCCATTTCGGCGAAGCGCGAAGCGGTCGGCCAGGTCGATGTCATCGTGGCCGAGGACATCGCCAAATTCCCCGACACCAATCTTGCCGAATCGCTCCAGCGTATTCCTGGCGTCGCGATCGAACGCGATGCAGGCGAGGGACGCCAGATCACGGTTCGCGGGCTGGGCGGGCAGTTCACTCGCGTGCGCGTCAACGGAATGGAAACGATCGCGACCTCGGTCGATGGCGCATCGTTTAACCGGGACCGCGCTTTCGATTTCAACGTCTTCGCGTCCGAGCTGTTCAATTCGATCGTGGTCAACAAGACCGCGTCGGCAGCGCTCGACGAAGGTTCGCTGGGGGCGGTCATCGACCTCAATACCGGCGATCCGCTTGCGTATGGTGCGGGTCTCAAGCTCGTCGGTTCGGCACAGGGACGCTACAATGACCTGAACGATGACATCGCACCGCGTCTCGCCGGCCTGCTGGCGTGGAGCAATGCGGACGAAACCTTCGGTATCTCCGCATCGGCTGCCTGGACCAAGTACGAGACGCCCGAACTGGGCAACAACTCGGTCCGCTGGGCGAATGATGCGACCTTCCGTTCGGTCGATGGCGTCGATTGCGCGGCCAATGCTGCCGACCCCGGATGTGTGGAAGTGCGCGACGCTTTCCACCCGCGCATCCCGCGCTACGGCCTGGTCAATCACGACCGCGAACGCCTCGGCGCAACCGCCGCAATCCAGTTCCGTCCGACGGATCGCACCGATATCCAATTCAACGCGCTCTATTCCAACTTCAAGGAAAACCGCGACGAATATTGGGGTGAAGTCCTGCTGCGTTCGAACGAGGACGAAATCGACCTCTCGAACTATGTCATCGATGGCGACAACAACGTCATCAGTGCCGATCTCGAGAATGCGTGGATCCGTAACGAGCGCTATCACCGCGAAAGCGAAACCGATTTCTACCAGATTTCGGGTACCATCGAGCAGGCGTTCAGCGACAATTTCAGCGCCTCGCTGCTCGCGGGCTTCTCCAAGTCCGACGCGACCATCCCGGTCGAAACCACGATCATTTTCGATGATCGCGACGGGACCTACAGCTACGACTACACCGATATGAAATTTCCGGTTCTCGCATTCGGTACGGATGTGACCAATCCGGGCAATTTCCAGCTGGCGGAATTCCGCGATCGCCCGAGTTCGGTCGAGAACAAGTTCAAGACCATCGCGCTCGATCTCGATTGGGAGCCCACCAGCGGACTGCGCCTGTCGGGCGGGCCGTTCTACCGTCAATTCGACTACTTCACGCAAAGCGCGCGGCGTGACAGCCAGTATTGCTCGGCCTTCACCTGCGCAGCCGGAGCCTATGGCGCGCCAGTCACGGCGGATCTGTCCGAGCTGTTCGAACTGGGTGATGCAGGCCAGCCGGCTGGCAACACCAATAGCTGGGTCGTTCCGAACCTCGACGCGGCGGTGGCCTTCCTCGATCTCTACAACATTCCCGCGGTGACCCGTGAAGGCGATGTGCGTTCGGTCGAGGAAAAGGTCACAGGTGGTTATTTCCAGACCGATTTCGAGATCGATAACGGACTGCGCGTAACCGGCAATTTCGGGGTCCGCTATGCGCGCACCGAACAGTCCTCGCAGGGGTTCAACAACGGTCAGTACGTGACGGTGGAGCGCAATTACGACGACTTCCTGCCGGCGCTCAATCTGAACGTCTTCCCGAGCGACGACGTCGTCCTTCGCGGGGCGATCGCTCGTGTGATTACCCGTCCCACGCTCGGCTCGCTTACGCCGGGCGGATCGGTCGACGAATTCAACTTCGTCATCAGCACGGGTAATCCGTTCATCGAACCCTATCGGGCCTGGAACTACGATCTTTCGGCGGAATGGTATTTCGCACCCGGGGCAATCCTGTCGCTGGCGGGCTTCATCAAGGAGGTCGAAAGCTTCCCGGTCGGCAATTCGCTTCAGGTGACCTATGCACAAAGCGGTCTGCCAACGTCGCTGCTGACCTCGGGTACGCCCGCCTATGATGCGGTCGTCAACGGGACCGATCCCAACCGCGAATTCCAGTTCCGCACGACGACCAACGGCGAAGGCGCGACGATCAAAGGGGTGGAGCTTGGTCTGAACCTGCCCTTCTCTGCTTTCGCCTCGGGCGCGCTGGCGAATTTCGGTGTGCTGGGCAATGTCACCTATGTCGACAGCCAGCAGGAGATCGAGTTCGAGGATCAGATCTTTGAAACGACATTTGGGGGCGTTTCCAAGTACTCGGCCAACGGTACGGTCTATTACGATGACGGGCGGATCTCGATCCGTATGTCGGGCGCTTATCGCAGCGGGTACAACACCGGCTCCAGTGGGAATGGCAATTTCCTGGAAGGCTACACCTCGTCGTTCAACCTCGATGCGGCGATCCGCTACAAGGTCACGGACTCGGTCGAGCTGACGCTGGACGGGAATAACCTCACCGACGACTACCGTTACCGTTGGACCGACGACAATGCGCGGCGGAACTACGAGAACAACCACTTCGGCCGCATCATCATGGCCGGTGTGCGCTTCGAATACTAATTCGACAGCGTAAGGGATACAGGGGGCTCGCGCATGAGAAGTGATCGACGGTCGCTTCTTGTCGCGGGCCTTTCCCTGTCTGGGGCATGGGCCACCCGCGGCTCGGCGGGTTCGCGGGCAAGTATGGCTGCCAAGCAAACAGCAACGATCGCGCTATGGCCGCACGGCGCGCCCGGCATGCCCGACCCTGCACCAAGTGAGCGTATAACCGAACGCTCGACCGATCCCTCCTTCAAGGACCGCGCCGTTGCGGCGATTGCCGAACCGCGCCTGGTCGTCTTTCATCCCGCGCATGCCAGCGGGGCGTCGGTCCTGCTGATGCCCGGCGGTGGCTATCGGCATGTGGTCGTCGACAAGGAGGGCTACGAGATGGGGCGCTGGCTGGCCGCGCGCGGCATCACCGCCTTCGTCCTGTTCTACCGCCTGCCCGGCGATGGCTGGGCGGCGGGTCCCGACGTCGCGCTGTCCGATGCGCAGCGCGCGATCCGGCTGATCCGCAACCGCGCTGGCGATTGGGGCCTCGACCCGGCGCGTGTGAGCGCGATGGGCTTCTCCGCCGGGGGGCATTTGTGCGCCGATCTTGCGACACGGTTCGATCACGGTGCCTACGATGCTGTGGATGCAGCCGATACGCTTTCCGCGCGCCCCGACAGCGCCGCGTGCATTTACCCGGTTATCAGCATGGAACCCGGCATAGCGCATGCCGGATCGCGGGATTTGCTGATCGGCAGCGACGCGGGTGCCGAACTCGAACGCGCGCACTCGCCCGATGAGAACGTGCCCGCGAATGCCCCGCCATTCTTCCTGCTCCATGCCGAAGACGATAGGTCGGTCCCGGTCGAAAATACGCTCCGCATGCGCGCGGCGCTCAAGGCGCGCGACCTACCCGTCGAAACGCATCTGTTCGAAGCCGGCGGGCATGGCTTCGGGCTGCGCAAGGCTGCGGGCAAACCGGTCGAGGTCTGGCCGGAATTGTGGCTCGCCTGGGCCAGAACAAGGAATTTTGCATGACAATCCGCCGCAGGGATTTGCTTGCCGGGGTTGGCGGGGCAGGGCTGGCAAGCTTGGTGCCCGCATTGCCCGCTCCGCTTCGCGCGCGAACGTATGACACTCCTGCGGTGCGCCAGTACCGGCGCGGGTTCGACCATCAGCGTGTCCCCGACCTTGGCAATGGCAGCTTCCTCAATCCCGTCGTCTCGGGCGACCGTCCGGATCCCGCGATCCTCAAGGATGGTGCGGATTACTACATGACCTTCTCCACCTTTGACGCCTATCCCGGGCTGACGATCTGGCATTCGCGCGACCTGGTGAACTGGCGCCCGCTCGAAGCCGCGCTGACGCGCAATATCGGGTCGGTCTGGGCCCCCAGCTTGCACAAGGACAAGGGCCGCTACCTCCTCTACATCCCGGTGAAGGCCAAGCCGCAGAACGACATCTTCGTCGCCTGGGCGGACGATATCACCGGGCCGTGGAGCGACCCGATCCCGCTCGGCCTGCCGAACCATATCGACCCGTGTCATGCCGTGGCCGAAGACGGCAGCCGCTGGTTGTTCCTGTCGGGCGGCGACCGTGTTCGCCTGTCCGACGACAATCTCTCGCTCGCGGGCGCGGTCGAGCATGTCTATGATCCGTGGCGCTATCCGTCCGACTGGATCGTCGAAGGGTTTTCGCCCGAAGGTCCGAAGATCCACCACATCGGCGGCTGGTATTACATGATCACCGCCGTCGGCGGTACCGCCGGTCCGCCAACCGGCCACATGGTAATCGCAGCTCGTTCGCGCTCGCTCCATGGTCCGTGGGAACACCATCCGGGCAATCCGCTGGTCCGCACCGAGAGCGTGGATGAAGCCTGGTGGTCGCGCGGCCATGCCTCGCTGGTCGAAGCGCCCGATGGCAGCTGGTGGTCGCTCTATCACGGCTATGAAAACGGCTATTGGACGCTTGGCCGGCAGTGCCTGCTCGATCCGGTCGAATTCACGCCCGACGGGTGGTTCCGCATGACCGGCGGCGACCTTTCCGCGCCGATCGCCAAACCGCGCGGCGGGGTTGCTGTCACGCATGGCATGGCGCTCACCGACGATTTCACCGCCCCGCTTGCGCTGGGCAGCAAATGGGCCTTCTTCAAGCCCGACGCCGATGAAGCGGCGCGGATAACCTGCGGCAACGGCGTGTTGCGGCTGAAGGGCAAGGGCGCGGCGCCGTCCAGCGGCTCGCCGCTGCTGCTGACCGCAGGCGACCGATCCTATCGCTTCGAATGCGATATCGAACTCGCGCCCGGCGGACGGGCGGGACTGATCCTGTTCTATGACGACAAGCTCTATTGCGGGCTGGGTTTCGATGCGGAGCGTTTCGTCACGCACCAATACGGGCGCGAGCGCGCAAGACCCGCCAATCCGCATGGTGGGCGGATGCGCATGCGCGTGACCAATCGGCGCCATATCGTCACTTACGATACCAGCGGGGATGGCGGGAAAACCTGGCACCGCTTTGACCGCGGGATGGAAGTCTCCGGATACCACCACAATGTGCGCGGCGATTTCCTGATGCTGCGGCCCGGCCTCTATGCGGCGGGGCCGGGCGAGGCGAAATTCCGTGACTTCCGCTTCACCGCGCTCGAAGATTGAACAAAATGACGGGGAGCGGAGGAAACATGACGAACGGGCGTATGGCGCTGTCGCGGCGAAGCGTGCTGGCCGGCGGCATGGTGCTGGGGGCAGGCGCGATCCTGCCAGGCTGCAAACCGGTGATGTCGGGGCTGCTGACCGGCGCCGACGCGCATCCGGGCGATTACCCGACCGTACGCGCGGTCGAGTTCATGGGCCGCTATCTCGATGAGAAAACGGGCGGACGGCTGGGCATCAGGATGTTCGCCGGCGGCCAGCTCGGCAGCGAGACCGATACGCTGGAGATCACCAGTTTCGGCGGGATCGACTTCAACCGGGTGAATTTCGCGCCGCTCAATTCGATTGAGCCGATGACGCTGCCTTTCTGTCTGCCGTTCGTATTCGATTCGGTCGCGCATATGCGGCGCGTTGTCGACAGCGAAGTGGGCGACGAAGTCATGGCCTCGCTCGAACCGCACAATCTCATCGGCCTGTGCATTTACGATTCGGGTGCGCGCAGTTTCTACAATGTCCGGCGCCCCATCACCACGCCGGAGGATCTGCGCGGACTCAAGATCCGCGTGCCCGCATCGGACCTCTATATCGCGATGGTCAATGCGCTGGGCGCCAATGCGGTGCCAATCCCCTTTGGCGAAATCTACCAGTCGCTTGCCCAGGGCGTGATCGACGGCGCGGAAAACAACTGGCCCACCTTCGTGGGCGAGCGTCATTACGAAGTCGCCAACTATCTCAGCCTGACCCAGCACCTGCTGACCCCCGAGGCGCTGGTGATGAGCAAGGCGAGCTGGGAACGGCTGTCGCGCGCGGACCAGCTGCTCGTGCGCGAGGCGGCCAAGGCTTCGGTCGTCGAGATGCGGCGCTTGTGGGACATTCGCGTTGACGAAGCCAAAGCTGCGGTCGCCGCGTCGGACGTTGCCGTGAACGCGGTCGATACCGAACCCTTTGCCGCGCTGATGCGGCCGGTGTGGGATCAATTCATTACGACACCCGCGCAGCAGGACATCGTCCGGCGCATCCGCGATATGAGGGAAGGATGAATATGGCCGCGACCCTATCGCGCTGGTTGATCGGTTTCGGTTCGATCGGGCTTCTGGCGATGACCGCGATCATCGGCTGGCAGGTGTTTGGTCGCTTCGTGCTCAACTCGAGCCCGTCGTGGACCGAACAGGCTTCGCTGATCATGATGATCTGGTACGTGATGTTTGCCGCCGCCGCGGGCGTCTATGAAGGCTTCCATATCCGCATCGCGCTGCTCGAGGAAAAGCTGGGCGACCGCGCACGGCCGCTGCTGCGGATCGTCGCGCTCGTGATTGCCGTGATCGGGCTGGTGCTGCTGGTTTATGGCGCGCAGCTGTGCTGGGCGGTGCGCGGCAATGTTGTCCCTTCGCTCGGCGTCAGCCGCGCGGTAGCCTATGTGCCGCTGCCCGTTTCGGGACTGCTGATGACATGGTTCGCACTGCCACAGCTATTTACCGGGCGTCATCCGGCGGATGATGCCAGTGAAGGGGAGCGCGGCTGATGGAACTCCTCGTCCTGTTCGGCGTGCTCTTCGCCATGCTCGTCATCGGCGTGCCGGTGGCCTTTTCCCTGCTCGCGGCGGCGCTTGCCTGCTTCCTCGCGATGGATATCCCTCCCATCGTCGCGGTCCAGCGCGTCGCTGCCGGGATCAGCGTTTTCACGCTGATGGCGATCCCCTTCTTCATCTTCGCGGGCGACCTGATGTACCGCGCAGGGATCGCCGACCGGCTGGTCCGCGTGGCCGATGCCGCCATCGGGCGCGTGCGCGGCGGGCTCGGGATCGTCGATGTCGGCGCCTCGATGATGTTCGGTGCGGTGTCCGGCTCGGCCATCGCCAGCGCCTCGGCGATCGGCTCGACCATGGTCCCGCTTATGAAGGAGAAAGGCTATCCTGCAGATTATGCGGTCAACGTCACCGTTACCGCGGCGATCGTGGGCCTGCTGATCCCGCCCTCGCACAATATGATCATCTATTCCGCCGCTTCGGGGATCGGCGTATCGATCGGCGATTTGTTCCTTGCCGGCGTCATCCCCGGCGTGCTCACCGGCCTGATGCTGATGCTGGTGGCGTGGCTGGTGGCCAAGCGCGGCAAATTGCCGCTCGGCCGCTTCCCCGGCTGGCGCGAGTTCATCCTCGCAAGCGCCTATGCAATCCCCGGTCTGATGACCGCAGTGATCATCATGGGCGGCATCCTCAGCGGGTTTTTCACGCCTACCGAAAGCTCGGCCATCGCAGTGATCTACACCATGCTCATCGGAACCTTCGTCTATCGTAGCCTGGGCTGGAAGGGCATGTGGGAAGCCGCCGGGAAGTCGGTGCGCACCGCTGCGATGGTCTTGTTCATCATCGCTGCCGCCACCGCCTTCGGCTTCGCGCTCGCGCTGCTCGAAGTGCCCGCCGCGATGGGTGCGCTGATCGGCGTGATGACCGACAATCCGATCCTGACCCTGCTGATCATCAACCTCATGCTGCTGGCGCTGGGTACCTTCATGGACATGGCCCCGCTGATCGTCATCACCACGCCGATCTTCCTGCCGGTGGCGATGGGTGTCGGGGTCGATCCGGTGCACTTCGGGATCATCATGATGCTCAATCTGGGCATCGGCCTGGTCACGCCGCCGGTCGGCTCGGTGCTGTTCGTCGGCTCGGCAGTGGGCAAGATCCCCGTGACCGCGCTGGTGAAGACCATCTGGCCGTTCTATCTCACGCTGATTGCAGCGCTGGTGGTGATTACCTTCGTGCCTGCGCTCTCGCTCTGGCTGCCGGGGGCGTTCGGCGGCTGATCACAGCGTCACCCCGCGTTTCCAGATCGAAATAACGCGCTGGTCGCCGCGTTCGGCGGCGGTGGGCTCGCCGCTGGCAATGGCGAGCAGATAGTCCGCAAAGGCGGCATCGACCGCGTCCACCCCTTCGGCAAGCGCGCGGCCCGCGTCGAAATCGATCCAGCCCGGCTTGGTTTGCGCCAGTGCGGTGTTGGACGAAATCTTGACCGTGGGCACCGGAAAGCCGAGCGGGGTGCCCCTTCCGGTGGTGAACAGCACCAGGGTCGCCCCCGCCGCGGCCAGCGCGGTGGAGGAGACCGCATCATTGCCCGGCGCTTCGAGCAGCGTCAGGCCCGGCCGCGATACGGTGCCGCCATAGTCGATCACATCGACCAGCGGTGCGCAGCCGCCCTTCTGCACCGCGCCGAGCGATTTTTCTTCCAGCGTCGTGATCCCGCCCGCGATATTGCCGGGCGAGGGGTTTTTCGAAACCGGTTGGCCCTGGTCGAGGAAATAGCGCTTGAAGCGGTTCACCAGCGCGCCTGCCTGCTCGAAAACCTCCGGTGACACGGCGCGCGCCAACAGTGCTTCCTCGGCGCCGAAGATCTCGGGGATTTCGGTCAGCACAAGGCTGCCGTCCGACCCTGCGAGACGGTCGCTGAAGCGCCCGAGCAGGGGATTGGCGGTCAGCCCCGACAGCGCGTCCGACCCGCCGCATTTCAGCCCCACGGTCAGCGCGCTCGTCGGCGCATCTTCGCGCATTACCGGAGCGAGGTCAGTCACCAGATCGGCAATTTGCGCAAGCAGGCGTTCGCGCTCGTCGCCCGGATCCTGCGCGCGGACAAGGCGCAGCTTGTCGCGGCTGCGCTCGGGGACGCTGGCAACAAGGTCATCGAGCTGGTTGCTTTCGCAGCCGAGCCCCACCAGCACCACGCCGCCCGCATTGGGGTTGTCGCACAGCGCGGCCAGCAGCGCGCGCGTGCCCGAAAGATCGTCGCCCAATTGCGAACAGCCGTGCGGGTGACCGAACCCCACGATTGCATCCACACTGCCGCGATGGATTGCGTTTGCTTCGCGCGCCACCAATTCCACCAGCGGGGCGACGCAGCCGACAGTGGGCAACAGCCAGATCTCGTTGCGGGTGCCGAAGCGCCCGTCGGCGCGCCGGTATCCCCGCCAGTTGCCCAGCGGCGGAGAGGTTTCCGGGATCGGCGCAGGCGGCGCAAAGGTGCCATACTCCATCTCGCCATCCAGCGCGGTGGCGAGATTGTGCGAATGGACATGCTCGCCCGCTGCAATCGGCTGGCTGGCAAGGCCGATCGGGGCACCATAGCGCAGCACCGGCTCGCCTTGGCCGTGGGGACGGAGAGCGAATTTATGGCCCCTTTGGATCGCTTCGGGCAACCGCAGGACGATCCCGTCCAGTTCGATCCATTCGCCGGCCTTGTGATCGCACAGTGCGACGCCGACGCCATCGGCCTGGTGCGAGCGCCAGACATCGGGCAACTTCATCCCTGCGGAAGCGCTGTCGGCCTCGGTCATTGCGCGTCGCTCCTTATCCCCCTGCCTGACCGGTTGATTTCCTCTCCGGTAAGCGGCAGAACCGGCTCTTGACACCGGTTACCATAGTTCGATGCGGGAGAGAAGGATGAGCACGCCCTTGGAGCTGCATGAGGATCGCCTGTTCCCGGCGGAACCCGGCATCCGCGCGCTTGCGCGCGAGCTCTATGCCGATGTTGCCGATCTGCCGATCATCAGCCCGCATGGGCATACCGACCCGGCGTGGTTCGCTCATGACGAGCGGTTCGGCAATGCGACCGAGCTGCTGCTGCATCCCGACCATTACGTGTTCCGCATGCTGTATTCGCAGGGGATTGCGCTGGAGGATCTGGGCATCGGTGGGACCGGGACCGATCCGCGTGCCGCGTGGCGCATCCTCGCGGAGAATTATCATCTGTTTCGCGCCACGCCTTCACGGATGTGGCTCGACTGGGTCTTCGCCGAGGCCTTCGGCATAGAGGTGCGGCTCGATGCGGGCACGGCCGATCTCTATTTCGATACGATCACCGAGAAGCTGCAGCAGGACGATTTTCGCCCCCGCGCGCTGTTCGACCGCTACGGCATCGAAGTCCTCGCCACGACGGAAAGCCCGCTCGACCCGCTCGACCATCACCGCGCCATTCGCGGCAGCGGTTGGGGAGGCCGGGTCATTACCGCCTATCGCCCCGATCCGGTGGTCGATCCCGAGTTCGAAGGCTTTGCCGATAATCTGCGCGCATTTGGCGACCTCACTGGCGAGGATACGCTGTCATGGCCGGGCTATCTCGCCGCGCACCGCCAGCGGCGCGAATACTTCGCCACAATGGGGGCGACCTCGACCGATCACGGCCATCCCAGCGCAGCCACTGCCAATCTGTCCGATGCCGATGCGGCGGCCCTGTTCGATCGTGTGAAGCACGGGGGTGCCTCCGCCGCCGATGCCGAACTGTTCCGCGCGCAGATGCTCACCGAAATGGCGGCGATGAGCGTGGACGATGGCCTGGTGATGCAGATCCATCCCGGCAGCTTCCGCAACCATAACCACCAGCTGTTCGCCACGTTCGGCCGCGACATGGGGGCCGATATCCCCACGCGCACCGACTATGTGCAGGCGCTCAAACCGCTGCTCGACCGGTTCGGCAACGAGGCGGGTCTGTCGATCATCCTCTTTACGCTCGATGAAAGCGCCTATGCGCGCGAACTGGCGCCGCTGGCGGGGCATTACCCGTGCCTCAAGCTCGGCCCGGCGTGGTGGTTCCACGACAGCCCCGAAGGCATGCGCCGCTTCCGCCAGATGACGACCGAGACCGCCGGCTTCTACAACACGGTCGGCTTCAACGACGATACGCGCGCCTTCCTGTCGATCCCAGCGCGGCACGACGTCGCCCGGCGGGTCGACTGCGGCTTTCTTGCGCAGCTTGTCGCCGAACACCGGATCGAGGACTGGGAGGCCGCCGAGGTCGCCCGTGACCTCGCCTATACGCTGGCGAAGCGGGCCTACCGCCTGTGAGGCTCGGGCCCGATACGCTGGCCCACCTGCCCGCCGATGTCGGCACATGCCCTTACGACCGCGAAGCGCAGGCGATCGGCATCGTCCATTTCGGGATCGGGGCGTTCCACCGTGCGCATCAGGCCTGGTATACCGATTGCGCGATGGCGGCGGGGGACCGCGACTGGGGCATATGCGGCGTTTCGCTCCGCTCGCCCGACGTCGCCCGGCAGCTCAATCCGCAAGGCGGGCTCTATACGCTGACCGAACGGCAGGACGATGCTGCGCAAACGCGCGTGATCGGCGCGGTTCGCGAAGTGCTCTACGCCCCCGATCAGGCCGGGGCGGTAGTTACCCGGCTCGCCGATCCGGGGTGCCATATCGCCAGCTTTACCGTCACCGAAAAAGGCTATGCGCGCCGCCAAGACGGCGGGCTCGACCTCGCCGCGGCGCGCAGCAGTTTCTATCCCTCGTTGGCGCAGGGACTGGCCGAGCGCCGCGCGCGCGGACTGGGCGGGCTGACGCTGCTGTCCTGCGACAATCTGGCGGGAAATGGCCACGTGCTCGCGCGGCTGATGGAGCAGTGGCTGGCTGCAGAGATGCCCGAGATGGTCGAGTGGTTCCGGCGCGAATGCCGTGTCCCCTCGACGATGATCGACCGCATCGTACCGCGCAGCGGGCCGCAGGGTCTGGCTGAGCTCGAGCAGCGCCTCGGAATGAGCGATGCCGGGGCGGTCTTTACCGAGCGGTTCAGTCAATGGGTGATCGAGGACGACTTCGCCGGCCCACGCCCGCAGTGGGAGAACCACGGCGTGGAGCTGGTCGATGATGTCGCCCCTTTCGAAACCGCCAAGCTGCGCATGCTCAACGGCGCGCATTCGCTGCTTGCCTATTGCGGGCTCGAGGCTGGCTATACCTATGTCCACGAGGCCGTCGCCGATCCCCGCTTGGCCGCGCTTGCCGAGCAGCTCATGCGTGATGAAGCGCTCCCAACGATCACTGCCGCGCCCAGTCAGGATCTCGCGGTCTATGCTGACCAACTGATGAAGCGCTTCGCCGATCCTGCGCTGATGCACCGGCTCGACCAGATCGCGATGGATGGTACGCAAAAGATCCCCCAACGCTGGCTCGACACCGCCGCCGAGCTTGTCCGCCGGGGCCAACCCTGCGACGCGATCGCGACGGGTTTTGCCGCCTGGGTCTGGCACCTGCACGATGGCCGCTTTGTCGACGACCCTCAAGGTGAGCAGCTGAGGACGCTTGCCGCCGATGCTGGGGTGGAGGGGCTGGTCGCGCGGTGCTTTGGCCCCTCTACAAGCGGTGTCGCGTTGTGGGCCGACTATGCGCACCTCGGCCAATTCATCCTGTCGCGCAGCCATGAACCATGAGGTTCGGTGGCTACTTCGAGGTCTAGCAATCTTGGGGTGCCCCCATGACAAAGACCAGAGATGGTTTCCAGCCCGCTTCACCATGAAGCCCACCGGGCGAATATCAAAATATAGGGCATGCTCTCTTTATATATACCATATCGAGCAGAGGTCTGTTTTATATTTTTTATGCTCTATTATTTTCGGAAGAGTGTATATCGATCTTCAAAATATTGATTAACTGAATAAATATCTTGAGTATACTTTTTTACGTCTTTTCGAAGCGAAGAATGTAGAACCTTTCGACATATTCCGCTCTCTAATCGGGTGTTGGAGGTTACCGCCAACCAATGCTCGTTTCCGTTATCGGCATATTGATACTCGCAGTGACCGTGCTGGACGCACTGCTCACCGTGCTCGACGCAAATGGGCGCAGCCTGTTTTCAACGCACGCCTACCGGCTGTTCTGGTGGCTCGGCCGCCATTGTGCGAAATTGCTGCCCTATCCGGTCGCTCAGCGCGCGCTGAGCATGGCCGCACCGCTGATGATCGCGCTGATGATCGTCCTGTGGGTCAGCGGGATCGTGACCGGCTTCGCGCTGATCTTCTTCGGCGGCCTATCGGTTGGCGATTTCATCACCGGGGGCGGGTCGCAGCCGAGCCTCGCCGCGGCTTTCCGGCTCAGCTGGGTCACGCTTTCGACGATTGGTTTTGTGGAAATCAGTCCGTCGAACATGGCCTATTCGGTCGCGGTGGCGCTCGAGGCGCTGCTCGGAAGCGTGCTGCTCACATTCTCGATCACTTACTTCCTCAGCGTGCACCGGCGGATACTCGATTACGATCGGGTGGTCGCCGATCTGCACCACCGCATGGACGGCCGCGACGATCCGCTGGAAATCGTCGCCGAGCGTTACGCTGCCGAAGATATCGACGGGCTCGAACGCTGGCTTGAGCGGTTGCATGACGGGCTGATCGGCATGCACCAGGGCCTGGCCCGGTATCCGATCGTCTATTTCTACCGGCCCCAGGAGCGCGGGCGCAGCCTGCCGAAGACGCTGCAGGCGCTGGGCCGGATCGCCGATGGTCTCACCCACTGCCTGCCATCGCCGTCGCGGTCCGACACCAGCCCGGCGTTGCGCGCGCTGACCGCGGGAATGAGCGACCTAGTGGGCGATCTGCGCGAAGCCTATGTGCCGATGCCCGTGGGGCCGACACCGCAGCCGGTATCGCGCGCCGAATTCGAAACGACCATGCGCAGCGACACACTGCACGGCGCGCCATCGGTCATGCGATACCGCGAAATAGGCCACGCGCTGGGTGACGTCGCCGACGCGAACGGTCGTCCCGGCGATACCTATACCCGTTATCGCAACTGGTTCCATGCCGATCGGCAGACCCGCGCGTTCGTCGCGGCGGTGAGCCACGATCTCGGCTATGACGAAGACCTGCGCCCGCGGCGATCGTCCTATCTGGCGGCCCTGCTCAACCGTGGGCCCAAGCAACGTCCCCAGGCGCTGCATGCCCGGCGAGCGCAGCCATGAGAATACCGATCAACTACTCGGCCATTCTGGGGCGGCTGCGGATGCGGGTCCATCGCGCGTTCTGGATCGCGCCCATGCTGGCGATTTTCGGGGCGATCGCCACTGCGGCATCGGTCGCGCGGCTGGACTTCACCACTTCAGCAAGCCTTGGCGGCGTGCTGACCACGGGCGGCCCGGTGGGCGCTCGCAATCTGGTCGAGATCGTGGCGACCACGTCGCTGACCGTGGTGACGATCGCCTTCTCGGTGACGATCGTGGCGCTGCAGGTCGCGGCAGCGCAATATTCCCCGCGAGTCCCGCGGCAATTCATCCGCGACCGCGCCACGCAGTTCGTGATGGCGGTGTTCATCTTCACCTTCGTCTACAGCCTCACGGTGCTTCGCTCGATCCACGAGAAGGAGGGGTTCGTCCCGCAATTCGCGGTGACGCTGGCATTCCTCTTCGCGCTCGCGAGCGTTGTCGCCTTCGTTTATTTCATTCACCACATCGTCCACGCGGTCCGGATCGAGCAGGTGCTGCGACAGGTCGAAGAGCACACCGTCGCGTCGATTTCCGCCAATTACGAAGCGCTCACCGACGACGACCCCAAACCCGAACTGCCGGACATCCCGGCACATGCGGTGCCGGTCCTCGCGCCGGCTTCGGGCATCATCCAGCGGATCAATCCCCGCCTCCTGCTGCGCTATGCGCAGAAAGAGGACCTCGTTATCGAGTACACCTATCTGCTCGGCGACCAGGCGGTGATGGATACCGCGCTGGCATGGGTGTGGACGCGGGATCCCGACCGGGAGCAGCCCGATCCCACGGGCGATTTGCGCAAGCGCGTGATCCGGTCGTTGCAACTCGGGCATGAGCGCAGCGTCCAGGCGGATGTCGCCTTCGGGCTGACCCAGCTGGTCGATATCGCGATGCGCGCGGTTTCGAGTGCCATCAACGATCCCACCACCGCTCGTGCATCGATCCGCTCGGCGGAAATCGTGCTCGTCCAATTGTCCAAGCACCGGCTGGGCGACCGGCTGATCAAGGATGACGATGGAATCGTGCGGGTCGCAGTACCGCGGCGGTCTTTCGGCGACTATCTCGACATGGTCGTCACCCCGCTCAAGAACACCTGCCCGGGCGACATGGCGGTCATGCTGCGGCTGTGCGAAATGCTCGAGGATGTCGGCCGCGCCGCCGCGCACCGCGCCGAGCAGCGCGAGCGGATTGCCGCGCAGATCGAACTGGTGAAGCGGGCTGCCATACGCGCCGTCGAAGAACAGGCCGACCTCGACAAGATATTCCGCGCCGCGCATTCGGTCGAAGTCGCGCTGGCGGGAAAGCCGCCGCAGCTGTCATGACCCTGCGCCCTTCCACCAAGGTCCGCGCGGCGACGTTCTTCCTCCTCGGCGGTGTGACCAGCACGCTGTTCTACTGGATCGTGGGGCTGGCCGCTTTCCTGCTCGCGGTCATCTTCTCCGCCCGTTTCTACACTGAAGTCCTGTGGTTCGACGATATCGGCTATCTCGATGTCTATCTCAGCATCGTGAAGACCAAGATCTGGATGGGGGTGGTGCCGTTCCTGTTCATGGCGGCAATGGTCGCGGGCAACATGCTGCTGGCGCACAAGCTGGCGCGGGTCGATCGTGTCATTTCCGCAGACGAGCGGCGTGTGGACAGCTGGCGGCGCACGGCCGAACCCTATTTCCGGCCTATCGTGCTCACCATCGCGCTGATCTGCGGCCTGCTGCTCGCGCTGCAGACCTATCCGCACTGGCAGGACTACATGCTGTGGGCGAATGGCGAACAGTGGGGGCGCAGCGATCCGCAGTTCGGGCGCGATCTCAGCTATTTCATGTTCGAGCTGTCGCTGCATGTGGCGATCAACCACTGGCTTTTCGTCTGCGTGCTGGTGGTGCTGCTGCTGACCGCGCTGACCAGCTATGTGTTCGGCGGCATCCGGCCGCAGGCCCCCAATTCGATGCTGCCGTTCCAGGTCAATCTGCATTTGTCGGCGCTCGTCTTCGCATTGATGGCGCTGCTGGGGTGGGGGATGCTGCTGCAATTGCACCTGCTCAGCTATTCCGAGCGCGGTGTGGTGACCGGGCTGGGGTTCACCGATTCCAATGCCAGCCTGCTCGCCTACAAATTCGTCGCCGCGGCAGTGGTTGCCGGCTTCGTGATGTTCCAGGTCAACATTCGCCGACCTGGCTACATCATCCCGACCGCGATCATCGTGTACCTGATCCTCGTCGGCCTCTCGATCGTGCGGTTCTATCCCAACCTGTTCCAGCTGATCATCGTCGAACCGCAGGAGCTCGAACGCGAGCGGCCCTATATCGAAGACCATCTCCAATTCACCCGCTACGGCTTCGCGCTCGACCAGGTCGAACGCCGCACCGCGTCGATTGCCGAAACGGGTGATCTGCAGGCAATCGCAGGCGACCGGCGCCTGCTTGAATCCCTCCGGCTGTGGGATCCGGCCACGCTGCTGATCAATTTCCGCGAATTGCAGGCGTTCCGGGCCTATTTCGATTTCACCGACATCGATGTCGATCGCTACCGCATCGACGGCGAGTTGCAGCCGGTCATGATCGCGGCACGCGAGGTCAATACCGAGAACCTGCCCGAGCATTCGCGGCGCTGGCAATCCGAACGGATGATCTACACGCATGGCTACGGCCTCGTGTCGGCATCGGCAGTCGAATCGACTCCGGCAGGCCTGCCGAAATTCCTCTCGGGCGATGCGCCCAGCGCCGGGATGGGGCCGCTGTTCGTGCGCTATCCGCAGGTCTATTTCGGCGAGAATTCGCCCGAGTTCTCGATCATCGGGACCAAGACGATCGAACTCGACCGGCCGCAGGAAGGGCGCAGCTTCGCCAAGCACGATTACGCTGGCGGGCGCGGGGTTCCGATCGACGGGCTTGTCCCCCGACTGCTGTTCGCGACCCGGTTCTGGGACCTGCGGTTGGCGTTGACGACGCTGCTGGGGGACGACAGCCGCATCCTGTTCCACCGCAATGTGCGCGACCGGGTCAAGCGCGTGGCGCCGTTCCTCGAAGTGGATTCCGACCCCTATCCGGTCGCCGCCGACGGACGGATCAAATGGGTCATCGACTGTTACACGACCAGCGACATGATGCCCTATTCCAAGCGGGTGAACCTGGGTGATCTGTCGCAGGTCTTCCAGGGCAAGCAGGAAGATTCCGGGATCATCCCGGCCGAGTTCATCCGGCTGCTGGAACGGCGCACGGAGCGCGCGAACTACGTGCGCGGCAGCGTCAAGGCGATCGTCGATGCCTATGATGGCAGTGTGACGCTGTACGTCACCGACCCGGACGACAAACTGCTCCAGGCCTGGCGCCGCGCCTTTCCCGACGCCTTCACACCGGTCGAAGAAGCCAGCGCGGAGATCAGGACGCATTTCCGCTATCCGCAGGACCAGTTCCAGATCCAGTCGGTGATCTGGGCGGATTATCACATGCGAGCGCCCGACGCCTATTATGCGCGCGAGGGTGCCTGGCAGATCCCGCAGGACGCAAATTTCATCTCGCTGCGCCGCGAACGCGCGCGGCCCGGCCACGAACAGCGCAATGCCGACCTGCGCCCCTATTGGCTGAAGACCCGCTTTCCCGGCGAGGACGCTGCCGAATTCGCAATCGTCCAGCCGTTCAGTCCCGAAAGCCGCAACGTCCTGTCGGGCTATCTGGTCGGGGGCAGCGACGGCGACCGGCTGGGGCGGCTGACGTCCTACGAATTCGCTCCGGATACGACGGTTGTGGGGCCCTCGCAGGCGCAGGCGCGGATCGATCAGGATCTGCGGATCTCGGCATGGATGACGCTGCGAATGCAGTCCGGTTCGCGCGTCTCGCGCGGCAAGCTGCTGACCGTGCCGCTCGACAATGCAGTGCTCTATGTCCAGCCGCTGTTCGTCCAGGCGGACAAGTCGAGCGTGTCCGAACTGCTCGGCGCCCAATTGTCCAGCGTTCCCGAACTCAAGCAGGTGGTCATCGTCTTCGGCGACCGGGTGCTCATGCGCCCCACGCTGAAAGGGGCGGTCGCTGCCCTGTTCGAAGACGAGAGCGAAGGCGCCGCGCCCGACCGGGCAACTGCAGATACCGAAACACCCGCTTCCCCCCAACCGACGCGCAGCAACTAGGCGAGAAAGGCCCAGCCATGCTTACGATCATCCTCATCCTGGTCATCGTGGTCATCCTGGCCAGCCTGATCGTCGCCGCCCTGCGGCGCCACGACAGCAACAACTATTTCGATCAGGATCGCCAGCCGTTTTACGCCGAGCCCGACGAGCTGGTCGATTGCGGCCTGCTGTATTCGCAGAAGGACTACGAAGGCAAAGAGGCGCACACCTATACGGTAACCCCGGCGGGGGAGGCCGGGCTGCGGGCGTGGCTGCGCGAGCCGACCAACGATCCCGGCTTCCTGATGCGCAATTACGCCGGAATCGTCGAACGGCACGACCCGCTCGAGGTGGCCCGCAGCCGGCGCCCCATCCATGCCGCCCGCAAGGCCGAATACGAACGCCTCGAGCAGTTGCTCGTGAACCGGCCCGAGTGGCGTTACGCGCTCGCCGCCAGCCGGCTGGGCATACGCTTCGAACGTGCCTGCCTGACCTTCTGGAACGATGTCGCGAACGAGAATTCGGCCGAGCGCCGCGACCAGAGCGAAGCGGAGTAACCTCATGCTGCTCATCATCCTGATCATCGCCTGCATCCTCGTCCTGCTTGCCTATCTGGTAGTCACCGTCAGGCGGCACGACCGGAACGCCTATGCCGATCGCGAGCGCGACCCCTTCTACAGCGAAATGGCGCGGCTCGCGGCGGCCGGGCTGCTTTACGAGGAAGAGGAACGCAGCGTCGGGCGGCAGCGCCATTCGTTTATCGTGACCCCTGCGGGCGAAGCCGTGCTGCGCAACTGGATGCGCGAGCCGATGAACGAACCGGGCCTGCTGCGGCTGTATTTCGCAGGCATCGTCGGCCCGGCCGATGTGGTCGCCCTGGCGCGCGAACAGGCGGCCAAATGCACCGAGCGGCTCGCGAAATTCGACCGCGTCGACGAGCTGTTCGGCCGCAAGCAGGGCTGGGAGGACGAGCGCGCGCATCTCGAGCTGGGCCGACGCTTCGAAACCTTCTGCCTCGAATTCTGGGAGCGGCAGGTCGACCAGCCATTCAACGCCCATCTGTTCGCCAACGACGGCGGCGAGAACGAGGATCCGGGCGTGGACGACAAGGCACCGCGCACTGGGTCACAGCAAGACGACACCGGCTCAGCCGACCGATCCGACTAGGATTAGGGCCCCGCCCGCGATTCCCACTGCAAAGGAGGAAACCATGAAGAAGCTCAACACCTTGGCCGCGGCGACAGCCGTATCGGCGTTAAGCGCAGGATATGCGGCCTGTGCACCATCAGCCGCAGCTGCGCAGGATGGCGGCGCAAGCGGCTTCGGGTCGCTGGTCGAACAGGTCGATGCGGTGACCCGCGAGACCAGCACGGCCGAAATCGTCCAGCGGTCCGATCAGTCGGGCTCGCTTGGTCCAGTGGGGGCGATTACGCTGTTCACTGACGAAGAGGTGCAGCCCGACCCGGCCCACGGTATCTTCCAGAAGGCGCGCGGGGCGACGGCGCGGATCACCTATCTCGGCGTCGACAATGCCGCGGCCATCTACCAGAGCGACGACACAGGCGATGGGGCCGACGGCTCCTCCGCGACGATCCGACTTGGCAACGACAGCGCTGCGGGCACCGACAGCACGGCCTATATCGACCAGCGCGGGGACAAGGGCGTCGTCGATATCCGCCAGCAGGGCGATGCCAACTTTTCGGTCGGCATCCAGCACGCCAATCCGGCCGGCAGCGCCAGCGGTGCGGAACAGACGCATACGCTGGCGGGGCATGACCATCGCAGCGAAATCGTCCAGGATGCGAGCGGCACGCTGGCCGATATCACGCTTTCGCAGGGTGGAGGCAGCACGGGCCAGGTGCGCCAGACCCAAGTCGGCGCGAAGGCGTCGATTGCGATCAAGAACGGCCCCGGCAGCCGCGCGGTTCTGGTGCAGACCGGTACGGGCCGGGGCAATGCAGCCGATGTCGATATCGATGGCAGCAGCAATGACATCGATATTGCCCAGCATGGCGATGACGGCGGGCATGAAGCGAGCGTGACGCAAGCCGGTGAGAATTCGCAGGTGGCACTCGTTCAGCAAGGCAAGGCCGGGAATGTTACTACAATCGGCCAGAACGGAACTGATGGCAGCGCGGTGGTGCGACAGGACAACTCGCCACGCAACAAGGCGCAGATCGATCAGGCCGGTGCGGGATCCGTAAGCCTGAAGGGGCTGATCGAGCAGGGCGGTTCGGGCGGCAATAATGCGGCTGACATCGATCAGACGGGTAGCACACATAGCGCTATCGTGCGGCAGCGCGGTTCGGGCGGGGGCAGTGTCGCCGGGATCGACCAATCGACCGACGATACCGACGAGAACGAAGCGACGGTCGAGCAAGTGGTCGACGCCGGTTCGGGGACGGACACTGTCGATATCGACCAAGGTGGCAGCGCCAACCGGGCCATGGTTCAGCAGGAGCGCAGCGCAGGAGGTACCGGGAGCAATGCCAGCGTCACGCAGCCGGGGGGGCGGGGGCGTGCGACGATTGTCCAGAAAGGGCCAGCGCTGAAAGCCCAGATCGACCAGAACGGCAATGCCAACGAGGGTGAGATCAGCCAGCTAGGCACGGGCACCGCAGGTGAGGCGTCCATCAAGGCCGGTAGCGGAACCGACAATAATCTGGCCCGGATCCTGCAGGACACCGGCGGCTCGATCGGGGCCATCGACCAGACGTCACCCAATAACAAGGCGACGATCGAGCAGGCCAATGCCCAGCCCCAGGCGGGAACTGTCGAGGCCGATATCGACCAGGGCGGGGAGTGCAGAATACCGCAGCGATCGCGCAATCGGGTGGCGGGACCGGGCGCAGCGCGTCGCTGGCCCAGTCGGGGCGCGAAAATGACGGGGAGATCGACCAGTCGGGCGCTGCGACCGCCATTACCGCGAACGTCCAGATGGCCGGTGATCTCAACACGCTGCGGCTGACCCAGAGCGCTCAGGGCAGTGGCAACATTCAGGCCGACCTCAAGCAACAGGGTGACGAAAACACGATCACTTGGGAGCAGCGCGGCAGCGAACTGGGGGCCAGCGTGACGCAGCAAGGTTCGGGAAACGCGGTCGAGGTGACTCAGTCGGGTACCGGCTACGATGTCAGCATCACGCAGAACGGCGACAACAACAGCCTGCGGATCACCTATTCGGGCCCGTCCGAGGGCGGGGGCGGCTTTACGGTGGTCCAGAACGGCGGCGAGACCCGTCATGCAGACTAGCCTCTGGCTGATCGGCGCAAGCGTACTCGCAGCGGGGCCGGCAGGGGGTGCCGATTGCGGCAGCTGTACGAGCGGCTATTGCAGCGATGCCGGTGCGGCGCGCGAAGGTATGCTGGTCACCCGCAGTGCGACGATCACCTTCGCTCTCGCCGAAGACGAACTGCGCCTGATCGTTCGCCACCGCGGGTCGAACGCACAGACTGTTCTCGATCTACCCTATTCCGAGCGGAAGATGCCTCTCGAAAGGGGGGAGCGCGAAGCGAGCGGGCCATGTGATGGGCCCCCCGGCTAAAGCACCGTTCCGGATGCGTACACCGAGCTCAGCCCGCTCGGTAATTCCGCGGCTGAAGGGCAAGTGGCGGAGACGGAGGGATTCGAACCCTCGATACCCGTTACCAGGTATGGCTCCTTAGCAGGGAGCTGGTTTCAGCCACTCACCCACGTCTCCGCACGTCGCAGGATCGGGCATGCCCGCTGCGAGGGGCGCGCTATAGCCATGGCTTTGCGGGCCTTCAAGCGGAGTTTTGCATCCCGGTGCGGACAACGGCCCAACCCCTCCCACGACTCGGTTCGCCGCATTTCCGATTCGGTTCATCGCCGTTTCATTGCCGCGCCGCTCTAAGAGGATTCTTCTCACCGCGCAGCTGTCTGCGCACCGGCCGCAGACACGGAGGGATCGATGATGAAATCTATACGCATATTGCCGCGCCTCGGCATGGCACTCGCGGCCATCGGCATGGCGGCGAGCCCGCTCGCCGCGCAGGTCGAAACGATCGACCCCGACAGCGCGATCGACGGCGATCTGGTCGAGCAGCCGGGCGACCAGCCGGTCTATGGCGAGCCCGAGACCGCGCCCAGCTATGCGCCGCCCCCGTCTACCGACGGGACGGGTCCGGCCTGGACCGATCAAACGCAAAGCGATCCGGTCCAGACCGAATCCGGGCAACCGCAATGGTCCGAGCAGGCTGCCGAAGAGGCCGCCAGCGATGCAGTCGACGGCGCGGTGGTCGACGATCCCGCGACCACCTACCGCGAAGATGATCTCATCGGCGCGGCCGAAGGCGTGTTCGGCAAGGGCGCCGAAGGCGTGGCCAAGATGATCCGCGGCCTGCTGGACAAGCAGGGCGAACCCAATGGCTATATCGTCGGCCGCGAGGCGGGCGGGGCCTTTATCGTCGGCGCGCGCTATGGCTCGGGCACGCTCTACCACAAGATCGAAGGCGAATTGCCGGTGTACTGGACGGGTCCCTCGATCGGGCTCGACGCCGGGGCCAATGCCGGCAGCACCTTCGTGCTGGTCTACAACCTCTACGATACCGAGGAGCTGTACGAACGCTATCCGGCGGGCGAGGGGCAGGCCTATGTCATCGGCGGGCTCACTGCGAGTTACCTGCGCAAGGGCGATGTCGTGCTGATCCCGATCCGGATGGGCGCGGGGCTGCGTCTCGGCATCAATGCAGGCTATATGAAGTTCTCCAAGGAGCACCGCTGGCTGCCCTTCTGAGCAAGGGCAAACAAGCCGCCCTTCGGATCGCCCAACCATAATTCGCGCAGGCACGGGGCCGCGACGGGATTTCCTGTTGCGGCCCTTGGCATATCGGGCGATGAGGCGCGCATGCTTGACCAACTCGAAGCCCAGTCTCCCGACGCGCTGCTCGCGCTCATCAAGATGCATGCGCAGGACCCGCGCGAGGACAAGATCGACCTCGGCGTGGGCGTCTATCGCACCAATGACGGCGCGACGCCGGTCTTCCGTTCGATCAAGGCGGCGGAACAGCGGCTGGTCGATACGCAGGATTCCAAGAGTTATCTTGGCCCCGAGGGCGACACCGGCTTCGTCGATGCGCTCAAGCCCTATATCTTCGGGAAGGACGCCACGATGGGCGGGCGGCTCGAAGGCATGCAGACCCCGGGCGGCACCGGCGCGGTGCGGCTGGCGGTGGCGCTGGCCAAGGCGGCGGGCGTGACGCGCATCCATCTCGGCGTGCCGAGCTGGCCCAACCATGCGCAGATCCTGCAGGACGTCGGGGTCGAGACCACCACCTTCCACCATGCCAATGCCGATGGCACCGCCGATATCGACGCGCTGCTCGAGGCGATCGGCAATGCGCGCGCGACCGACGCAGTCCTGCTGCACGGTTGCTGTCACAACCCCACCGGGGTCGATTACACGCAGGAGCAGTGGGGCCGGATCGCCGACGCCTTTGTCGAAAGCGGGGTCCTGCCGATCCTCGATGTCGCCTATCACGGGCTGGGGCAGGGGCTCGATGAAGACATCGCCGGCGTGCGCCAGGTGCTTGCCAAGGTGCCCGAGGCGCTGGTCGCCTATAGCTGCGACAAGAATTTCGGTCTCTACCGCGACCGCGTGGGCGCCTTCTACATGATCGCGCGCAGCGCGGCCGACCTGCCCGCGATCGTATCCAACGCCAATGCGCTGGCGCGGGCCAATTGGTCGATGCCGCCCGATCATGGCGGTGCGGCAGTGCGCACGGTGCTGCGCGACGAGGAACTGACCAGCCAGTGGCTCGACGAACTGGGCGAGATGCGCGCGCGCATGCGCCGCGTGCGCGAGCGGCTGGCTGCAGCGGATAATGAGGCGCCGAGCCTCAACCTTGCCGCGCTGGGTCACCAGAACGGCCTGTTCGCCATGCTGCCCCTGTCGCGCGAGCAGATTGCGCAATTGCGCGAGAAGCACGGCATCTACATGGCCGGTTCGGGTCGCATCAACGTGGCCGGTCTGCACGAAGGCAACACGCCCCGCTTCATCGCCGCACTGGCGGACGTCACGAGCGCGTAAATGGACCGCCAGCCGACTCTCGAAACCGAGCGGCTGGTCCTGCGTCCGCTCGCCGAGGCCGACCGCGAGGCGCTGTACGAAGTCGCCTCCGATCCCGCCGTCTGGGAACAGCACCCGATCCATGACCGCTGGCGGCGCGAAGTGTTCGACGCCTTCTTCGACGAAGGGCTGGCGAGCGGCGGCGCGCTGGCGGTGGTCGACAAGCGCGACGATCGCGTGCTCGGCTCCACTCGCTTCGACAAATACGATGCGGATGAGGGCGGGGTGGTCGAGATCGGCTGGACCTTCCTCGCGCCGCGCTGGTGGGGCAAGGGCATCAATCCCGAGATGAAGCGTGCCATGCTTGCCCATGCCTTCGAGCATGTCGCGCTGGTCGAGTTTCGCGTGGGCGATACCAATTACCGTTCGCGCAATGCGCTGGAAGCCATCGGCGCGGTGCGCACCGAGCGCTACGAACTGGAAAAGTACCAGGGCAAGCGCGTGGTGCATCTGGTCTACGAGATCGACCGCGACGGCTTCATGCAGGGCCCGCTGAGCTGATGTAGGACATGTGTAGGACTGCCGTCGGCAAGTCCTGTCACATGGACCGCATGTTACACGGTCCAGGCGAAGAAAACGCGGGGCTGCTGCCGGGCCTGGGAAACGGGCAAAACGGCAGAGGCGAAACGGCTGCGGCATCCTGCGGGTTCGAGCAGAATTCGCCCGAGTAGGAAAATCGGCACGCTTCGCTTTTCATTCGCCGATAGCGCGGTTATTGCGAGCGCTTCTCAAAAGGAGAATCACCCTATGCGTAAGCTGGTACTTGCCGCCGCCCTTTCGGGCACCATGCTCACTCTCGCCGCCTGCTCGGGCGCTGCCGACGAAACGGCAGAGCCGGCCGACACCGCCGAAGTCGAAACCATCGACGATGCCGCGACCGCCGAAACCGCCGCCGTGCTGGATGCCAACACCGCCACTGCCGAACAGCTTGCCGGCGCCGAAGGCGTGAGCGAGGAACTGGCTGCCGCGATCGCGGCTGGCCAGCCCTATGCCAGCGTCACCGACCTCAACGCCAAGCTGCTCGAAACGCTGAGCGCAGAGGAAGCTGCCGCCGTTCTCACCAATGTCTTCGTGCCGGTGAACCTCAACAGCGGCACCGAGGAAGAGATTCGTCTCATCCCCGGCATGACCGACAAGATGGTCCATGAATTCGAAGAATACCGTCCCTATGCCGACATGGGCGTGTTCGATCGCGAGATCAGCAAGTATGTCGACGAAGCCGAAGTCGAACGGTTCAAGAACTACGTCACTCTCTGAGCGCGCTGCAGCGCAATCCTGACGATCTCGATCGCGGCCAGGATCCCGGTGTGGATCCAGGCCGTGGTCGGGTCGAAAGCCGACCATACCCAGTGGAGGAAGGTGAGGATCGCCGCCGGATAGACCAGCCGGTGCAGGCGCTTCCAGCCGCGCTTCATCATCCGCACCGAAACATCGTTCGAGGTCAGCGCCAGCGGCACGAACAGCGCCAGCGCCGCCCAGCCTGCCAGAATGTAGGGGGTGGTGAATTCGGCCAGCACATATTCGGGCGAACCCTTGCGCACGAGATAGATCGCGGTGTGCAGCGCGGCATAGGCGAAGCTGGCCACGCCGATATCGCGCCGCCGGCGCATCAGCCACAGGGTCCAGCCGCTGCGCCGGAACACCAGCCGCAACGGGGTGACGGCGAGCGTCGCCATCAGCAGCCATGCGGCCCAGTCGCCGCTATCGCCGATCGCATGGCCATAGCCATATTGGTCGGGCGTGATCGACCAGCGCAGCCCGATCCACAGCGCGGGCAGCGCCAGCAGCAGCCACAGCATCGGGCGCGATCGCTTGAGGGTCGAAAGCACGGGGAGAATCGCCGCGCCTGTCAGCCGGCGAGGCTCTGCATTCGCTTGAGATAGCGCGCGAGCACGTCGATCTCGAGATTGACCGTATCGCCTTCGGACAGGTCGCCGAGCGTGGTCACCTCGCCGGTATGCGGGATGATGTTGAGCGCGAAGCGGACCTCGCCGCTGGGTTCGTCCTCGACCGTATTGACCGTCAGCGAAACCCCGTCGACCGTGATCGAGCCCTTTTCAGCGACGAAGGGCGCAATATCCGCGCCCGCGAGGATTTCGAGCCGGGTCGAGCCGCCGATATCCTCGGCCAGCGCCACCCGCCCGACCGCATCGACATGCCCGGTAACGAGGTGTCCGCCCAATTCGTCGCCCAGGCGCAGCGCGGGTTCGAGGTTGAGCCGCCGATCGGCGCGCCATTGGTCCTGCGCGGTGCGGCTGACCGTCTCGCCCGAGACATCGACGGCGAACCACGCATCGCCTTCCTGCCCGCCTTTCTCGACCACCGTCAGGCAGACGCCCGAACATGCGATCGAGGCACCGATATCGATCCCCGCGGGGTCCCACGGGCAGGCAATGGTGACGCGCAAATCGCCCTTGTCCGCGACTGCGCTGATGGTGCCGATGGCGGTGACGATTCCGGTGAACATGTGTGCTCCTGATTACCGCAGGCGGCTGTAGGCGGCGAAGCTGTCGCTGCCAAGCTGGCGGCTTTCGGCAAGCTGCCACCGGCCATGCGCCGCGGCGAGGCTGTCGAGCCCGAGATCCGCCACCGCGCCGCGCCCGCCGCCGATGACGATCGGGGCGCGGTAAAGCTCGAGCCGGTCGACGAGGTCGGCGGCAAGGAGGCTGGCGGCAATATTCGCGCCCGCTTCGACATAGAGGTAGAGCGCATCGAGCCCGGCCACCTGCGCGGGGGTATTGATGACCTTGACCCCGTCGGGGGCGACCCCGCGAGTAAGCACGACACGCTGCGGGCTGCGGTTCTCGAGCCCGGGCAGCCGTACATCGAGGCCGGGCCGGTCGGCGCGCCAGGTTCCGCCGCCGACAAGGATCGCATCGGCCTGTGCGCGGCGCGAATGGACATGCGCGCGCGCGGCATCGCCGGTGATCCACTGGCTTTCGCCGCTGGCCATGGCGATGCAGCCATCGAGCGACATGGCGATCTTCATCGTGACATGCGGCCGGTCGTAATGAGCCCGCGTGAGATAGCCCGCCAGGCTGGCTTGGGCTGCGGGGGAGGGGATGAGCGCGGCCTCGATCCCCGCCTTGCGCAAGCGCGCCAGCCCATCGCCCGCCGTGCGCGGATCGGGGTCCTCGACGCCTGCGACCACGCGCGCGACACCGGCTTCGACCAGCAGGTCGCTGCACGCCGGGCCGCGCGGCGAGCGGTGCGCGCAGGGTTCGAGCGTGACATAGGCGGTGGCGCCGCGAGCGGCCTCACCCGCCTGATCGAGCGCGGCTGCCTCTGCATGCGGGCGGCCACCGGCATGCGTCCAGCCGCGGCCGACCACGCGGTCGTCTTTGACGAGGATGCAGCCCACGCCGGGATTGGGATAGCTCGCCGGGCGCGAACGGCCTGCCAGCCGTGCCGCCGCGTCGAGCCAGCGCGCGTCAGTCGCCGCTGAGGTCAAGTGCCGAGCCTGCCTGGTAGCGTTCGCGCCGCCGTGCTTCGGCGATGGCTTCCTCGCGCGCGGCTTCGATCTGCGCCTGCCGCTCCATTTCGTCGACATCGAGCCCGGTTGCGCGGCCGAGCGCCTTATAGGCCTCGACCTTGCGCGCGCGCAGCTCCTCGCGTTCGGCCTCGCGCGCTTCCTTGCGCTGCTGGTTGACGAGGTTCGACTGGCGGATTTCCTCGTCGCTGCGCCCCTCGGCGAAGGTCGAGATGAAGTTCACCTTGGGCGCATCGGGCGGGCGGAAATGCGATTCCTGCGTCAGCATCGCCACCCCGGCGAGTGGGATCGCGATCGATACCGCCAGTATCGGCCAGCGATAGGGCCGCGGTTCGCGGAGATATTCCCACAGGTCGGCGGCCCCGGCCCGGGGATCGAAGCGTGACGTAAAGCGCATGGGTGCCAAGATAGGGGGTTTCGATGAACCGCGCCAGTATTGGCTAGCCGAAGCTGGCGTAAAGTTCGCGCCCGTGACGGCTGAGCCAGCGATTGGCCTGTTCTATATCGTCTTCGTAGAGCCGGTCGAGCAAGGCGTGGAACGCGGGCGAATGGTCGAAATGGACCAGATGCGCGACTTCATGCGCGACGACCGAGCGGCGGACAGGGTCGGGCGCCTGGACGAGCCGCCAGTTGAGCCGCAGCACTCCTTCGGATGAACAGCTGCCCCAGCGCCGCCGCGCGCGGGTGAGCTTGACCTCGGCCTGCGCCAGCTCGCCGCGGGCGCAATACTCGGCGGCATCGGCGGCAAACAGCCGCACCGCCTCGCCCTCGAGCCAGCGCTGCAGGCGTTTGCCCAGCGTGTCCTCGGGTCCGCCGATGGTCAGCGTATCGTCCGCGACCTGCGGCTTGCGCGGGGCATCCGCGCGCCAGTCGATGGCGATCTCGGCGCCGCGATAGGGCAGCCGCCGTTCCTGCACGGGGTCGCGCGGCGCGGGCACCTTGGCCAGCTGCGCCGCCAGCCATTCGCGCCGTGCATGTGCAAAGGCGATCGCTTCGGCGCTGCGGCACCAGTGCGGGAGAGTGATGCGCACCGCGCTGCCATCGGGCGCCAGCCGCAGCGTCAGCCGCCGCGCGCGGCGGTTGCGGAAGATCTCGATCGGCAATTCGCGGTCGTCCAGCGCGATTACCGGCTCGAGCGCTTCGCGGCGCAGCCAGTCGATCATGCCGCGTCTTCCTCGTCGTCGTCATCCCATTCGACGACATGGTGTTCGAGCGGTCCGGCATCGGTTTCGCTCACCACGCGGCCCGCTACCGATACGCCTGCGCGGACCACATCCTCGCGGTCGCCGGTCAGCAAATAATGCCAGCGCGGCAGCGGTTGGCCATCGGCGCGGCGGCGATAGGCGCAGGTCGCGGGCAGCCAGCTCACGTCTTCGACGATCTTGAGAGTCAGCCGCAGGCAATCGGGGACGAAAGCCTTACGGTGCTTGTAGTCGGTGCATTGCGCGGTCTGCGGGTCGAGCAGCTTGCACGCCACATTGGTGTGCTCGATCTCGCCGGTGTCTTCATATTCGACCTTGTGCAGGCAGCAGCGTCCGCAGCCGTCGCACAGCGCTTCCCATTCCTCGGTGGTGAGATCGGCTAGCGGCCGCTCCCAGAAACGCTCCCTCAGCGCACCCATTTTTCCAGTTCCGCGGCGACCGCTTCGGCGCCCTTATCGGTGGGTAGCATGGCCAGCGGCTCGCCATCGGGTCCGAACAGATAGGTGATATTGGTATGGCCGACGAGATAGCCGCCGCCCTCTGACGGATCCTCGATCGTATAGGTCGCGGCGAAGGCCCCGGTGACCGCGTCGAGTTGCTCCTTCGTGCCCGTCAGCCCGATCAGCCGCGGGTGGAAATTGTCGGTGAACTCGGTGAGCGTGGCGGGATTGTCGCGGCCCGGATCGACGCTGATGAACAGCGGCTGGATCTGCGCGCCGAGCGCGGGGTTCGCCTCTTCGAACGCCTTGAGGCCCGCCATCGCGCGCTGGGTGTCGACCGGGCAGACGTCGGGGCAATAGGTATAGCCGAAATAGACGGTGCGGTACTGCCCGTCGAAATCGCTCCAGCTGACTTCGCTGCCATCCTCGCCCGTCAGCGTAAACTCGCCGCCGATCGCGGCGCCGGCCAGCGGCGGTGTTGCGGGAGGGGCGCTGTTGCAGGCGGAGAGCGCCAGCAGCGCGGCGAAAAGCGGGGCGTGGTTGCGTAGCATGGTGTGAGGGTTCATGGTCTGCTAACCGGCGCTCGGCAAGGGCGAGTCAGCCATTGAATTGCGGATAATAGGGACCCTACACGGTGAAGCGTTTGGTGAAAAACATCCTTCTGGCGGCGCTGGCAGGATCGCTGCTGGCGGGGCCGCTGCAGGCGCAGTCGCAGCGCGACGGATACAAGTTCCTCGAAGCGGTGAAGAAGCGCCAGGGCGACGAAGCGACGCTGTTGCTCGAAGAACCGGGCAGCGTGCTGGTCAATTCGCGCGACATTTCCAGCGGTGAAACCGCGCTGCATATCGTGACCCAGCGGCGCGATGCGGTGTGGCTGCGGTTCCTGCTGTCGAAGGGCGCCAACCCCAATCTCGCCGACAAGCACGGCACCACGCCGCTGCAGCTGGCCGCCCAGCTCGGCTTTTCCGAAGGCGTCGAAATCCTGGCCGGGCGCGGCGCAGCGGTCGATGTGCCCAACAGCACAGGCGAAACCCCGTTGATCGCCGCCGTCCACCGGCGCGATAGCGGCCTGGTCCGGCTGCTGATCGAAAAGGGCGCCGATCCCGACCGGGCGGACAATTCGGGCCGCACCGCGCGCGATTATGCGCAGTTGATGGGCGCGCGCTCGACCATGCTCGAGGAAATCGAACGCGCCGAGGCCGATCGCGGCGAGCAGGCCGAAGCCTACGGGCCGAGCTGACATGGACGTCGCCGACCTCACGCTCGACGAGTTGCGGCTCGCGCTCGCCCCGGGGATCGCTGAGGCGGCGATCTTCGATGGTTGGAGCGATGCCGCGCTGGACATGGCCGCCGACCAGCTTGGCGCGGACCGCGATGTCGCCCGGCTCGCCTACAAGGATGACGGCGCGATGGGCATGATCTGCGCCTGGATCGAGACGATCGACCGGCAGATGATGCTCGACCTGCCGCCCGAAAAGCTGGCCGAGATGAAAATCCGCGAACGTATTCGCAGCCTTGTCCAGTACCGACTCGATGCGGTGGCCGGGCAGGAAGAGGCGCTGCGCCGCGCGCTGGCGATCATGGCGATGCCGCGCAACGCCGCGCGCGCGCTCAAGACCGGCTGGAACAGCGCCGATGTGATGTGGCGGCTCGCGGGCGACACCGCGACCGATTACAATCACTACACCAAACGTGCGATCCTCGCCTCGATCTATGGTGCGACGCTGGCGGTGTTCGTCGATGACGAGAGCGAGGGCAAGGCCGAGACGCGGGCCTTCCTCGAGCGCCGGATCGACGGCGTGATGACCTTCGAACGGGTCAAGGCGAAATGGCTCAATCCCGATCGCGAGAGCTTCAGCGTTTCGCGCTTCCTCGGACGGCTGCGCTACCCCGCACGCTAGCGCGCTATTGATAACCAGTTGCAACTACCGCGCACTTCTGACAGGGCGACGCGTATGACGCTGGACGGGTTCGAACATGAAAAGGCCGCGCGGATCGTGGCCGTAGACTGGGCCGCGCTGGCCGAGGATGAAGGCAAGCGCCTCAAGGCGCTGGGCGTGGACGAAGGCGCCGAAGTCGCCGTCATCCATCGCGGCATTTTCGGGACGCGCGACCCGCTCGCCATCCGTATCGGACGCATGACCATCGCGCTGCGCCGCAGCCACGCACTGGCGATCGAGGTCGAACCCGCATGAGCCGCAAACGCATCGCCGCCCTTGTCGGCAATCCCAATGCGGGCAAATCCGCCCTGTTCAACGCGCTCACCGGCGCGCGCCAGAAGATCGCCAATTATCCCGGCGTAACGGTCGAGCGCAAGGCCGGGCGACTCGCCCTGCCGAGCGGCGAACCGGTCGAACTGATCGATTTGCCCGGATCCTACAGTTTCGATGCCGCCAGCCCAGACGAGGACGTGACGCGCAAGGTTGTGCACGGCGAGTTCGAAGGCGAAGCGACGCCCGAGGTGATCGTCCTCGTGCTCGATGCGGCGAATCTCGAACAGCATCTCGTATTTGCGCAGGAAGTGCTCGAACTGGGGCGCCCGACGGTGGTTGCGCTCAACATGATCGACCTCGCCGAGCGCGACGGTCTGGTGCTCGATCCCGAAGCGCTGTCCGCAGCGCTGGGTGTGCCGGTGATCCCGACGGTCGCGGTGCGGCGCAAGGGGCTGAAGGAATTGTCCGCGGCGATCGCCGAAGCCGAATCCCATGCCGACGAGGATGCGCACCGGCAATGGCATCTGACGCTGCCCGAGCGGCGGCTGGCGGCCAAGCACATGGCACGCGGCGCGATCCTGTCGACCTCGACCCGCCACACGGTCGAGAACGGCGTCGACCGGGTTCTGCTCAATCCGTGGATCGGGCCGATCATCCTGTTCGGTCTGTTGTTCGTGATCTTTCAGGCGGTCTTCGCCTGGGCGACGCCCTTTGCCGATGCGCTCGAAGGCGCGGTTGGCGCGGTATCGGGGGTGGTGACTGATGTCGTGCCTGCCGGGCTCGCCCGCGATTTCCTCACCGAAGGCGTGCTGGCGGGCGTCGGCTCGGTGGTGGTCTTCCTGCCGCAGATCGTGATCCTGTTCTTCTTCATCCTGGTGATGGAGGCGAGCGGTTACATGGCGCGCGCGGCGTTCCTGATGGACCGGTTGATGGCGGGCGTTGGCCTCTCGGGCAAAAGCTTCATCCCGCTGCTTTCCAGCTTCGCCTGCGCGATCCCCGGCATCATGGCCGCGCGCAGCATCCCCGATGCGAGGGACCGGCTGACCACCATATTGATCGCCCCGCTGATGACCTGTTCGGCGCGGCTGCCGGTCTATGCAGTGATCATCGCCGCGGTGATCCCCGAAACCCGCGTGGGGCCGGGCATCGGCCTGCAGGGCCTGGTCCTGTTCGTGCTGTACCTGGCGGGAATTGTCGGCGCGATGGTGGTGGCGCTGGTGCTCCGCAGCACCGTGGCACGCGGCGCGGCGAGCGGGTTCATCATGGAAATGCCGCGCTATCAGCTGCCGCGGATCAAGGACCTCGCCATCGGCCTGTGGCAGCGCGCCTGGGTCTTCCTGCGCCGCGCGGGCACGATCATCTTCGTCGTCACCATCGCCCTATGGCTGATGCTGAGCTTCCCCAAGGCGGAACCCGGCGAAAGCCAGATGGACGCCAGCGTCGCGGGCCGGGTCGCCGATGTGCTGCACCCGGTGCTCGAACCGATCGGCTTCAACCGCGAGATGAGCCTCGCGCTGATTCCGGCGATGGCCGCGCGCGAAGTGGCGGTTTCGGCGCTCGCGACGACCTATGCGGTCGATACCGAGGATGAAGACCTCGCCGCCGAGGGCGTGACCGACCGGATCGCCGCGCTGTGGAGCCTGCCGACCGCGCTCGCTTTCCTCGCCTGGTTCGTCTTTGCGCCGCAATGTATCTCGACCATCGCGGTCGCGCGGCGCGAGACCAACGGCTGGAAATGGCCCGCCTTCATGGTCGCGTACCTGTTCGCGCTGGCCTATGTCGCGGGCGGGCTGACCTTCTGGATCGCGACCGCGCTGGGACTGTAGCGAACCGGGTCCGGTCCGGTGGAAACGCAGCCGCGCCTGTCTAGCCCCCGCTGGCGGGCTGGGTTAGGCCGTGGGTCAACAGTTACGAAGGAACGATTCGATGGCCGGTAGCCTCAACAAAGTCATGCTCATCGGGAATCTCGGCGCCGATCCCGAGATCCGCAGCTTCCAGAATGGCGGCAAGGTCGCCAATCTGCGCATCGCCACGAGCGAGACGTGGAAGGACCGCAACACCGGCGAACGCCAGGAACGGACCGAATGGCACACCGTCGCGATCTTCTCCGAAGGTCTGGTGGGCGTGGTCGAACGCTTCCTGCGCAAGGGTTCAAAGGTCTATATCGAAGGCCAGCTGCAGACGCGCAAATGGCAGGACCAGTCGGGTAACGACCGCTATTCGACCGAAGTCGTGCTGCGCGGCCTCAACGGCACGCTGACCATGCTCGACGGTGCCCAGGGCGGCGGCGGCGGTGGCGGCCAGCGCGGCGGCGGTGGCGGTTCGTGGGACCAGGGCGGCGGTTCGGGTGGCGGCGGCCAGAGCGGCGGCTGGAACCAGGGCGGCGGCCAGGGCGGCGCAGCATCGGGCGGCAGCGCGGGCGGTGCCGGCGGCGGGTCGAACTACGACGACCTCGACGACGACATCCCGTTCTGATCGATTACAGCGGCTTGACCAGATAGTCGGCGCTGGCAGGGCACAACGCGGCGAATTCGCGTGAGGATGCGACCGTTTCGGGCGCATCCTCACGGTCGTGATCGCGGTAACCCAGCTTCCGGAAAAAGTCCGCTGCGGTGGTGGTCAGCAAATGCAGCCGGGCGGCACCCAGACGGCGCGCCTCGCTCTCCAGTAGCGTAACGGCCTCGCGCCCCGTGCCCCGACCGCGCGCCGCGCCGAGGATGACGAGGGAGCGCAGAATGCGGTCCCGGCCATCGCCTTCGATTCCGCCGAAGCCGATACAGCGCCCCGCGTGATGAAAGGCGAAAAACGCGCGCCCGTCGTCTTCGATATCATCCACCGGCAGCCCTTCCGCCGCGAGCGCCGGGACGAGCTCCTCGAGCGAGGCCATGGGGGTGATCGTCAGCGTCGTCATGGCTAATCCTTCTTCAGCTTCGCGAGTGCTTCGGCCAGCGGGCCGCTGGGGGCCTGCTCCTCATCGCTAACAATGCCAGCCTTGCGGCGCGCCTCGTCCGCGCCCGGGCCTTCGCGATAGGGATCGATCGCCAGCGCGAGCGTCTGCGCGATCGCCTCGCCGAGATCGAAGGCATCGCCCTCGTATGCAATCTCGTCAAGGTCTTCGGTGTCGAGTTCGACTTCCTCGTCGGGCGTATAGTCGGGCATCGATTCCGCAGCCACGAAGCGTAGTGCGAGTGGCTCGGTCACCGCATAGCGGATATTCTCGCGTGTCACCGCACAGGGCTGTTCGATGGTCGCGGTGAGCGTGCCATTGGCCAGCACCGCCTCGCCGTCGGTGTCGAAGGTGACGCTCGCGGTGAGGTCGGGGACCGAGGTGACGGCGAACCGCTGCGCCAGCGCGGCGCGTTCGGCGTCGGTGGCCTCGACCACCAGCGGCGCACCGGGTAGCGCGCGCGGCTTTACCAGCCGGGTGAGTTCTCCCGCGCTCATGCCGCGATCTCGCCTTTGCGCAATTCGTCCACGCTAGTGCGTTCGAGCCGCGCATGCAGCGCCGCCATGCGCTGGACCAGCGCCTCGGCCTCGTCGGGCTGGGCCATGGTGACGTTGCGGCGCACCGCCTCGACCAGTACCTTGGGGTCGCTGCGCAGCCCGTCGCGATAGGCGCTGATGCGCCCGTTCATGCTTTCCATCAGCGCATTGATCTTCTTGCCCACGGTGGGATCGCCGATCCCCGCCTCGCGCATCTGGCCTTCCATGTCCTCGACGAACAATTCGGTCAGCCGCGCAGTGGCCGGGCCCATGTCGCCCGCATCCTCCAGTCGCAGCATCACCAGCGTGAGCACCAGCGTGATCATGTCGTAGCGCCCCTCGACGCTGTCGGCGACACCGCACATGCGGTACCAGTCGGGATCGCGCGCTTCAGCGACCACGCGGTGCCACAGCGGGCGCCATTCCTCGCGCGGGTCCGGGCCGGAAGAAAAGACAGTGCCGAAAAGGCGGGCAAGGATAGACACAGACTACTCCGTTCAGCGGCAATTCAAACCGCGATCCCCAAGCGCACCCCATTGCCGAGTTGCAAGGGCCGACGCTTTCGGATTAAGGCGTTGCCCGAGCATATAGGCAGGTGGTCGCCCGCGGCCAAGCGCCTGCCGACAGACGGAGATTTGCTGTTCCCATGAACAGGTCGAAAATTCTGGGCCTCGCCGCAATTGGCGCGGCTGCCATCGCCACGAGCGGTTGCGCTGCGATCCGCGAACCGCGCGGCTATATCGTCGATGCGACCCTGCTGCAGTCGGTCCAGCCCGGCATCGATAACGAGCGCAGCGTCACCGGCACGCTCGGCCGCCCGACCTTCGAAAGCCAGTATGGCGAGAAGACCTGGTATTATGTGTCGAGCACGACGGGGCGCAAGCCGTTCGTCCGCCCGCGCATCCGCGAGCATTCGGTACTGGCGGTGAAGTTCGATGCCGCCGGCAATGTCGTATCGGCCGAGCAGACCGGCATGGACGAGGTCGTCTTTCTCAGTCCCGATGGCAATGAAACGCCCACGCTGGGCCGCGAGCGGAGCTTCCTCGAAGACCTGTTCGGCAATATCGGTGCAGTCGGCCAGCCGGGCATCGGCGGCTAGGCTGCGCTTGACCCCGGCCGCGCACCCCCCATATCGCGCGGCATGGATGCAAACGACAATCGCCACGGGCTGACCCAGTGGCATTCCACCACCATCATCGGCGTCAAGCGCGGCGATGTCACCGTGATTGCCGGGGACGGACAGGTCTCCATGGGCAATACGGTGATGAAGCCCAATGCCAAGAAGGTCCGCCGGATCGGCGAAGGCGATAAAGTGGTTGCCGGGTTCGCCGGTGCGACCGCCGATGCCTTCACGCTGTTCGAACGGCTCGAAAAGAAGCTCGAGCAATATAACGGCCAGCTGCTGCGCGCCGCGGTCGAGCTGACCAAGGACTGGCGTATGGACAAATACCTGCGCAATCTCGAAGCGCTGATGATCGTGGCCGACAAGGACAATCTTCTCGTCCTCACCGGCAATGGCGATGTGCTGGAGCCCGAAGGCGGAATCGCCGCGATCGGCTCGGGGGGCAATTACGCGCTCAGCGCGGCCAAGGCGCTCGTCGATTATGAAGACGATCCAGAAACCATCGCGCGCAAGGCCATGGCGGTTGCCGCCGATGTCTGCGTGTTCACCAACGGCAATGTGACCGTCGAAACCGTTTGAAGAGTTCCATGACCCAAGCACTGACCCCCAAGGCGATCGTCGCCGCGCTGGACGAGCACATCATCGGCCAGAAGGATGCCAAGCGCGCCGTCGCGGTGGCGCTGCGCAATCGCTGGCGCCGCCAGCGGCTCGATGCCGAGCTGCGCGACGAGGTGACGCCCAAGAACATCCTGATGATCGGCCCCACCGGCTGCGGCAAGACCGAGATCAGCCGGCGGCTGGCCAAGCTCGCCGAAGCGCCCTTCATCAAGATCGAGGCGACCAAGTTTACCGAGGTCGGCTATGTCGGACGCGACGTGGACCAGATCGCGCGCGACCTTGCCGAAGAAGCGATCCGGCTGGAAAAGGACCGCCGCCGCGAGGCGGTGCGCGAAACCGCGAGCAAGGCGGCGATGGACCGCTTGCTCACCGCGCTGGTCGGCGACAATGCCAGCGAAGCGACGCGCGAGGCCTTCCGCCAGCGGATCGTCGACAATTCGATGAACGATACCGAGGTCGAGATCGAGGTGCGCGAAGCGCCCAGCTCGCCGATGGATGTGCCCGGAATGCCCGGCGGGGTCGGCATGATCGACCTGTCGGACATGCTCGGCAAGGCGATGGGCAAGAGCCCGCTCAAGCGCCGCAAGCTGAAGGTGCCCGATGCCTGGGACCGGCTGGTCGAGGAAGAAAGCGACAAGCGCATGGACCAGGACGACGTCAATCGCGTCGCGCTGGAAAATGCCGAAACCAACGGCATCGTGTTCCTCGACGAGATCGACAAGATCGCGGTCAGCGATGTGCGCGGCGGCTCGGTCAGCCGCGAAGGCGTGCAGCGCGACCTGCTGCCGCTGATCGAAGGCACCACGGTGGCGACCAAATACGGGCCGATGAAGACCGATCACGTGCTCTTCATCGCCAGCGGGGCGTTCCATCTGTCCAAGCCATCGGACATGCTGCCCGAACTGCAGGGCCGCCTGCCGATCCGCGTCGAATTGCGCGCGCTGACCGAGCAGGACTTCGTCCGCATCCTCAAGGAAACGCGCGCCAATCTGGTCGAACAGTACTGCGCGCTGATCGGGACCGAAGACGTCACGCTCGATTTTACCGAGGATGCGATCACCGAAGTCGCCAAGCTGGCGGCGCAGGTCAATGAAGCGGTCGAGAACATCGGTGCCCGCCGCCTGCAGACGGTGATGGAGCGCCTGCTCGAGGACATCAGTTTCGAGGCCGAGGAGCACAAGGGCGAGACGATCACGATCGACGCCGCCTATGTGCGCGAACGGCTCGAAACGCTGGCGGGCGATACCGACCTCAGCAAGTATATCCTGTAATGGGCGGGCGGGTGCGCGATGGCCGGGCGATGATCGCCGCCATGGCGCCCCGGCTCGACCCGCGCCGCTGGCGTCTCGTCCTTGTGCAACCGGACACGGCACCGCAATTGCTCGGCGCGGCGATCGGTACCTTTCGCGAGGACGAGGGCGTGACGGCGATTGTCCCTGCCGATGTGGCGGATGAACTGGGGATCGAGGGTCCGGACTTCGCGCGCATTACGCTGATGGTGCATTCCGACCTCGAAGGTGTCGGGCTCACTGCCGCAGTCGCCACCGCGCTCGCCGATGCCGGGATCGCCTGCAACATGGTCGCGGCGTTCCACCACGATCATGCCTTCGTGCCTGCTCCCCGCGCGGAAGAGGCGCTCGAAGTTCTGCATACACGGGCGGCGTCTGCGGCCTGACGGTCAGGGGCACAGTGCCCGGGCCGCGATCGGCCACCCGAACGCGAAACCGAAGCGGGCGAAGTGTGTTCCTTTGATGAAGCGGTGGAACATTCCGGCCGCGCCAAGATCCCCCGAAAAGGACGAAACTCATGAAAATCCTGATAGTTCTGACGAGCCACGACGAGCTCGGCGACACTGGCGACAAGACGGGCTTCTGGCTCGAGGAGTTCGCTGCCCCCTATTACGTCCTCAAGGATGCCGGGCACGAGATCACGCTGGCCAGTCCCGCAGGCGGCAAGCCTCCGCTCGATCCGAAATCCGACGAGCCCGATGCGCAGACCGCAGCGACCGAACGGTACAAGAAGGACAGCGAGGCGCAGGCGCAGCTGGCCTCAACCGAGAAACTCGCGGATGTCGATGTCGCATCCTTCGACGGCGTCTTCTACCCGGGCGGTCACGGGCCGCTCTGGGACCTCGCCGAGAGTGCGGTTTCCAAGGCCGTGATCGAAGACACGCTGGCCGCCGGCAAGCCGGTGGCGCTGGTCTGCCATGCGCCTGCCGTGCTGAAGAACGTCACCGCGCCGAATGGCGATCCGATCGTCAAGGGACGCAAGGTCACCGGCTTCACCAATCAGGAAGAAGACGCGGTCGGTCTGACCGATGTCGTGCCCTTCCTGCTCGAAGACGTGTTGATCGAGCAGGGCGGGACCTTCTCCAAGCAGGGCGTCTTCGAACCCTATGTCGTTCAGGATGGCCTGCTCATCACCGGCCAGAACCCGCCGTCGAGCGAGCCTGCGGCCGAGAAGCTGCTGGAAGCGCTGAAAGCGGACTAGGCTTCGGCGAATGCACTAAAAAGGGCGGGCGCGGATTGACCGGGCCCGCCCTTTCTCATGCTCGCAGCTGCCTATATGCGGCGGCCCGCGCAGGGGCGGCTACTGCCCCGCACATCCGGCTTACGGATGCGGGGCCAGCCCGATTTCGACGCCGGTCTTGTCGGTCAGCGCAAACTTGTCGACGAGGTCGCTGCTCGCGCGGTTGAGGCCGACGACCTGCACGCTGCGGCCATTGCGGCGCATGCGTTCGACCACCTTGTCGAGCGCGCCGATCGCGCTGATGTCCCAGAAATGCGCCTTCGACACGTCGATGATCACATGGTCGGCGGGGTCGGGCATGATGCTTTCGGGGCCGAGCGCGGCTTCGAAGCGTTCGACGCTGGCGTAGAAGATCTGGCCCTTGGCGCGGTAGATCGCGGTCTCGCCCTCGCGTTCGCGGACGACCTCGAACATCGTCATCACCTTGTGGGTGAAGAACACGCCCGAGAGCACCACGCCCGCGAGCACGCCCAGCGCGAGGTTATGCGTCGCCACGACCACGGCCACCGTCACCAGCATCACCACCGAGCTCTGCCACGGGTGCTTGCCGATATTGGGGATCGAGTTCCAGCTGAAGGTCCCGATCGATACCATGATCATGATCGCGACCAGCGCGGGCATCGGCACCTGGCCGACGAGGTCGCCCAGCAGCGCGAGCAGGATCAGCAGCGACAGTCCCGCGGTAAAGGTCGACAACCGGCCGCGGCCCCCGCTGGTCACGTTGATGACCGACTGGCCGATCATCGCGCAGCCGCCCATGCCGCCGAAGAAGGCGGCGACGATGTTGGCAATGCCCTGGCCGCCGCTTTCGCGGCGCTTGTTGCTGCCGGTATGCGTCATGTCGTCGACGATCTGCGCGGTGAGCAGCGATTCGAGCAGGCCGACCGCGGCCATGGTCGCCGCATAGGGGGCGATAATGGTCAGCGTTTCCCAGGTCAGCGGCACATTGGGCAGCGCGAAATAGGGCAGGCCTTCGGGCAGCTCGCCCATGTCGGTGACCGTGTTGACCGGCGCATCGAGGAAAATCGTCAGCGCGGTGAGCACGATGATCGCGATCAGCGGGCTGGGGATGGCGGTGGTGAACTTGGGGATGATGTAGATCATCGCCAGCGCGGCAGCGACCATGGCATAGGTCATCCAGCCAATCCCGGCAGCGGTCGGGTCGAGCTGCGGCAGCTGCGCCATGAAGATCAGGATCGCCAGCGCATTGACGAAGCCGGTGATGACCGAGCGGCTGACGAATTGCATCAGCAGGTCGAGCCGCAGCAGCGCGGCAATGCCCTGGAATACCCCCATGAGGATGGTCGCGGCGAAGAGATATTCGACCCCGTGATCGCGTACCAGTGGCACCACCACCACGGCCACCGCCGCAGTCGCTGCCGAGATCATGCCCGGGCGTCCGCCGGTAAAGGCAATCACCATCGCGATCGCGACCGAGGCATAGAGCCCGACCCGCGGATCGACCCCGGCGATGATCGAGAAGCCGATCGCCTCGGGGATCAGCGCCAGCGCGACGACGAGGCCGGCCAGCACGTCTGCGCGGATGTTGGAAAACCAGTCGCGGTGGATCGCGGCACGGTCGAGCATGGGAAATGTCCTGTCAGGTTCGGGAAGCGCACGCGCAATCGGCGCGCGAAAATCGCTTCGCCCTATGAACGATGTTGCAGTGCATCACAAGACTGCGGCCGGACAGACCGGGTTCGCGCGAATCCCGCGCGGCCCGCAGCGAGCGGGTTCAGGCGTCGCTTTCGGCCTGCTGGCGCGCCCACATTTCGGCATAGAGGCCGCGCGCGCGCAGCAGGTCGCCATGCGTCCCGCTTTCCGCCAGCCGCCCCTGTTCGAGCACGAGGATGCGGTCGGCATCGGCAATGGTCGAGAGCCGGTGCGCGATGGCCAGCGTGGTGCGATGTTCCGAGACCCGGCGCAGCGTGGCGAGGATCGCCTGTTCGGTGCGGCTGTCCAGCGCGCTGGTCGCTTCGTCGAGCAGCAGGATCGGCGGGTCCTTGACCAGCGTCCGCGCGATGGCGACGCGCTGCTTCTCGCCCCCCGACAGCTTGAGGCCGCGTTCGCCGACCTCGGTATCGAAGCCATCGGGCAGGCGTTCGATGAAGGGCAGGATCGCTGCGGCACTGGCGGCCGCGGCCACCTGCTCGGTGCTCGCCCCGGCGCGGCCATAGGCGATATTGTAGCCGATCGTGTCGTTGAACAGCACGGTGTCCTGCGGAACGATACCGATCTTGTCGCGAAGCGAGGCCTGCGTCACTTGCGCGATGTCCTGTCCGTCGATCAGGATCCGGCCCGCCTGCGGGTCGTAGAAACGGAACAGCAGCCGTCCGATGGTGCTCTTGCCCGCACCCGAGGGACCGACGATCGCGACATGGTTGCCCGCGGGCACCTCGAAGCTCAGTCCGTGGAGGATGGTGCGGTCTTCCTCATAACCGAAGACGACATCCTCGAACGCCAGCGTCGGCCGCCGCACGATTAGCGCCGGGGCACCGGGGGCATCCTGCACTTCGGCATTGGTATCGATCAGGCGGAACATCTCGGCCATGTCGATCAGCCCCTGCCGGACCGTACGATAGACCATGCCGAGCATGTCGAGCGGGCGGAAAAGCTGGATCAGATAGGTGTTGACCAGCACCAGGTCGCCGGTGGTCAGTACGCCTCGGCTCCACTGCCACACGGTAAAGCCCATCGCGCCGCCCATCAGCAGGTTCATGATCACTGCCTGGCTGATGTTGAGCAGGCCGAGCGAGTTCTCGCTCTTTACCGCGGCTTCGGCATAGGCATGCGCGGATTCGGCGTAGCGTTCGCGCTCGCGCACTTCGGCGCCGAAATATTTGACCGTCTCGTAATTGAGCAGGCTGTCGACCGAGCGCGCCAGCGCGGTCCCGTCGAGCTCGTTCATCTGACGCCGCAGATCGTTGCGCCATTCGGTGATCTTGCGCGTCACCGTTATATAGGCGCCCACGGTCAGCGCGGTGGCGGCGACCAGTTCCCAGCCGAAGTTGAGGTAGAAGATCACGCCCACCGCGATCAGTTCGAGCGCGGTCGGGGCGATGTTAAACAGCAGGAAATAGAGCATGACGTCGATGCTCTTGGTCCCGCGGTCGATCGTCTTGGTCACTTCGCCGGTGCGGCGCGAGAGATGGAAGCGCAGCGACAGCTGGTGCAGCCGGGTAAAGGTATCCTCGGCCAGCTGGCGCGTCGCATCCTGCCCGACGCGCTCGAAGGTGATGTTGCGCAGATTGTCGAACACCACCGCCGCGAGCCGTCCCGCCGCATAGGCAATGACGAAGGCCAGCGCGACCATCGCCGCCTCGTTTGCGGGCGTGGTCATCGCGTCGACCGCGCCCTTATAGGCGAAGGGCAGCGCCAGCATGGTCCCCTTGGCCAGCAGCACGAACAGCATCGCGCCGACGATCCGCCGTTTCAGATGCGGTTTATCGGCGGGCCAGAGATAGGGGAGGAAGCGCCGGACCGTGGCCCAGCCTTCGGGATCGTGATGCTGGGCGGAGGCTGTAAGGTCGGGCGGCATAGGGCGGCTATGTGGGGCGATTGCGCCGCCGGGGCAAGGTGGCGGGACTACGGGCTCCCCGGTTCGCCGGGTATGGGGCCGCCAGACATAAACATCGCGCGCGCGCGCGAGGGATCGTGGCGGCCGGGAATGTCGAACAGGATCTGGCGGCGGGCGAAATCGATCGCCACCCGGTCGAACACGCGCATATTGCCAATCCCCAGGATCAGCGCGGGCCGCTTGCCCAGACCAAGCGCGGCAAAGGTCGGGCTGTCGGCAAAACCGATCGGGACATTGCCCATGATCATCCCGCCGATCTCGAGCTTGCGCGCATAGGAAAGGTCGCTGACTATCTGCGTCCCATGAACATCCATGCTGGTGATCTCGCCCATGTCGCGCGCGCGCAATTTGCGCAGCAAGGCGCTGTTGCCCAGAGTGGTCTGCGCCCCGGTATCGACCACCACCGCGACGCGGATATTGTCGACCAGTGCATCGGTGATCACCATCTGCCCCAGCTTGCGCCGCGCGCGGACGATGATCTCATATCCCGCATTGCCGCCCAGCGTCGCCGCATCGGCCACCTGCATGCGCTCTTCGCGGAAATCGATCAGCACGCGCAGATCCTGCAGGCTGTCGAGCCCGAGGATCCCGTCGGCGCCGATATTGCTGGAATGAAGCAGCGGCGAGAGCAGGCCGGTGACCGAACGGTCGGCAAAGCGCAGTTCGTCCACCTCGATCAGATCGACCATCTCGGCGCTGCCCATCGCGACGAGCATTGCCCGCCCGCGGCGCGGCAGCGCGAGATCATCGACGATCCTGTGCGTCACCACGGTGGCCTGCGCGCCGGTATCGATCAGGAAGCGATAGGGGCCCTGGCCCGCAATGGTGACCGGCACGGTCAGCCGTTCGTAGCGATCGCGGTCGATGACATGGTCGTCGGCAGGTGGCTCCGCGCCAGCCTCGGCAGGGGTGGGCGACTGCGCGGCCAGCGGCGCGGCTATCGCCAGCGCGGCGGCGGCGGCCAATCGGGACAACCCGTATCGAGCCATGGCTTTCACTCTTCCTCTCGCGCGCAGGATACCACGGCGGGGCGAGCGGGCAAAATCGGGGAGGGGCGAAGGGTCGAGGCGGGGCGTGTTGCAGAGCCTGGACGAGATATAGCCGTCTGGCTGCCCGGCCGGGGGCAGCGGCTCAATCCGCTATGGTACTGGTTCGATCGGCGGGCGCTCGCGCGGATGCGTGCGGCGGCAGCGGATCTGCCGGGGTGCGCCTGATCATCGCGATGCTCTGGCGCACCACATCGGGCCAGACGAAATAGAGGATACCCGCATAGGCCGCGGCGCCCGCGCTTCCGAGAATGCCCAGCGTGCCTAGGGGGCCGATATCCGCGGGCAGTATCTGGCGCAGACCCAGCACCACTACGGCCATGATCAGGCAGGCGAGGGCCGGGGGCGCGAGTGCCTGTGCCAGGCGCTTCACCGACAGATCGATCTGCGGCAGCGTCAGTGCGAGCGTGAAGATCAGGAGCAAGGGGGCGGCGACCCACCAGGCATGCACCAGCCCTTGCGCGCCATATTGCACGCCGATCAGAAACGAGGTGGCGAAGATCGCGGCGCCGGCAATGCTGGTGGCCAGATAGATGCGTTCCTTGCCCGTCGCGGTACAGGTGGGCGAGCAGATGATCTGCAGCGCCATCAGCGGCATCACCAGCGCAAGGCCCGAGACGATCGGCGCCATCCCGGTCCATTTCTCGCCGAACACCACGAGGATCGCTTCGGGGGCGGTCAGCGACAGCCCTATATAGATGGGCGCGACCACCAGCAGGACGCTTTGCGCGGTCCGTTCGAAATAGGGGCCGAGGCTGCGGCCCGCCTTGTGCAGTTCGGCATAGGCGGGAAAGGCGACGTCGTTCAGCGGCGGGATAAAGCGCCCGGTGACGATCAGCGTGAGGAACAGCGCTTCGGAATAGAGGCCGAGATCGTGGACCGAGAACACCCGCCCGGCGATGAAGATGTCGCTCTGGCTCTGGATGATCCAGAACAGCTGGCACAGCGTCAGCGCCCCGCCGAAGCCGATCATCCGCCCGGCGCCCTTGAGATTGAAGACCGGGCGCACCCAGAGCCGCGCTGCAACGCTCATGATCAGCGCGCGCACTGCAAAGCCCGCGATCGGCGCATAGATAAGCGCCCATACGCCGAAGCCCTGCCATGCCAGCACCAGCGCGGTGGCAGCCGCGGTCACCGCGGACACCAGATTGGCAATCCCCTGGCTGCGAAACTCGAGCCGCCGTGCAAGCAGCGCGGTGGGGAGGGCGGTAAAGGGGATCAGTGCAAAGATCAGCGCCTGCACGCGCAACAGGTCGGCCACTGCAGGCTGGCCAAAGTAATCCGCGACCAGCGGGGCGAGCAGCAGCTGGATTGCGGCAAGCGACCCGTTGGTGATCAGGAGTAGGGCGAAGACCTGGCCGATATCGCGCTCGCCCACCTCGTCCGCCTGGATCAGCGAACTGGCAAAGCTCCAGCCATTGAGGAAGTGCAATGCGGTGACGATCACCTGGCTCATGGCGAAGAGGCCGTAATCCGACGGGTCGAGCAGGCGCACTACCAATATGGTGGAGCCCCAGGTGATGAACTGGGCGACCAGCTGGCTGCCCCACCTCCACGCGAGCGCGCTACGCACGCGGGCGCGGAATCCTTCAGGTGGGTCCTGCTCGCTGGCGCCGCTGATCCTCATGCAGGGGTGCTAACCGCGATTCTTGGCGAATGCGAGCGGCCAGATTCGGGATTCGGAGGTGAATCATTCCCGATTCAGGGGTGAATCACTGCCGAATCCCGCAGTGAATCGGGTCCGATTCACGAATCTGCGCAGGAGTGCGGTTGAAGACTACCGCAGGGGCCCCATATCGGTCTCGCGATGGATAGGCCCAAACCCAAGGATTTCCGCGGGTTTGCAAAAAATCCGAAATAAAATTGCAAAAAGGCGTTGACCGAATCCGGCCCCCCGCCTAATTGGCCCTCACCGACGCGGCGCTGGCGGCTTCCACCGCCCACCGCATCGGTCGCCAACAGATACGGACAGCCGGCTCCCCCGGTGTAAATCGGGGAACCAACAGCTGTCCGTTATAACTGTCTCGGCGGCTCTTTGACATTGTTGTTTTTTGATGAAGGGACATGTGGGCGACGGCGCCCGGTCCGGGGACCTCAAGGCTCCGGATACCGGTTAATTTAAGCCGATTGCCACATCCTTTGGTGAACTCCACGTTCGCCTTTGGGTGATGCATGTTCATTCGTATCCATTACGTTTGACAGTGCAGGTATCGGCTCCTTGAAGCTCATGCCAAGCAGGTTAGCGGGGTTTTCCCCGTGCTTGATTGGTGTGTGACACAAACTTGAGAGTTTGATCCTGGCTCAGAACGAACGCTGGCGGCATGCCTAACACATGCAAGTCGAACGAACCCTTCGGGGTTAGTGGCGCACGGGTGCGTAACGCGTGGGAACCTGCCTTTAGGTTCGGAATAACAGTTAGAAATGACTGCTAATACCGGATAATGTCTTCGGACCAAAGATTTATCGCCTTTAGATGGGCCCGCGTAGGATTAGATAGTTGGTGGGGTAATGGCCTACCAAGTCGACGATCC
>TARA_R110000751_G_scaffold39719_1_pt1 | contig 102111 bp, 84 predicted proteins | sample TARA_R110000751 | Tara Oceans TARA_R110000751 (sample SAMEA4398001) | marine metagenome | biome: Polar Biome; feature: [MES] marine water layer (ENVO:01000295) within the mesopelagic zone...; material: water (ENVO:00002006), including particulate matter (ENVO:01000060) such... | reverse complement strand
AGCCATTGAAAATGGACCTAGCGATAAGGCGGGTATTAAAGGGGGTGATAAAATCCTCTATGCTGATGGAAAGCCGCTTTTTGGAATAAATGCTGTTTCTACCAATGCGCTCAAAGGGGAAGATGGATCTAAGGTGATGTTGGGCGTTTTAAGACCTGGTGACCAAGACATCATCAATATTCCTGTAACTAGGGGTAATGTGGCTATAAAAAGTGTGGATGCCAGTTATATGTTGAGCGGCACTCTAGGCTATATAAAAATCAACCGCTTTGCTGAGACCACAGAGGCAGAATTTAAAAAAGCGATTAAAAATTTAAAAAGAGCTGGTGCCACTCAAATCGCACTGGACTTAAGAGATAATCCAGGGGGTGTTTTAAGTGCTGCGGTAGAAATAGCAGACGAGTTTCTGGAAGAAGATCAACTTATTCTCTTTCAAAAAGATAGAAACAATAAACGCAAAGACAGCTATGCTACCGATAGAGGTTCTTACGAAAACAGCAATGTGTTTATATTGATCAATGAAAATAGTGCCAGTGCTAGTGAGGTAGTTGCTGGAGCATTACAAGATAACGATACAGGGACCATTATAGGGCGTAGGAGTTTTGGTAAAGGATTGGTGCAACAAGAGATCAAATTAGGAGACGGAAGTGCTGTACGACTTACTATTGCCAGGTATTACACACCCACTGGAAGAAGCATCCAAAGGCCTTATGACAAGGGGAGCGAAGATTATTTTAAAGAATATATAGACCGTTACAATAATGGAGAGTTAGAAAATGCTGCCAATATTGAAGTAAACGATTCTCGTAAAAAAGTCACTCGTGGTGGTAAAGTTGTTTATGGTGGTGGAGGTATTATTCCAGATGTTTTTGTAGCTAGCCCAGAGGGTTATGTGCTACAAACTCTGGATTACTTAGGTAGAACAGGATTTGCAGACCAGTTTGTGAATAAATACCTTCAAGAAGAGGGAAGTGTTTTGAGAACCATGTCTCAAGAAGATTTTATAACCGATTATAAAATTCCAGAACAATTGATGGAAGAATTTATACAGTATGCACAGTTGTACAATACGAGTATCAAATTACCAGGTTATAGAAATGAAATTGCATTGATCATAAAGTCTGCTATGGCCGAACAGTTGTTCACTACAGAGCTAAAAGTAAAATTGCTAAATCAAGAAGATCTTATGATTAAGAAATTGCTCGAATTGAGTCGTGATTAATGAATTCCAAAATAAAATTAATCAAACCACGTAGCTTGAGTCTCCCGTAGTAGGTGTCATCAATTCTTTAGCCTCTTAATTATCTTCGTATTTCTGAGATATTTTTTTAGAGACAATCATGATTCCCATTAAAGCCACTACACATAAAGCAGCTAAAATACTTATGGCAGCCACCTGACTGTCTCCTTGAAGAAAATGGTTAAAATCGAGTTTAAACACATTGAAAACAATGCTAGCAACTGCTAAAATCCCAATTAAGTAAAATGTGTATTTCATAATGGTATGCTTCAATTAAAAATAGATGGTAAAATCTACGGTGGCAAGTTATATATTTTTAACCTCTTATCAAGTTAAAGAAATCTTGTTTTTAAGGTATTAAAAACTAAAAAATACAAGAGAAATTTTTAAGGTCATGCATCTTTTTTGGAGCAAAAAGAAAGTCATTTTTCTTTTACGAGCCAGTTCTCAGCACTTTGATAAACGCAATACAGGTCTCTTTCCAAATATGTGTCCCGTTCTCCTTTTTAAAATAATTCTTGAATGTTTGAAGTAAATAGTTTTACTGCAATCGCTAGCAAGATGACCCCAAAGATTTTTCTAATCACATTAATTCCTTGTTTACCAAAAAGTTTCTCTAAGCGTCCGGAGTTTTTTAGTACAATATAAACAAAGCCTATGTTCACGATAATTGCAATAATGATATTAATGGCTGAGTATTCAGCTCTTAAAGAAAGCACAGAGGTAAGCGTTCCTGCACCCGCAATTAATGGAAAAGCAATGGGTATGATGGCCGCTGTTTCTGGGGCATCATCTTTATAAAGTTGGATGCCCAATATCATTTCTAAAGCAATAAAGAAAATAATAAGCGCACCAGCAACCGCAAAAGAGTTGACATCGATCCCTATAAGGCCTAACATGCTTTCTCCTACAAACATAAAAACGATCATTAAAATACCAGCAACAATAGATGCTTTTTCACTTTGAACATGACCTACTTTACGTCTTAAATCAACAATGATAGGAATACTACCTACTATATCGATGACCGCAAAAAGAATCATTCCTGCTGTAAAAGCTTCTTTAAAATTAAAGGCAGTAAAAAAGTTTATAAAAGCGTTATTCTCCATTAAGTCTGTTTTTTCAGCTTGCAAAAGTACTGCTAATAAGCAGTTTGATAAGTTATGATATAGGTTAAATAAACATTAAATCTGTGAAAAGGATAAAGCTCTTAAGGCGAGTAATTTTAAACAACATAGGTTGGAAAAGCCATTTTTGAGTTTAGAAAGTAACACAGGTTTTTCTAATTCACAGGAACCAATAAAAAGTGAAAGAGAGTTATTCAAATAACAAAAATCTTCTATTTATTTTCAGGAAAAGACAGGACCCACTAAACAGCTATTTCTTTATGAATTAGCTAAAGATCTTAAACTCTTAATAGTCACTTCTTGATTTGCAGATTTAAACACATAGCTACCCGCTACTAGAACATCTGCTCCTGCATCTACGAGTTGTCTTGCATTTTTATCAGTCACGCCGCCGTCTATTTCAATAAGTGTAACGCATCCTTTTGCAGTGATCATTTCTTTAAGTCGCGTTACTTTATCATAAGTATTTTCAATAAAGCTTTGCCCGCCAAAACCTGGGTTGACACTCATCAAACATACCATGTCGATATCTTGGATAACGTCTTTTAATAAATCTATTGAAGTATGAGGGTTCAAAGCCACACCAGCTTTCATGCCATGGGATTTGATCAATTGCAATGTTCTATGCAAGTGGGTACAAGCCTCATAATGCACCGTAAGAATGTTACAACCTAGCTGGGCAAAAGTCTCCACATAACGATCTGGATCTACAATCATCAAGTGGCAGTCTATGGTTTTGGTCGCATGTTTTACGATGTCGCGTAATACAGGCATTCCAAAGGAAATATTGGGCACAAAAACACCGTCCATAATATCGATATGAAACCAGTCAGCCTCAGATCTATTGATCATTTCTACATCACGTTGAAGGTTAGCAAAGTCTGCGGCGAGAACAGATGGAGCGATAAGTTTAGACATCTTTTGTTTTTAAAGGTTTTGCAAATTTAGCGTTTTGGAATGGGTTTACTAAGTTAAAATCTTTGAGACTTATTAGGAGCAAACTAAAATTAAAGCTCGAAGGACCGTAAAATTATTTATTTCAGCTTTATTATCTATGTCTACAAAGGTTTTGTATAAGATATGGTTATGTTAAAACAAACTAAACGGAGCTCAATCCATAATAGTTTGATTTAAGTAGTTAAATTGCATTAATAATTGACATCCTATGATTTCAGAAAACAAGGTCATTCTAATTATTTCAAGTATCGCAGCAACATTAATAGGCGTAATGATGGTCCAGAAATTTATAGAGTATGTAGAATTTGATTACTTGTTGTTTCTATGTTTCTTAGTTTTTCTGGCACAGATTTTATTCTATGGCAACAAACTAAAAAAGAAAAAAAATAAATAGCTGCACTTTTGGATTAAAAAAGCCCCTGTAACAAGAAAGTTACAGGGGTTTTTGTTTTTTCCTCTTTTACGAAATCAAACAACAACAAACAAAAAAATGCCTCTTGAATCTCAAGAGGCATTTTAAATTTATAACATTATAGCGAGCATTGAGGCTCCCGAAATGTAATTGTTTATTCTTCAGATTTACTTTCAGAAGAACTATCATTATCTCTACGTGGACGGTCGTCACGACGTGGAGCTCTGCGGTCATTATCACGTCTTGGACGATCCTCACGTGGACGTGCTGGACGCTCTACCCAACCTTCTGGTTTAGGTAAACATTCCTTACGAGATACTTTTTGCTTCTTCGTACGTGGATCTACACCCATGTATTTCACATCAAGAATATCTCCTACTTTAAGAACGGTAGACGGATCTTCAATACGCTTGTAATCAAACTCACTTACGTGAAGCAACGTTTCTTTACCTGGCTTTAATTCTACTACAGCACCAAAGTCTAGCATTTTAACAACCTTTACTTCATAGACAGAGCCTACTTCTGGTTCAAAAATGAGATTTCTGATACGTTCTAAAGCAGCTTCAATTTTAGCACGATCTGTACCTGCAATTTCAATGATTCCCATATCGCCATCTTCTTTGATGTTGATAACAGTCTCTGTTTCTTTTTGCATTTCTTGAATTACTTTTCCACCAGGTCCTATAATAGCTCCAATGAATTTGCCTTCAATTTCCATAGATTCCATCTTAGGAGCATGTGACTTCACGTCTGCGGCCGGAGCAGCGATCGTGTCGGTCAGTTTTCCTAGAATGTGCATACGACCATCTCTAGCCTGCATTAAAGCATTAGTAAGGATTTCATAAGAAAGACCTTTTACTTTAATATCCATTTGACAAGCAGTGATACCATCTTCTGTACCAGTTACTTTAAAGTCCATATCTCCTAAGTGATCTTCATCACCTAATATATCAGATAATACGGCATATTTCTCACCATCTGTGATCAATCCCATTGCAATACCAGAAACTGGTTTTTTCATAGGTAGACCTGCATCCATCATAGCCATTGTACCAGCACAAACTGTTGCCATAGAAGAAGAACCGTTAGATTCTAATACTTCAGAAACAATTCTCACGGTATAAGGAAGGTCATCTGGAAGCATTCTTTTCAACGCACGTTGAGCAAGATTTCCATGACCTACTTCACGACGAGAAGTACCACGTAGTGGACGAGCTTCTCCTGTACAGAAAGGTGGGAAGTTGTAATGTAAGTAGAAACGCTCTTCTCCTTCTTGAGAAGCCATGTCGATCACATTAGCATCTCTAGAAGTACCTAAAGTTACTGTTGCTAGTGCTTGAGTTTCTCCACGAGTGAAAATAGCGCTACCATGTGTTGATGGAAGGTAATCTACCTCACACCAGATATCACGTATGTCTGTAGACTTACGACCATCTAGACGTATACCCTCATTAAGTAGTACATCACGTACTGCTTTTTTATGGGTCTTATTGAAATACTTGGAGATCATGTCTCCGTTTTCCTTTTGATCTTCCTCAGAGAAGGTAGCTTTGATCTCTTCTTTGATTTCAGAGAAAGCAGCAGTGCGCTCTGCTTTAGCGCTTCCTTTTTTAGCAACATCATAAACTTTCTGGTAAGCAAGTTCTGCTACCTTAGCTTCGATATCTGCATCTTCTTTTTCGCCGTCGTACTCACGTACTACTTTTTTACCTACTTCTTCAGCAAGAGCAATTTGAGCTGCACACTGATCTTTAATAGCTTCGTGAGCGGCTTTGATTGCAGCGATCATATCTTCTTCAGATACTTCACTCATCTCACCTTCTACCATCATTACAGAGTCAGCACTAGCACCTATCATCATCTCAAGGTCAGCTTCAGCAAGCTGAGCATAACTTGGGTTGACTAGAAACTCACCATCTACACGCGCTACACGTACTTCAGAGATCGCACATTCAAATGGAATGTCAGAAAGCTGAATAGCAGCACTTGCAGCAAGACCCGCCATAGCATCTGGCATTACTTCTGGGTCATGAGACATCAATTGAATCATTACCTGCACTTCTGCATGGTAATCTTTAGGGAATAGGGGACGCAATACACGGTCTACAAGACGCATAGTAAGTACTTCTCCATCGTTAGGACGTGCTTCACGTTTGAAGAATCCACCTGGATATTTACCGGCAGCGGCAAATTTCTCACGGTAATCTACAGTAAGTGGAAGGAAATCTAGTCCAGTTGATTTGTAGCCGGATACTACAGTTCCTAGAAGCATTGCTTTTCCACATGTGATCACAACAGATCCATGTGCTTGTTTTGCAAGCGCTCCAGTTTCGATAGTGATATCAGGCCCATTGGCCATTTTGATCACTTGTTTAAAAACTTGTGGTTTCATAAATATAGTTAAACATTAATCTCAAGTTGTGTGTGGTAGAGAAGGTGTTTAGAACTTGAACTTGAACCTGAAATCAAACTTTGAAAATTCAATTTCTATTCGAGCCCTAAGGCTATCGATGGGCGATTCAATGAATAAGAACTGTTACTTTATGAGAAACCAGCTTTTGTTATGTCGCGATGATTTGTTTTAATTCTGCTTTCGCGAAAGCGGAATAGAGATAAGCTCTCTAACTAAATTAAATATAGTGTCGTGCATACACTAAATAAAAAAGGGGACACGAGGTCCCCAATTTATTACTTTCTAATACCTAATTCCTTAATCAACTCACGATAAGCAACTACGTCTTTCTTCATCTTGTAATCAAGAAGTGAACGACGCTTTCCTACCAATTTCACCAAGCTACGTTCTGTGTTGTAGTCGTGACGGTTGTTTTTAAGGTGTCCTGTTAAATAGTTAATACGGTAAGTAAACAATGCGATTTGTGAATCAGTGTTACCTGTATCGTTTACGTTTTTACCGTGTTTTGCGAAAATTTCCGCTTTTTTTTCTGGTGCTAAATACATGCCAAAATTATTATATAATGAATATTATGTATGTCAGACTCTCTGACGGCGCCTTGAGATTCATTCTCTTAGCGCCTGCAAAAATACGATTAATTAATAAAACCTAGTATGTAATGCGCTTATTTTCAAGAAATCTAAAATAAGGTTCATTAAGGTCACGTTAAATTAGCATGGCTGTCACAAAATCGTGATTAGTTTGCCTTACTATTGTAGTATAAACTTTTTATTTTGTCCACTAAAAACTCCGATTGCCTAATCATTTTCACTCGTAACCCTGAATTAGGTAAAGGGAAAAGACGTCTCGCTGCAACCGTAGGAGATCAAGCGGCCCTGGAGATATACAGCTTTTTATTAGAGCATACTCGTAAGATTACTAAAGACCTTCCACTCACAAAACAGGTGTGGTACAGCGAGCAAGTACATCAAAACGATGCTTGGGACGCTATTATATATGATAAAGACGTACAAAAAGGAGAAGATCTGGGGCTGAGAATGGAAAATGCCTTTAAAACAGCTTTTGAAAATCACGATCACGTCATTATTATAGGATCTGATATGTACGATATGAATCAAGCCGACCTTGAAAAGGCGTTCCAACAATTAGAAACTCATGACGCAGTAATAGGGCCAGCAATAGATGGTGGTTATTATTTGTTAGGATTCACTAAAAAACTGGTCGCAGGAGTTTTTGTAAATAAGGAATGGGGAACAGAAACTGTCCTAGAGAAGACACTTCAGGATCTTAAAAACGTAAATTATGCCACGCTGGATGCTCGTAATGATGTAGATTACTATGAGGATATAAAAGATATTCCAGTATTTCAACCTTTTTTAAAACACATATAATGCTTAGTAAGAAACAACTTGATCAATCTATAGAATATTTAAAATCTCAAGGGTTTGAGGCGCCAGAAGTGGGCATCGTTCTTGGCACAGGACTAGGTCAACTAGTGGATAGTATTGAAAACCAAAAAGTAGCGCACTACAATCAAATACCATCATTCCCATTAGCAACGGTAGAATTTCACTCTGGGAAGTTGATTTATGGAGATCTAGGTGGTAAAAAAGTAGTGGTGATGCAAGGTCGTTTCCATTTGTATGAAGGTTATGATCTTGTGGATATCACTTATCCAATTAGAGTTATGCACGGATTAGGAATTAAAAACCTCTTAGTGTCCAATGCAGCAGGAGCGATCAATCTGGGTATGAAAAAAGGCGACTTGATGCTTATTGAAGATCATATCAATCTACAAGGTGGTAGCCCTTTAGCATTTAAAGGGGTAAGTGAATTTGGCGAGCGATTTACAGATATGAGCGCACCTTATGATAAAGGAATGAACGAGAAGTTAAAAGTTCTTGCAGCAAATCAAGGTATTGCTCTTAAAGAAGGTGTCTATGCTAGTGTGGTAGGACCGCAATTGGAAACCAGAGCAGAATACAGAATGCTTAAAATCTTAGGAGCTGATGCGGTAGGAATGAGTACGGTGCCAGAAATTATAGTCGCAAATCATTTGAATCTTCCTGTAAGTGCCATTTCTGTGCTGACAGATGAATGTGATCCAGAAAACTTAGAGCCAGTTAATATCAATGACATCATTGAAATAGCAGGAAAAGCAGAGCCTAAAATGGTAGCTTTATTCAAAGGCCTGATCGAGCTGCTTTAATTCTAGTTTTATGTATACCTGTTACAGCCTCGTTAATTGTTACCATTGTGCGATGGCTTCTTAGTACTTTTAAAGAAATGCCTCTATGGAAGATTGCTTTTCTTTATGCTTTTGCACTTAAAACAGAAGTTGAGATCTCCATTGTTGGAACCAAAAGCTAAACACTACCACATGAAATACATTGTCATATTATACCAATTTGTTTTTTAAATGACGTATTAAAAAATTGAATTATTTTTTATCCAGTTTAGGAATAAAATCTAAGCATAGCATTAGCTACGGTTCTATTTTAAGACGACAAATGGGTGAAAAACAAACTAATTTTATGCGGCATTTGAAAGATAAATAGGTGTTAGTACTTATCGCGTTAACAGCATCATGTATAGGTGGGGGAGATCTTTACCACCAAACCTTGGCAGAAAATCAAGTGATACCTTCTGATAAAGGGCGACTGGACCACCATAAATGGGACCTGTTGCTTAAGAAGTATGTAGACTCTGATGGTTTTGTAGATTATCAAGGCTTTAAAGGACAGGAAGAGGAGTTGAAAGAATATTTGGATTACCTCAATGAGAATCCGCCGCAGAAGTCGTGGGGCATCAACGAGCAATTTGCTTATTATATAAATCTTTACAATTCAAATACCGTATATATTATTTTGATCAATGACCTGCCTGATAGCATCAAGGATATCGATGGGCCATTGGGGCAAGTATGGTTAAAGAAATTTATTAAAGTAGACGACAAAGAGTATTCTCTTGCAGCAGTAGAAAAAATGTGCTTCAAAAAATGGGTGATGCAAGGATACATTTTGCTATTAATTGCGCCAGTTATTCTTGTCCTAAGTTACAAAACACTGCCTTTACAGCAGCTAATGTGAATGCGCTTATGGATAAAAGCGCAAAAGAGTTGATCAATTCAGATAAAAATGATCTTACCGATCCCAATCATCCTAATTTGAGTTCTATCTTCAGTTTTTACCCTAAAGACTTTACAAGGAACGGATTGACTCTACCGGCATATATCAATCAATATGCGAATACTGAGATTGCAGAAAAAGAAGAATACTCCTACATCGCCTACGATTGGTCTTTAAACAAGTAAAAATAAAACTCAATGTTGAGGTCTTACGTATATTTGATGGTATGATAAGCATTATCATTCCTGTTCTCAATGAAGAATCATCTATTTTAAAGTTACTACATCACCTTCAAGAGTATGCACAAGAGGCAAATTCTTTAGAGGTAATTGTAGTAGATGGAGGTAGTACTGATGCCACTGTTCAACTAGTTGCCGACTACGCTTTGCTACAAAATAAGTGTGTCGTTAAAGTTGTGTCTTCAGAAAAGGGACGTGGCAAGCAAATGCATTATGGCTCAACAATCGCAACCGGCCAATTCCTGTATTTTCTTCACGCAGATTCCTGCCCGCCTAGCAATTATGACGCACATATTACAAAGGCAGTTAAAGACGGGAACCCGGCGGGTTGTTTTAGAATGAAGTTTAAAAGCAGGCATCCATGGTTAATAATCATAGGTTGGTTCACTAGGTTTTCATGGAAAGCTGGTCGAGGAGGCGATCAATCTCAATATATTACTCGTGAACTTTATGATCAAATAGGAGGCTATAATACTGAGATTCCTATTTACGAGGATTATGATTTGATCACAAGGCTTTACGAACGCGACCAGTATTATGTGATCCCAAAATGGTTGACAACTAGCGCTAGGCGTTACCATGATAAAGGCGTTTTTAGCTTGCAGTGGTTTTATATTCAGATTTACTGGAAAAAGTATCGCGGGGCATCCATTGATGAAATTTATCAGTATTATTTAATTAAATGTAGTTGATATTTTATAGAAATCATTTCAGCAGATAGACTAGTTCTAAAAACTGTCATTTCATCAAAAATTAATGATTATGAAGATGGTATTCAGTTTCAATGTTCCTTGGGAATCAGTGATATTAACGGGATTATTACAAGAGATTTAAAAGATTTTAAACACTCCACCATTCCTGTATTTGCTCCAGAAGAAGGGCTTTTTTAATTTTAACTCATAGACTCACAGCTACTCTTTCGTCAACTCCGTAAACATCGTCTCCAGATTCTTATTTCTCTTATTAAGTGATAAGATCTTCAACTCATGATCATGAGCAAAGTCAAACACGGCACTGCGCATGTCTTCTTTTGTTTCAAATCGCAAGCTGTAATGAAAACCAGGTATATTGATGAGGTCGGTAACTTCTCTAACTCGGTCGATTTGTTGTAACAATTCAGGCTCTACTTTATAGTCAAATTCTACTTCAATCATTTGCGCCGCATCGCTTTTTAAATTTTTTAGGTAATCGTCTGCGACTATTTTTCCTTTATTGATAATGATCACTCGATCGCACATAGCTTCTACTTCTTGCATGATGTGGGTAGAGAGTAAAATGGTCGTGTTTTTGCCTACTTTTCTAATCAGCTGGCGTATTTCTACCAGTTGGTTGGGGTCAAGGCCTGTGGTGGGCTCGTCCAGAATTAATACTTTTGGGCGGTGCAGCAGCGCATTTGCCAGTCCTACACGTTGCTTATAACCTTTAGAAAGTTCTTGAATCTTTTTACCTACATGAGAAGTCAGTCCAGTTTCTTCAATCACTTCGTCTATTCGCTTTTTAGAATCGGTTAATTTATAAACTTCTGCACTAAAAGAAAGATACTCCTTCACATACATATCTGGATACAGCGGATTGTTCTCTGGAAGGTAACCGATTGACTTTTGCACCTCACGTTGCTCCTCAACCACATCATAACCGTTGACGCTTGCCGTTCCTTCATTAGCATTCAAATAGGTGGTGAGAATGCGCATCATAGTAGATTTACCGGCACCATTAGGGCCTAAAAAACCTACTATTTCTCCACTTTTAATGGAAAAACTAACTTTGTCCAGCGCTTTTTGCTGCCCGTAATATTTTGAAATTGTACTTACTTCTATAGACATAATACCATTTATAATTTAAAAATATGGTGTTGGAATTTGAAACAAATTGCCACTGTAATTTTAATTTCAACATGATGTATTGTAAAGATATGAAATGTAACGATTCAAAAGTCTGTTTTTTGATCCGCTTTCGCGAAAGCGAGAACAGTTCAAATACCCTACTATAACGATAGAGTTATATTTTACACATAAAAGTCTTTAAAAAAGAAGAGTTTTATAAAAATCTATTTTACATTCGCTTATCATTATGACGACAACAACCTATTTCTGGTACGGATATTACTTCTATTTTATGGAAGCAAGGACGGTATTGTAATAATTGAAAAATATATTCAACAATAAAGTCCTGATCTGATCAGGACTTTTTTTTTACTCAAAAATGAAAATAGCTATTCAAGGAGTTCAAGGTTCTTACCATCATCAAGTGGCAAGTCATTTATATGGAGAGGTTTCTTTGCAGGAGTGTAGTTCCTTCGATCAGCTGGCTATGGCTGTGGCAAACGGCGATGCAGATAAAGGGGTTATGGCTATAGGAAATTCTATTGCTGGAAGTATTCTACCTAATTACAGTTTGATTAAGGAACAAAAACTAACCATAACTGGGGAGTTTTACCTGAATATCAACCACCAATTGATGGCGCTGCACGGTCAGAAGATCGCAGCTATTGATGAGGTACAGTCACATCCTATGGCATTATTGCAGTGCCAACCTTTTTTTAGAAAACACCAACACATCAAGCTGGTAGAAACAGATGATACTGCTGCAGCGGCTTGTAGAATAGCAAAAGATAAAAAACGCGGGGTTGCTGCCATTGCATCTGCCTACGCGGCAAAGCTTTACGGGTTAAAAATAATAGGAAATCATATACAGCAAGTAAAGAAGAATACTACCAGATTTGTGGTGGTAGAAAAAACAGATCGGCAGATAGAAAATGCCAATAAAGCGACCATTCATTTTACAACTGGGCATCAAGCTGGAAGTTTGGGAAAGGTCCTCACCGCATTGGGTGGCTTGAACATCAACCTTTCTAAAATACAATCGTTACCTCTAATCGAAAAGCCTTTTTTATTCTCCTTTGTTGCAGATCTTGAGTTTGAGGACCTACCTCAATTGGAGGCGGCACAATTAGAAATAGGGATTCTTGTGGAATCCTTGGAGGTTTTAGGAGTTTATAAATCACATAAGCTATGATACCAGCGGCTAACCGACTAGATAGCGTTCAAGAATATTACTTTGCAACAAAGTTGTGTGAGGTGAGAAGTTTGCTCTTATCAGGTAAACCTATTATCAATGCTGGAATAGGCAACCCAGACTTATTGCCTCCTAAACATGTAGTGCCAGCACTTGCAGCTGCCTTGCAAGACCCTAGCGCTCACGGTTACCAAAGTTATTTAGGATTGCCAGAATTGAGAATTGCCATGGCTAGCTTTTATAAAAAGCAATACCAAGTGGATTTAGATCCAGATTCAGAAATCATACCCTTAATGGGAAGTAAAGAAGGTATTCTTCATATTTCCATGGCTTTTTTAAATCCTGGAGACGAGGTGTTGATTCCAAATCCTGGATATCCTACTTATGCGAGTGCGACTAAATTATGTGAAGCAACTCCTATATCTTATGATCTTGTAGCTGAGCATCATTGGATGCCTGATTTTGAGGCCTTAGAACAATTAGATTTAAGCAAGGTAAAAATTATGTGGACTAATTATCCACATATGCCTACAGGTGCGGCGGGTTCCATACAGGTTTTTGAACGTCTAATTGCGTTTGCAAAGAAGCACCATATATTACTTGTGAATGATAACCCCTACAGTTGTGTAGGTTATGAAAATAAGATAAGTATCCACCAGGTTACAGGAGCAAAAGAGGTAGCTTTAGAACTCAATTCCATCAGTAAAACATACAATATGGCAGGCTGGCGGTTAGGAATGCTCGCTGGAAAAGCAGAGGTGATAAAGGAGGTTCTTAAAGTAAAAACCAATATGGATAGCGGTATGTTTTACGGGGTACAGAAAGGGGCTATTGCTGCTTTAGAAACAGATAACAGCTGGCTAGAAAACCAAAATAACATTTACAAAAAGCGTCGGCTTTTAACTATGGAACTGGCCATGTCTTTACACTTGCAACCTCAGGTGCAATCTGGCGGCTTGTTCGTTTGGTGTAAGTTGCCAGATGGGGGAAAAGACGACAAGGCATTTGTAGATCACTTGCTTTATGAGCACCATATTTTTATTGCTCCGGGGAGTGTTTTTGGAAGTAATGGAACAGGCTATGTTCGTTTTTCGCTTTGTGTAAAAGAAGAACTAATAAAAGAAATGATAGAAAGGCTTTCCAAAAAAGTAGAAGCATGAAAAACATCTTTCTAATAGGAACTGGGTTGATAGGGGGCTCGATGCTTATGGATTTGCGCAGGCATTATCCAGAGGCTGTTTTGTACGGCATTGATAAAGATCAACTACACGCCCAAAAAGCAAAAGAAAATGGAATTATCGACCAAATCGCAAAACTGGAAGACCTAAAAATTGCAGATCTGGTGATCGTTTCTATTCCCGTAGATGCAACTTTAAAAGTTTTGCCTCAGGTGCTGGATGTAATTCTTGAAAACGTCTTGGTTATTGATGTAGGCTCTACTAAAGGAGCGATTTGTGATGGCGTAGCAACTCATAAAAATAGAAGCCAGTTTCTAGCAGCACACCCTATTGCGGGAACCGAATTTTCTGGACCAGATGCGGCAATAGCTAATTTATTTGTCAAGAAAACCATAATTGTATGTGAGGTAGAGAAAACCTCTTCTAAATTGCAAGAAATTGCAAAACTGATCTTTGATCATCTGGGAATGAGAGTGCGGTACATGACACCTGCGGCTCACGACCGGCATATTGCTTACGTGTCTCATTTATCTCACATATCTAGTTTTATGTTGGGAAAGACGGTGATACAGGAGGAAGAAAATGAGCGGGATATCTTTGATCTCGCCGGCAGCGGATTTGAAAGTACCGTACGACTGGCAAAGAGTTCGCCGGCCATGTGGACGCCTATATTTGCACAGAATAAAGAGCATGTTTTGGCTAGTTTGGATGGCTATATTGAGAATTTGTCTCGCTTTCGCGAAAGCGTAAAAAACGACGATCACAGTGCCATATTTAATGATATGGAACAAACAAATAGAATTAAAACGATACTGAAAGGAATTGAAAATGGAAAATAAGAAGGAATTCAGAAACTGGTTAGACGCTCACCAACTGGAGCATCCCATAGTTATTGCTGGACCATGCAGCGCAGAAACAGAAGGCCAAGTGCTTAAAATTGCACATGAGTTAAAAGATACGGACGTTACTTACTTACGTGCAGGAATATGGAAGCCTAGAACACGCCCAGGAAACTTTGAAGGAGTAGGAGCTATGGGTCTTAAATGGCTGCAAAAGGCAAAAGCTGAAACAGGTCTTTTAACCGCCACAGAAGTAGCAAACCGAGCTCACGTAGAGTTGGCTTTAGAACATGACATAGACCTTTTATGGATAGGTGCTCGATCTACTGTTAGTCCATTTATTGTTCAAGAAATTGCTGATGCGTTACAAGGAACGGATAAGGTAGTGCTGGTAAAAAATCCAGTAAATCCTGATCTGGCTTTGTGGATAGGGGCTGTGGAACGTTTGCATACGGCAAACATCAAGAAATTAGGAGTGATCCATAGAGGCTTCTCTACTTATGATAAATCAAAATACCGCAACAATCCAGAATGGCAAATAGCGGTAGATTTCCAGACGAAGTATCCAGATATTCCATTGATTTGTGATCCTTCACATATTACCGGAAAAAGAGATATGATTCTTGAAGTTTCTCAAACCGCTCTCGACTTAAACTTTGACGGATTGATGATTGAAACACATTATGACCCAGATAATGCTTGGAGCGATGCTGCTCAACAAGTAACACCAACCGCCTTGATGCAAATTTTTAAAGATTTGCGTATTAGAAAAGAGCAAGATGATGAAGCTGGATACCAATCTAAATTAGGTGTTTTAAGGGCTCAAATAGATGTGATCGACAATTCTATTATTAAAACATTAGGTAAGAGAATGAAAACTGCAGACGCGATCGGTGCTTTGAAAAAAGAACGTAACGTAGCTATTTTGCAATCCAAAAGATGGAATGAGATTCTTGGTAAAATGATATTGGATGGACAGGAACACGGATTAAGTGAAGAGTTTATTCTCCGGGTTTTTAAAGCCGTGCATCAAGAATCTATTATACACCAAGAAAAGGTGATTAATAATTAATTATAAGGATTAAAAAAAGGGGCAGAATTAATTCTGCCCCTTTTTATTTTCAAACCCTCTACTACCTCTAAAAACCTTAATTTTGTTTGATGAAGAACACACAACTCGATTAATGACTGGAACCGTATATAGATCTACTGGAAGTTGGTATGAAGTAAAAGGCACTGACGGTGCATTTTACTCCTGTAGGATAAAGGGTAAATTCCGTTTGCAAGGAATTAAAAGCACCAATCCTGTTGCTGTAGGGGATCAAGTAGATTTTGAAATTGAGAAAAAAGGAGATGAAGAAATAGGGATCATTAATGTGATTCATGAACGTGACAATTACATCGTCAGGAAGTCGGTGAATTTATCAAAGCAAACACATATTATTGCGGCAAATATAGATCAGGTATTCTTACTGGTGACCTTAAACAATCCGCCTACGTTTACTTCTTTTATTGACCGAGTTCTAGTCACTGCTGAAGCCTATCATATTCCTGTAGTACTTGCTTTTAACAAAGTAGACACCTATAACGACGATCAAGGCGATGTCATTATCGACCCAGAAACTGGAGAAGAATTACTTACCATGACAGAGCTGGATGAGGTAAGGTACTTGATGAGCCTATATAAATCTATAGGTTATGAATGTATAGCCATAAGTGCTGAGACGGGTAAGAACATCGATTTAATTAAAGAAAAGATGAAAGGCAAGACCAGCATGTTTGCCGGTCATAGTGGTGCTGGAAAAAGCACCCTAGCTAATGCGGTGCAGCCTGGATTGCAGTTAAAAACCAAACAAATCTCAGAACAACACAAGCAGGGACAACATACCACTACGTTTGCAGAGATGTTTGATTTGGACTTTGGCGCACGTTTAATTGACACCCCAGGTGTCAAAGGCTTTGGGGTAGTAGATATGGAAAAAGAGGAAATAGGTGATTATTTCCCTGAAATCTACGAGTTGAAGCAGCAATGTAAATTTCACAATTGCATGCATATAGAAGAACCTAAATGTGCGGTAAAAGAGGCTGTGGAAAATGGCAATATGGTCGTGAGCCGTTACGAGAGTTATGTACAAATCATCAAAGGTGATGAAGATAATTACCGTCAGGATAAACATCAAATACAACCGTGAGAATAGTCATTCAACGAGTTAGTGAAGCAAGTGTAACTATAGATGGAACTGTTCATGGAGCCATTAAAAACGGCTTGCTTATATTATTAGGTATCACCCATGAAGACGGGCAAGAAGACATCGACTGGCTGGTCGGTAAAACAGTAGGCATGAGGATTTTATCTGATGCAAACGACAAGATGAATTTAAGCATTCAAGATATGGATGCAGAGGTCTTAGTCATTTCCCAATTCACATTATTTGCCAGCACAAAAAAGGGCAACCGTCCTAGTTATACAGAGGCTGCAAGACCAGAGGTAGCCGTGCCTTTATACGATGCTTTTATAAGCACGCTTTCGCGAAAGCTGAACAAAGAAATAGCTGCTGGAATATTTGGAGCTGATATGAAAGTACAATTGATCAATGACGGTCCGGTGACTATTATATTGGATAGTAAAGGCAGATAATCTATTTTTTGGGTTATCAAAAGCTAATTTTGATGGGAAGTACCTCAAAAATCACTTTCTTTGGTCTTGTATGAAAAATATTACTATTCTAGCTGTTTGTCTTTTAGTGTTTCAACTAGCTTTATCGCAAGAAGAGCTGTTTACATCTTTCACTATTCCAGATCCATTAAAAGTAAATGCAAATGCAGTCATAAGAAAAAATGACGTCACCATTACTGTAGTGTCATATGACGAGGTAGAAATCAATACAGATCGTATAGTTACAGTACTCAATAAAAAAGGCCTGGGAGATATAAAAGCAGGAGAGTCTTATAACGACGATACAGAGATCAAAAAGATAGAAGCTACTGTTTATGATACTGAAGGGGAAAAGGTGGACAGATTTAAAAGCAAAGATTTTAAAGATGTAAGTGCTGTTTCTAATGGAACTTTATACAGCGATAATCGTGTAAAGTACCTTGATTATACCAGTCCTGCCTATCCTTTTACAGTACATTATACATCTAAAGTGGTTTATAGTTCTACGGCTTTTTTACCTGGCTGGATGCCACTAGAGTATTTTTATGCTAGCACAGAAAATGCCCACTACAAGATAATTAATGATTCTGATGTAGAAATTAAAATTAAAGAGTCTCATCTAGAGAATTACAATATCGTAAATAATGGAGAATTAGACTACACTGCTTCAAATCTTACCGCTATTTTACCTCAAGCTTATAGTCCAGATTTCTCAACTTATGGGCCATTAGTGAAAGTTGCTTTAAAACAGTTTATAATGAATGGTGTAGATGGAGTCAATACTGATTGGGTTGATTTTGGAAAATGGATGAACGATGCTTTGTTATCTGATGTAGGGGAACTGCCTCAGTCAGTTATTGACGAGATTAAAGACTTAACTAAAGACGCTACTACTCAAAGAGAAAAAGCAAAGATCGTATATGAATTTATGCAAGATCGCTCGAGATACATCAGCGTTCAAGTAGGAATAGGAGGATGGAAACCTATCGAGGCGCAAAAAGTACATGAGGTGGCCTATGGAGATTGTAAAGGCCTCTCTAATTATACAAAGGCACTTCTCAACGAGGTGGGAATACAATCACATCATGCGATCATATATGGAGATAGAAATATACGCAACGTGGATAAAGAATTCTCTTCTACTCAAGGGAATCATATGATTCTTTATGTTCCTAAGCTCGATGAAGAAGAGGATATATGGTTAGAGTGCACGAGTAAGACCAATCCTTTTGGTTATATCGCTGGATGGACAGATGATAGAGATGCGCTGGTGATTAGTGAAGAAGGTGGTAGGATTCTTCATACTACGGTTTATGAAACAGAAGATAATTTACAACAATCCACAGCTCAAATAGAATTTGATAAAGAGGGCAGTGCAACCGCTAGCATTGAGATGAAAACATCTGGTTATCAGTATTCCTTTCGGGAGGGTTTGAATAAAAAATCAGAAAAGGACTTAAAAGAGATGTACACCTATTTTTGGAGTCATTTAAACGCCGTTACTATTTCTAAAACGAATATAGTTAATGACAAAGAACTAATAGAGGTGCAAGAAAAGGTAAACCTCACTGTAGAAAAATACGGTTCTAAAACGGGAAATTTAATGTTGGTACAGCCTGTATTTTTTAATAGAAACTCGACAGAGCCAGCGAGATATAAAAACCGATACAATGATTTTGAGATTGACAGAGGCTATGTCGATGTCGATGATTATGAAATTACTTTGGACAGTGGTTTAAAAGTAGATGCGCTTCCAGAAACGGTTAAAATGGATAATAAATTTGGTATCTATGAGCTCAGCGTTACGGAAGCAGCTGATAACAAACTAATCGTAAGACGTTATTTAAAGATAAATAAAGGCTATTTTGATAAAGAAGATTACAATTTATATAGAGATTTCAGAGCTGAAATCGTAAAAGCAGATAATTCCAAGGCTGTTTTAAAAATCATTTAATGAAAAAAGTTGTTTTCCTTATTCTATTAGTAATAAACTGTATTCACGCACAAGATCTTTCTTACGGTAAGGTCACTGTTGAAGATTTTAAAGTGGATTCAGAGGATAAAACTGACGAACATGATGCCGTATATATACTCAATAAAGTCACTGTAAATTTTGTCAATTACAAACAATATATTTCTATTCATCAACGCATAAGAATTGAAACAGAAGAAGGTTTAGATTACGCTACAAAACAAGTAAATTTATACAACTCAACAAATGGTGATGAGAGGTTAGTGAGTCTTAAGGGTGCTACTTATAGCTTAGTAGATAATAAAGTGACGCAGTCAGAGCTAGGAGAAGATACCTTGTTCAAAGAGGACATAAATGACAACTATGTATCCCGGTCTTTTACTATGCCAGAGGTGGGTATAGGCTCAGTTATCGAGTATTCTTATGTGATTACATCTCCTTTTCCATACATTGATGACATCAATTTACAGTACAGTATACCCACAATCAATCTAGATGTTACCCTTCAATTTCCAAGCTATTACACTTATAATGTCGTTTTTAACCCGAGGTCAAGCTATAAAATAAACTTTGATCCAGATGACTTTAAAGAAGGTGTTTCTTTCTCAATGATTAACCCTGATGATAGCGACGATTTTGAGGAGAGTCAAAAAATACAACAATTAAGGGTTTCAAATCAAACCATAGGCTTTAGTCAAAAAAACATACCAGCATTATTGCCAGAGCCTTTTTCAGGGGACCTTGATAAGTATAGAGCAAAGATGATTATCAATATTGCAGCTTATAATGACCCAAATACAGGAGCTATTAAGGAATACGGCACCAGTTGGGAAGCAGTGGCTGCGAGCATTTACGATAGTGAAAAGTTTGGTGATGAAATAGAAAGGTCTACTAGGTTTTTTAGAAGAGATCTAGAAGAGGTTATGTTGGGAGTATCTGATCCAAAGAAAAAGGTAGACGTTGCTTTAAATTTTTTAAAGACTAAGGTAAAGTGGAATGGGAGTTATGGTTTATTTACAAAAGAGGGGCTTAAAGATGCTTATAAAATAGGATCCGGGAACGTTTCAGACGTCAATCTATTGTTGGTTTCTATGTTGAGAGAGTTGGAAATCGAAGCTGATCCAGTACTGGTAAGCTCTACAAATAATAATATTCCTATATTTCCTACAAGAGAAGGATTTAATTATGTCATTGTTCAAGCGAACTATGGAGGCGAAAAGGTTTTACTAGATGCGACTGAAAAATTTGCAGGCATTAACTTGATACCGTTGAGAGCTGCTAACTGGAAAGGTAGGTTGATTAAGGAAGATGGAAGTTCGGAGTGGATCAATCTGACGAATTACACCAAGTCTAAGGAAACTGTTTTGTTGACTTTAAAACTAGATGAAAACTCTCAAGCTAAAGGAAAAGCTAGTAAGAGACTGACTAATTATATGGCTCTAGATTATCGTATTAACAATATCAACTCTACAAGTGATGAACTAGAAAAGTACATTCAAAATGATAATGCAGGATTGCAAATTGATAATGTCAGTTTATCTGGTCTAGAATCTGTTGAGGATTATGTTACGCTTAATTATAATGTTACTTATAAAAATGCCTATGATAAAGTAGGAGATAACATTTATATCACTCCTCTCTTATTTGAGTCTAATGAAGAAAATGCTTTTAAATTAGATTCCAGAAAGCTGCCTTTAGATTTATCCTATTTAATTCAAGCTAAAACTATTGTGAACATAGAAATCCCAGAAGGTTACGAGATAGTATCCATGCCTGAAAACATAAAAGCAGTTTACAATAAAGACATTGGTTATTATAAATATGTAACCAGCTATAGAAATGGGTTAATATCTACGGTAGCTACCTTTAATATGGATGTTTCTGTTGTTCAGCCATCGGATTATGAAGCTTTTAAAAAATTCTTTGAGGCTATTGTGTCCAAGGATGCAGAAAAGATCGTCTTAAAAAAAGTCGATTAGAAGCATTGAGAAACCAAAAGTCGGTTTCGCAGAGACAAAGATTAAGGAGTGCTTTGTTCCATAAGTAAACCAAAATTGTAGAGCTGTTATAATAAGTAAATAGGGAGTCGTCTAGGTCGAATCCTCGAGCATCATAAAAGAATAGGACGATTTCAGATCATTAAGAAAATTAATTACAAATCAGGTTAATCAAAAGGAATTAGTACATTTAAAAAAGGAACAAATGAAAACAGTATTCGGAATTTTAATAATCACATGCTTATCATTTCAATTAGGGGCTCAAGATTTAGAGTATGGGGAAGTAGATGAGGTAGATTTTACATTAGAAGTAAAAGATGTGGAGGAGCAACCAGATGCGGTGGTGATTTTAAGAAAAGTGGAAGTTGATTTTAACGTAAGCCCAAAAAGCGGTCTTACACAAAGGAGAACCATTCATGAAAGGATAAAAATAAATTCGGAGGCAGGCTTAGAGTATGCTACAAAAAGCATCCCCTTATACATGTCAGATGGCAGTATTTCTGAGAAATTCAAAGACTTAGAAGGAGCTACTTATAATTTAGTTGATGGAAAAGTAAAGAGAAGAAAACTTAAAAAATCAGGGGTTTTTGAAAAGGATCTTAGCGATCAATATAGAGCAAAGTCATTTACAATGCCTGATGCAAAAATAGGTTCGGTAATTGAGTATTCTTATGTTATTGAATCACCCTATTCTGCTATTGATGATATTGTTCTTCAATACGCAGTACCTATTCTTAACATAGAGGTGAGAATGGTTTGGTTAGAATATTTTCAATATCAAATGCACTTTAACCCTAGAGCAAGTTACCTTCCTCAGTTTGAGTATAGTGATGGAACCAAAGAGTTTACCGATTATTCAGTACAGCGTTCTGGTATAAACAATAATACCCATAGTTTTAACACTAATAGTCAGGAGTTCAAAACACGTATAGTGGAATTTAAAGACACTGATATTCCAGCACTAAGCTTTGAGCCTATGGCTGGGAATGTTAATAATTACAGATCTGAAATTATTGTTGAGCTCACTGCAAGTAAAGAACGAGGTTACGGTTACAAACAATATTCTAGTACCTGGGAGTCTATTTCTAGCACTATTTTAGAGAATAAGAATTTTGGAGGTCAGATCAATGAGAGACGTTTTTTTAGAGATGATTTAGAATTATTAATTCAAGATTTGAATACTGACCAAGAAAAAATTGAAGCTATTTTACAGTTCGTGAAAGGAAAAGTAAAATGGGATGGTTACTATGGTAAATACGCTAGTAGTGGAGTAAAAGACACCTACAAAAAAGGCTCAGGAAATGTCGCAGACATTAATTTGCTATTGATTGCTATGCTTAAAGAAGCAGGCATAGAGGCATTTCCGGTTCTAGTCAGTACAAAAAATAATGGGATCCCGTTTTATCCTACTAAAGACGGATTCAATTATGTAATCGCTAGTGTAAAAAATGGCGATACTACTTATTTAATCGATGCGACCGAAAAACATACTGCTTTAAATGTTTTGCCTTTAAGGGTGATGAATTGGCAAGGTAGATTGATACGAGAAAATGGACAGTCTCAATGGGTAGATTTATTCCCAAATAAAAATTCTAATGAAATTGTTTTAATAAATGGAGAATTTAATGAGGATGGAGAAATTGATATTAAGGTTAAAAAAAGACTTACAGAATACCTCGCATTAAATGCTCGTAACAAATATGCAGGTTCCAATACCTCTGATATGAAAACCAGTTTAAAAAGCGGTGTGTCTGGTATGGAGATTTCAAATATAGAAACAGAAAATCTAGATGCTGAAGATGTTCCACTTTCCTTATCTTACGATGGACTTATAACTAGTGCCAGTGAAGAAATAGGAGGGAAATATTTTATCACACCTTTGTTGCATGAGGCTAATGAAGAGAATCCCTTCAAATTAGAAAAACGTAAGTATCCATTGGATTTGGACTACCCATTAACTACAAAGACGATTGTAAATTTGAAAATTCCAGAAGGTTATATGGTTGAATCGTTGCCAGAAAGCGTTAAACTTGTTTATGGTAAGGGTATGGGGTCTTATACGTATCAAATAAGTGATGCCAATGGTATGATAAGTGTTGTTGCAGATTTTAAATTAGATTCTTATTTGATAGAACCAGTAAATTATCAAACTTTTAGAGAATTCTTTAGTTCCATAGTGAATAAAGACGCAGAAAAAATAGTTCTTAGAAAAATCTAACATGAGTATAAAAAAATCACAAGAACAAGTTGACGAGTGGATTAAGAACCACGGAGTGCGTTATTTTAATGAACTCACTAACATGGCGCAGCTTACCGAAGAGGTGGGAGAAGTAGCCCGTATTATTGCCCGTCGTTATGGAGAACAAAGTGAAAAAGAGAGCGACAAAAATAAAGACTTAGGAGAAGAACTGGCAGATGTTATGTTTGTCGTACTTTGTCTAGCCAATCAAACAGGCACAGATCTGGAAGCCGCTTTCAATAAAAAACTCCAAATAAAAACCGAGCGCGATCACGACAGGCATCACAATAATCCCAAATTAAAACCTTAACTGATGGATGTGAGATTGTCTAAAGTATCCTCGCCTAAAAGTAACATGGAGTTCCTTATTTCTGGTTCTAAAAGTGAAAGCAATCGCTGGCTGATCCTTCAAGCGCTTTATGAAAATTTAAAGATTCAAAACTTATCAGACAGTGATGATAGCGACCACTTAAGTCAGGTGCTTCAGAGTCAGCAAGCTGTTCTAGACATAGGTCATGCGGGTACGGCAATGCGTTTTGGCACCGCTTTTTTTGCCATTCAAGAAGGAAGAGAGATCACACTTACGGGAAGCGATCGCATGAAACAGCGCCCTATAGGCATACTAGTAGAGGCACTCAATAAGTTAGGGGCCGATATTTCTTATCTAGAAAAGGAAGGTTTTCCTCCTTTAAAAATAAAAGGTAAAAAAATAAAAGGAGGCAAGCTTTCTATAGATGGGAGTGTTTCTAGTCAATTTTTAACCGCTTTATTACTGGTGGCACCTAGCTTTGAAAATGGGTTAGAACTTAATATCTATGATCAACTCACTTCTAGACCTTATTTAGAAATGACCATAGATATTCTAAAACAATTGGGTGTAAACATCAGCTTTGAATCGATCACCACGCTGCTGAAGAGGTCTGCCAATAATAAAGAAATAGAAATCACCAACGAAGTGGTTCAAGTACAGCCGCTTTTAAAAACTGCTTTAGAGGAGGCTAGGGTAGAAAGCGATTGGAGTAGCGCTGGGTATTGGTACAGTTGGGTAGCCATGCAAGAGCCGGGCTATAAAATGCACCTGTCTTTTTACAAGAAAGACTCCTTACAGGGAGATAGCGAACTGGTCTCTATTTACAAACCACTTGGTGTCACAACTACTTTTGATACAAAAGGAGTCCAGCTCATTAAAGTGGACCAGCAGTTGCCAGATACCGTCATGCTGGACCTGACTAACGAGCCAGATCAAGCGCAAACTATATTTGCAACTTGTATAGGGTTAGGGGTAAATGCTCATTTAACAGGCTTGCATACGCTTAAAATTAAAGAAACAGATCGTATAGAGGCTATGAAGGCAGTGGGATCCCGCTTTCGCGAAAGCGTCATAAAAACAACAGATCATTCCATACAACTACATTTTACATCTCCAACAAGCTTTCATAAAGAGGTTGTGGTAGATACCTACCAAGATCATAGAATGGCAATGGCTTTTGCGCCACTTTCTATGAAAACAGATGTGATTATTAAGGATGCTATGGTGGTTACTAAGAGTTATAAAAGCTTCTATAAAGATCTTAAAAAGGTAAATGTAAGTATTACAGAAATTTAACTCACTTTTTACTTGACAAGGCCTATGCTCAAATTGTATATTTGCAGCTTATCATAAAAATGAATTAATGAAGTTATCACAATTTGGATTCGAGCTTCCAGAAGATCGCATCGCACAACATCCAGCAGAAAACAGAGACGAGTCTAAGTTGATGGTTTTGCATAGGAAAACCGGTGAAATTGAACATAAGATGTTCAAGGACGTTATCGATTACTTTAATGAAGATGACATCTTTGTGATGAACGATACCAAGGTTTTTCCAGCCAGATTATATGGTAATAAAGAAAAAACAGGAGCGAGAATAGAAGTTTTTCTTCTCAGAGAACTGAACCCAGAGACAAAATTGTGGGATGTTCTTGTAGATCCTGCGAGAAAAATAAGAATAGGAAATAAATTATACTTTGGCGAGGATGAAAATCTTGTGGCTGAGGTGATCGATAACACCACCTCCAGAGGACGTACTTTACGTTTCCTTTATGACGGTAGCTATGAAGAATTCAGACAAGCACTTAAAGAATTAGGAGAAACTCCGTTGCCTAAAGAATTAAATAGAGATGTAGAACCTGAAGATGAGGAGCGTTACCAGACTATTTTTGCAGAAAAAGAAGGTGCCGTAGCTGCGCCAGTTGCTGGGCTTCACTTTTCAAAACATCTATTAAAAAGACTTGAAATTAAAGGGATCAAAAGAACTGCTGTAACCATGCACATAGGTCTTGGGACCTTTGCTCCGGTTGAAGTAGAAGACCTCTCTAAGCACAAAATGGATAGCGAGCAAGCCTTTATCACTCAAGAAACTTGTGATATAGTAAACCATGCTATAGATACTAGAAAAAATGTTTGTGCCGTAGGAACAACTACGATGCGTACCTTAGAAAGTGCTGTGAGTAGTGATGGCCATTTGAATACTTTTAATGAATGGACCAATAAATTTATTTTCCCTCCCTATGTTTTTACTATAGCAAATAGCATGATCACTAACTTTCATCACCCTAAGTCTACTTTGATGATGCAAGCCGCAGCTTTTGCAGGTTATGATTTTCTAAATGAAGCTTATCAAGTAGCTTTAAAAGAGGGTTATAAATTCAGTACCTACGGAGACGCGATGTTAATTATAGATTAATCAGTTGCTCAACGCATTAATTTTAAGGTCTTCACTCCATAGTCCATTGATTTAGAAGGTGAATTCTTACATTTTTATTTAAAACCCTATTGAATATTAATTCATTAGGGTTTTTTTATGATTGTTTCTTATCTTGTCCCCATAAAATCTAAAACATGAAAAAAATTACCTTCCTGCTAGTTTTGCTTGTTGGGCAAACCATACTAGCTCAGATCGATTCTTCGGGGCCACAGCCATTGTCTTGGAAATTAACGACGGCCTATGATGCACCAATTGAAAAATTCAAAAATGTTCCTTTTGATGAATTAGCCAAAGAAGATGCTAAAAATGATTTAGATAAAAGTATTCCATGGCGATTTGGATATGATTTTTCAGCAAATATTGATCCTGATACACATGGTCAAAAAATAATTCTAGATAATGGTGACCAACTTTGGAGAGTTAGAATACAGTCCCCTGGAGCTAAAACTATCAATATCTTTTTTGATTGGTTTGATTTGAGACCAGGAGCATGGATGCGAGTTGCCTCTCATGATAAGAGCGACCTTTCTAAGTTATTTACCTATGAACAGAATAATGTCAATAAAGCTATAGGAATATGGCCAGTAGAATCTGATGATGTATGGGTAGAGTTTTACCAGCCTCAAAACAGTATAGGTCAGAGTAGATTAGAAATAGGGAATGTGGTACACGGTTACCGTACGGCTACAGATTTTAATGAAGCAAAAGCTTTAAACGATTCAGGAGATTGCAATCAAGATGTAGATTGCGATATCACGCCATCTGGTGCAGACCCTTTTAGTATCGATCAAGTTAAAGAAGATGTAAAGAAAAGTGTTGCCATGCTAGTAAGTGGGAATACAGGTTTTTGTACAGGATCTTTAATCAATAACACAGCAAACGATGGAGCGCCTTTATTTATTACTGCAAATCACTGTGGAAATTCCGTAGCAGGTTGGGCATTTCGTTTCAACTGGAGAAGTCCTACTCCTTCTTGTGCAACAACAACAGCTAGTCCTAATGGAACCTTTGATCAAACAGCATCTGGGGCCACTTTATTAATGAATAATAGTGGTAGTGATATACAGTTAGTAAGAATTACCGATACAGGTTTTTTCAACTCTAATCCAGATGTAGTTTGGAATGGATGGAATAAGTCGGGTACTACAATCCCTTCCATGCAATTTGGTATCCACCATCCATCAGGAGATATACAGAAAACATGTAGAGATGATCAACCAGCCGCTAAACAAACAACTTCATTTAACGGAGATCCAACTACAGAAGTTTGGAGGATTTCTGATTGGGATTTAGGAGTTACTGAGCCAGGTTCGTCAGGTTCACCTCTTTTCAATCAAGAAGGACAGTTGATAGGTGTTCTTTCAGGTGGTGCAGCTGCCTGTAATGGTACAAATGACAACAATGCCTTTGATATCTATGGTAGATTTGATATCGGATTTTCAGAAGGGACTACTGCAGCAACTAGGCTAAGTGACTGGTTGGATCCAAATAATACAGGTCAGATAACCTTAGGACAGTATCCTCCATTGCAAGTTTTTGCCATAGATGCTAGTGTTGCTATAAATGATGTTCCTGCTGAAGTTTGTTCTGGTGCGATAAATCCAGTGGTTCAAATAACCAATAGAGGCACATCAAATTTAACAAGCGTAGATATTATTTATTCTTATGATAGAGGGGTTACGAATACCACCATTTCTTATACAGGTAGCTTAGCTCAAGGAGCTAGTGATACTGTTAATTTACCTTCTTATACTGTTACAGGGACTACTTCATTAAATGTAAGATTGGAAAATCCAAATGGTGTTCCAGATCAAAACAATACCAATGATACCATTACTGCTGACTTTGATTTGAATAGTGCCCCTTCATTTGCAGCCAATAATACGGTAGTATTTAACATCACGACCGATAATTTTGCTGATGAAACCTCTTGGCAAGTAACAGACAGTTCAGGAGCTATAATTGGATCTGGTGCTTCAGGATCACTTTCTAGTGCAACAACGTACAACCTGCCTTTTAATATTATGGCTGGAGAATGTTATGAGTTTACCATTGCTGACTCTTATGGGGACGGTATTTGCTGTGGTTTTGGACAAGGGAGTTACACATTAACTACAGACACAGGGCTGCAAATTTTTTCAGGTGGAACTTTTGGAGCTTCTGAAGTGACGTCTTTTAAAATAGATAGTACCGCAGGATTAGAAGATGAATTGCAAAATTCAATAAGTATTTTTCCTAATCCATCATCAGGTGTTTTTAATGTGGAATCTGGTCTTGATGCTGTCAAATATGATATTTACGACCTAAGCGGTAAATTGATCACCTCTGGGAATTTAACAAATGGTAGATCTGAAATTAATTTAAATGCTGTTGCAAATGGCCTTTACCTTATAAATTTGTCTATAAATGAGGTTCAAATCACAAAGAAGTTGATTAAGAGCTAATAAACTTAAGAATTCATACCAAACGCGTTGCAAATCATGTAGTTTTGTAACGCGTTTTTTTTATACCCTATGTTGAAAGAGAAGAAGAAAGATATCAGAGCCTTAACTAAAGAACAGTTAAGAGACTTTTTTGTAGATAATGGCGATAAGGCTTTTAGAGGTAACCAGATATATGAATGGTTATGGAAAAAAGGCGCGCATTCATTTGATGCAATGACTAATCTTTCTAAAGAAACTAGAGCCTTCTTAGAAGAGCATTTTACCATCAATCATATCAAGGTGGATGACATGCAAAGAAGCAAAGACGGTACTATAAAGAATGCTGTTAAGCTACACGATGGATTAACCGTGGAGTCGGTATTGATCCCAACAGATACTCGAACTACTGCTTGTGTTTCTTCCCAAGTAGGTTGTAGTTTAAATTGTGCCTTTTGCGCTACTGCTAGGCTAAAGCGCATGCGCAACTTGCAGCCTGATGAGATTTACGATCAAGTCATTGCTATAGATCAACAAAGTAGGTTGTATCACAACATTCCTCTATCAAATATAGTATTCATGGGGATGGGAGAGCCCTTGATGAATTACAATAATGTCCTGAAGTCTATTGAGAAAATAACTAGTGAAGATGGATTGGGAATGTCTCCTAGACGCATCACACTTTCTACTAGTGGTGTTCCTAAAATGATGATGAAACTCGCTGACGACGGTCCTAAGTTCAATCTGGCGCTATCCTTACACAGCGCTATCGATGAAAAAAGAACTAAAATCATGCCTTTTAATGAGCAGTTTCCACTTGCTGATATAAAGGAAGCTTTAAAGTACTGGTATGAAAAAACAGGAACAAGGGTTACTTATGAATATGTGGTTTGGAAAGGTATCAACGACACAGAAGAAGATGTGCACGAGCTCGTCAAATTCTGTAAAGTGATTCCTTGTAAAGTAAATATCATTGAGTACAACTCCATAGACGATGATAGGTTTGAACAAGCCAGTAGCAATGCTATTGACATGTATAAAACACTATTAGAACGCAACCGCATCGTGGTTAATGTAAGGCGCAGTAGGGGTAAAGATATAGACGCTGCTTGTGGCCAATTAGCAAATAAACAAGAGGTTATTAAAATATAAAAGCTGGAACTATTCTTGTCTAAAGAACAATTCCAGCTTATTTTTTATACGAGGACCTTAAAGTCCTAAGGCTGTCACTCCTGAGTAATTTTTCTCGTAACTTCTAGACTTAAATCCGGAAGAATTTATTTCTAATACACCATCAACTGCTATCCTGGCATCAAATTCCCAAAGCACTTCATTTTCATAATTTACTTCCCTGATAATATCTCCAGAGTTACTTGTTATTAGCGTATTACCAGAGGCTAGTCTTTGTGCTCCCGAGGTTCTAGGGGAGTAGATCTCATCGCTAGAGTAACTCCATATAGGAGAAGAAGGACTATTCCCCGCAGAAGGTATGGCATCATAAACCCCATCTACGGTAACATTAATGTTGATTTCTTTAACCGTAGAGAAATTTGGATCGTCTTGATTGTCAAAAACTAAAAAAGTACCTCTAGATAAACTATTATTACCTACAAAGGTTGCATCATGCTGGTCATGTAACTGTCGGTCAGGGCTTGTTCCAGAATTGTAAGATTCAGGATTTCCCCATCTATAAAGAATTTCTCCACCTTTATTATACCTCCCGCCAGAATTAGAAGCGGCCTCTGCGGTAGTTGTATTGTGATCTATGATGATAAATTCATCAAGTACTCTGCTGTTTAAAATAATTTGATCTAAGGACGGGATATAATCCAAACCATTGACATGAGTGAAATTATCACCTTCTGTAGATTGATTGATGTCAAATAGACTTCCATTACTTGCATCTCCAAAATTGAGTTGGGAAGCATCAAAATCTTGTACTAAATGATCCCATAAAGACCATTCCCAAACAATATTTGCTTGATCAGTGCCTACAGGTTCTATTTCTATTACTTTATCGATGACCAGTCGGTCTGCAACTATAGAATTGGGGTCTCTACCATTTGCAATACAGGTCGCTCTATCTTTAACCACCCATACGGAAGCTAAAATATGCCCGTTAGGCATTAGAGCGATATCGTGATGTAAGGCTTCTGTACTGCTGTCTAAGGTCCATTTCCATATTTGATTATTGTCTTTATCAATGATTTCAATGGCTCCGGTTTTCCCTCCTATAGTAATGCCGTTATCGGCACCAGTGACTATAGAACGCACTACAGAGCCATCTTCCCTTAAATACCCCATTAAGGTAGACTCAGCACTAGACCAACGGTGTAAAACAGTTCCTAATCTATCCATTAAAAATGATGAATTACCTCTAAAGGGAGAAATTAAAACATAATCATCTGTCAGTTGATCTTGATTATAGACGGTTATATTACTCTGGGGGATAACTTCTGGAATAGCAGTAGTGTCGTCATTATCTTTACAAGAATAAAGTAAAACGCAACTAATAAGTATGAAAATTACTTTTGAGTACATGCGGGGAATTTTAAAAGTTAAGAGTTTGATCATTTTTAATCTTGGTATTTAAAGAAAAATAGGAGTACAATAATAAGGATTTGTTGTTACAATTTTATTGCTAATTTCTATTCTTCAGTCAAAGTCGCCTCTATTTTGAATGACTCATAAATATATTTATCAGGTATTTAGGCGAGTACCTCTTCATTCACAGATTGCCTGAATATCTTAGCAATTGAAATTCAAACAGTTATTCTATCCTTTTTAACATAAATTTCATGATCGAGTTCTTTATTTTATTATTTTTACATTAAAATCCAAAACAATGAAAAAAACACTACTCTTAATTAGTGCCATGGTACTAACATTTACTGTTTCTGCTCAAATATTAGAAACAGAGAACTTTAATGCCTTAATGGTTGGTAATGTAGGTACTGTATTTGATGCGACTACAGCAGGCCAAGGCAATTTTTTAACTTTTTCTGATAACGGAGCTCCCGCCACAAGTACCTCTAACAACGCTGGAAATTCTAATTTTCAAATAGCAAACACGGGCGCTACGACCAATTCATTTGATCTGACATCGCCAAATGCGGTTGGAGGAGTTAGATTTATGTGGAAAGATGGTGGAATGGGCACCCAATGGGCAGGGAGAACAGTTGGGAACGACGTGATTGAACTAGAATACACTTTTAATACTGGAGCTGCTACTACAAGTCGTGGTAACTTTGGTGTACGTATCTATAGCGCAGCTGGTAATGCAACGGTTGGATATGGTTATAATGCAGACACTCGAGTACTTAATGGAATCGCCTATTTAAATAATGGGGGTACCCCAGGAACATTTAATATTAATTTTGCTACTGGTGGTTTGGTTTTAAATCAAAATACCTCTTACACGATTGGATGTTCTTACAATACCGTAACAGGAGAAGTATTGTGGAAGACAGATGCTAGTACAGCTTCAGCAGGATTGCCGAATACATTATGGATAACAAGTCAGGTACCAGACGAACTTGATTTTGTATCTTTTGCTAGTCAAGCTGATCCTAATGCAATGCCAGCAACCGTGGCTAATGCAAGCGCTTCAACTGTAAGTTTTGATACTTACCAAGTAAAGGCAACTGCAACCAGTAACTTGTTGAGCACTGAAGAAGACCAGTTCAATGAAATCAGTTTAAAAGTATATCCTAACCCAACGACTGACATCCTTAACATTACTAGTGATACTCAGCAATTCACGACTGTAGACATCGTAGACCTTAATGGAAGGTTGATCAAATCACTTGAGGTAGATACAAATAATGTAACTGCTAATGTTCAGGAATTGAAACCAGGACTTTATATTTTGAACATTTCCAATAAGGAAGGAACTGTTTCTAGAAAGTTTATAAAAGAATAATTTAGTACTTATACTAAGCTTACAATTTTAGAAAGGTAGCCTTCAAAAGAGGTTACCTTTTTTATTTGCCCGATTGTATCCTTAGGTTATCGTTAACTTAAGTCTAAATGTTAAGTTAGGGTTTGTCATTTAAAATGTTACTATCATTATATTTGTAACTTATGAAAATTGTGGAGCAAATTAAGGAGCCTATAGCTCATGAAATGGAACTTTTTGAAAAGAAGTTTCACCTATCTATGGCCTCTCGTATCGCATTGCTCAACCGTATTACTCACTTTATAGTAAATCGCAAAGGAAAACAAATGCGTCCCATGTTTGTCTTTCTAGTAGCAAAGATGGTGGGGAATGGACAAGTTAATGAACGTACCTATCGCGGTGCATCCGTAATTGAATTAATTCATACCGCTACTTTAGTTCACGATGATGTGGTCGATGATAGCTTAAAGCGCAGGGGTTTCTTCTCGGTAAACGCTTTATGGAAAAATAAAATTGCCGTGTTGGTAGGCGATTATTTACTGTCTAAAGGGCTATTGCTCAGTATTGATAACAAAGATTTCGATCTGTTACAAATTATAAGTGTCGCAGTGCGTGAGATGAGTGAAGGAGAATTGCTGCAAATAGAAAAGGCGAGAAGATTAGATATTACCGAAGAGGTGTATTACGACATCATAGGTAAAAAGACCGCTACTTTAATTGCCGCCTGTTGTAGTCTGGGCGCTTGCTCTGTTGCTCCAAATAGTGAGGATGTAGAGAAAATGCGCAAATTTGGGGAGCTTATAGGTGTTGCATTTCAGATTAAGGATGACCTTTTTGACTATGGCAATCAGCGTATAGGAAAACCTACGGGCATCGATATCAAGGAACAAAAAATGACCTTACCACTTATTCACTGCCTGCAAACAGCTACTCCCCAAAATAAAAAATGGTTGATCAACTCTGTTAAAAAACACAATCGAGATAAAGCGAGAGTACGTGAGGTGATTGATTATGTGAAGGATAACGGAGGACTGGATTACGCCATTACCGCCATGTACCAGTACAAGCAAGAAGCATTGGAGATATTAAACACTTATCCGCATTCTGTATATAAAGAGTCGCTTTTGAAGATGGTGGATTATGTGATCGACCGTAAAAAGTAAGGAATTCTTCTCTGTAATTAATAGAGTCATCCCCGCTGTGGGTCACTCCTTTTTTTTGTAACTAAAACAGGTTTGTAACTAAAACAGCAAATTTTATATCTGGTTGAGTAGTTTGTATTTATTCCGCTTTCGCGAAAGCGGAACATTTATGAAACATCTTATTAAAGCAACTGCTCTGATACTCAATAAAAAACTACCTTTGCAAACGCAAAAAACGCATCATGAGTATAGTAGCAATTGTAGGAAGACCTAATGTAGGGAAGTCAACTCTTTTTAATCGTATGATTCAAAGAAGAGAGGCGATTACTGATTCCGTAAGTGGTGTCACAAGAGACAGGCACTATGGAAGAAGTGACTGGAATGGTAAAGAGTTTTCTCTTATCGATACCGGTGGTTACGTGATAGGAAGTGAGGATGTTTTTGAAACAGAAATCGACCATCAAGTAGAGCTCGCCATAGACGAAGCAGATGCTATTCTTTTTATGGTCAACGCAGAAGATGGAATCACCCCTATGGATGAAGATGTTTCTAAGCTATTGCGTAAAGTGACAAAGCCTGTTTTTCTCGTTGTTAATAAAGTAGATAACAACCAGCGCGAACAAGATGCCTATGAGTTTTATAACCTAGGTCTAGGGGAGTATTACTCCATTTCAAGTATGAATGGAAGTGGAACTGGAGATTTACTTGATGATCTAGTAAAAATACTGCCAGAAACCGAAGAGGAAGTAAGAGATGATTTACCACGATTTGCTGTAGTAGGAAGGCCTAATGCTGGTAAGAGTTCTTTTATCAATGCATTGATAGGAGAAGAGCGGTATATTGTTACTGATATCGCAGGAACAACTCGCGATTCTATAGATACAAAGTACAATCGTTTTGGTTTTGATTTTAACCTGGTAGATACTGCTGGAATTAGAAGAAAAAAGAAAGTACGTGAAGATTTAGAGTTTTATAGTGTGATGCGTAGCGTTAGAGCTATTGAGCATTGTGATGTTTGTATCGTTATGCTAGATGCAACAAGAGGTTTTGATGGACAGGTACAAAATATATTTTGGCTGGCACAGCGCAACAGAAAAGGTATTGTGGTACTGGTTAATAAATGGGACCTAGTAGATAAGGAGACCAACACAGCTAAGGAGTACGAAGCGAAGATCAGACAGGAAATGGAGCCGTTTACTGATGTGCCTATTGTCTTTATATCGGTGCTGAATAAACAACGTATACACAAAGCTATAGAAACGGCAGTTACGGTTTATAATAATCGTACTAAAAAAATCAAAACTAGTCAGCTTAATGAGCTATTGCTTCCATTAATAGAGAAGTACCCACCGCCATCATTGAAAGGGAAATTTGTAAAAATTAAGTTTGTTACACAATTGCCTACACCGCAGCCACAGTTTGCTTTCTTTTGTAACTTACCTCAATATGTAAGAGATAGCTATAAAAGATATCTGGAAAATCAGCTGAGAAAGCATTTTGATTTCAACGGTGTGCCCATCAGCGTTTATATGAGAAAGAAATAATCAGTTTTGAGATTGACATAAAAAAAGCATCCTATAACAGGATGCTTTTTTTATGTCTTTTTTTTTAAAGGAGCTAACAAGAAACGAACTATAAGAGACTTGATAGGTTTGAAATTTGCTAAGGAGAAGGCACTGTAAAGCTCTAAGCTTAAGTTATACTCAATCAAATAATCGATAAACGGTATAGCATCACTCATTATTTTTTACAGATACCGGCAGCTTGATTTTACAGCAGGACTTCATACCTAGTTTTACGTATAAGCTTTCAAAATTTGGACGTATGGACCTTATACGGCAAAGGGCTTTTAATGAGGTGGAGTGATGCAACTATTCTTCTTCCTTTTTTATTTTAAAAAGCAGCAGCATATAAAGCTGATTACCCGGCTGAAAAGTGACGTGTTTATTTGAAATTCAACTTAGAAAAGTTAAAAAAGCAAATCTGCATTTATTTGTGGACTAACCCATTCATATTCCTTAAATTGCTTCATTTTTAAAATACTTTGTCCTGAGCACAACACCTATCATAAGAGTCTTGATTCCTGCCTATAATGAAGCAGATTCCATACCGCTGGTCATTAAAGATATTCCGTCTATAGTGACAGAGGTCATTGTATGCAGTAATAATTCTAACGACCATACGGTAATAAATGCACGTCGTGCAGGGGCAACGGTTGTAGAAGAACCTGTTCCAGGATATGGAAATGCCTGTCTAAAGGGAATGGAATATGTGGCAGCTTTATCTAGTCCTACCGATATCATTGTTTTTTTAGATGGAGATTACAGCGATTATCCAGAGCAACTTATAGAGTTAATAGCGCCGATTTCAGAAAACAACATAGACTTTGTAGTAGGATCAAGAGTTAATAAATGGAGGGAAAGAGGTGCTATGACTATCCCTCAGATTTTCGGTAATTGGTTAGCCACCTCTCTTATGAGTCTTTTTTTTAAGTCAAAATTTACTGATTTAGGCCCTTTTAGAGCCATTAAATATGACAAGCTTCTTGAGTTGGAAATGGAAGACCGCACGTATGGGTGGACAGTAGAGATGCAGCTGAAGGTATTAAAAAGGGGCTGGAGCTATAAAGAAGTGCCTATGAAATACCGCAATAGAATAGGTGTTTCAAAAGTTTCAGGTACGGTTAAAGGTGCTATATTTGCAGGCGTTAAGATATTAGTATGGATTTTCAAATACGGTTTTAAGAAATGATATTAGTTTGGATTTGCATTGTCGTTTATTCTATATCACTTATTTTGATTTTGTTCTACGCTTTTGCGCAGCTCAATCTTTTGATCAATTACATCAAGGCTCAAAAATTAGTAGATAACGCTCCTCAATTGGATTTAAGTAATCCAGAAGAAGTTCCCTATGTCACCATACAATTGCCTGTTTTTAACGAGGCATATGTAATGGAACGACTATTAGATAATATTGCCCTTATAGATTACCCTAGAGAAAAGTTAGAAATTCAGGTTCTTGACGATTCCACCGATGAAACTGTCGAGACCACAGCGGCCCATGTCAAAAGACTTGCTGCAACCGGTCTGGATATTGTCCATATTACAAGAACTGATCGCAGCGGTTATAAAGCAGGCGCACTCAAAGAGGGTCTTGAAGTCGCAAAGGGAGAGCTGATTGCTATTTTTGACGCAGATTTCCTTCCAGATACAGATTGGTTGTATAAGACCATTCCCTACTTTAAAGATCCAGAAATAGGAGTAGTGCAAACCAGATGGGCGCACCTTAATAGAGATTATTCTATACTTACACAAGTACAGGCATTTGCATTAGATGCCCACTTTACATTAGAACAGGTAGGGCGTAACTCTAAAGGACACTTTATCAATTTTAATGGAACCGCAGGGGCGTGGCGCAAAGAGACGATCTATGATGCTGGAAACTGGGAGGGAGATACCTTAACAGAAGATCTGGACTTAAGTTATAGGGCGCAATTAAAAAAATGGAAGTTCAAGTATTTAGAACATGTAACTACTCCTGCAGAGTTGCCTATAATCATCAGTGCGGCTCGCTCACAGCAATTCCGTTGGAACAAAGGTGGTGCAGAGAATTTTAGAAAGATGTTTAAAAGAGTGATCTTTTCAGACATATCTTTCAGATCAAAAATGCACGGGATACTTCATTTGTTAAACAGTACGATGTTTCTCAATGTTTTGATTGTAGGATTATTAAGTGTTCCTATGCTCTACATAAAAAATGAATACGGTCATCTACGTGAGTATTTTATAGTGATGAGTTTCTTTGTGATCAGCACCATCATCTTTTTTGTATGCTACTGGTATATGTATAAGAAAACCTACGGTGGCGGCTTTAAAAACTTTGTATCTTATATAGGTATGTTTTTTACCTTCTTTTCTATTGCTATGGGCTTTTCCTTCCATAATTCTATTGCTGTTTTAGAAGGTCATGCAGGTAAACGAAGTGAGTTTGTAAGAACCCCTAAATTCAACCTAAAAGCGATGGGTGGCAACTGGAAAACAAATAAGTATTTGCTTAAGAAGATAAGCCCGCATGTTATTATTGAAGGTATACTCATGCTTTATTTTGCCTTTGGTATGTACTCTGCCTTTGTGGTAGGTGATCAAGGCGGTGATTTCGGACTGTTTCCGTTTCATCTAATGCTTTTTATTGGTTTCGGATTCGTCTTTATACGCAGTATTACAGATAAGCAGTAATGAAACAAAAGCTGGGTAATATTTTTGGTATTATCAGCATCATTAGTGTGGTTCTTTACGCTGTTTTTTTCTCGCTTTCGCGAAAGCAGTTCACAGAAACATTTTTAGTTTATAGTTTGCTTTTTCTATGCTTATATGCATTTTACAAATTGAGCAAGCAGGCCTTTCATGTCAATTATCGATTTTTATCCAAGAAATGGAGTGGTAGGTTTTTCAACTCTGATGTGTTGGTATTGGTTCTTGCAGTTGGAGTTATTTGCAGGTTGCTGTTGCTTACTTATACGCCCAATCTTTCACAAGACTTCTTTAGATTTATATGGGACGGGAATCAATTGTTAGCAGGTTATAATCCTTATTTGTACTTGCCTGATGAGGTGATGCGATCAGGAGCATCTCCTATTCCTAATGCAGCTTTCTTACATGCAAATATGGGGGAGTTGTCCAGTGGTCACTATACCAATTACCCGCCGTTGAATCAGTTGGTTTTTGCTGCAGCTGCTTTTCTAGGGGGTAAAAGTGTCTTTGCTACGATGCTATGGATGCGGATTTTTATTATCATAGCAGATGTTGGTATTTTTTTCTATGGATTAAAACTATTGAAACTTTTAGGTAAATCACCTTATTTGATACTCTTATATTTTCTGAATCCGTTTGTGATTATTGAACTGACAGGGAACTTGCATTTTGACGGAATGGTGTCTTTTCTACTGCTTTTGTCGGTGTATCATTTGTTGAAATCACAACAAATTAAAACGGCGTTATTTCTGGCATATGGGGTGCTTTTAAAACTGTTGCCGCTTATCGTATTGCCATTGTTATTTAAAAAACTACAATGGAAGAGGGCCAGCTTACTTTACCTAGCGGTAGGTGGCATCGTCCTTATAGGCTTCCTTCCTTTTTACAGCAGTGACTTAATAGAGAAGTATTCTGGTTCTGTAGCTTTGTGGTTTGGAGATTTTGAATTCAATGCCAGTGTTTATTATTTGATAAGAGCTATAGGTTATGAGTTTACGGGGTATAATGTTATTGAGACAGCAGGTATCGTACTGCCTATGATTACTTTCTTATCGGTGTTGCTTATTGCATTGAAGCGAAAAAATGAAATTCCAGAGGTGTTATTGAGTAGTATTGTATTTTCATTTTTCGTTTATCTATTCCTGTCTACGACGGTGCATCCTTGGTACCTCACCATCCCATTGCTGTTTTCTGTTTTTACCAGGTACCGATTTATGCTCGTGTGGAGTTTTGTAGTTTTTCTAAGTTATTACACCTATTCAAATAGTCAATTTACAGAGAATTTAGTGCTAGTGGGATTAGAATATACGGTAGTTGCCGCTGTGTTTTTATGGGAAGTTATATTTTTTGATAAAAATAACCTCCAAAAAACAAAGCTTAACAGTCTTTAAAACAGTATTTTGACAGCTTTGTCATAAGAATGACGTAAACAAGTCCAAGATAAAATAACGCATCAAGTTCTATCTCAGACTAGTTTTGTTCCTAACAAATCAAAAACCAAAACCATGAATTCTATTGGAACAAAAATTAAAGAGATACGTCTTAAAAAAGGATTGTCTCAAGAGGAGTTAGCAGAGAAGTCTCAGATGAGTCTTCGTACCATACAGCGCATAGAAAATAACGAGAATGAACCTCGAGGTAAAACCATGCAATTGATTTGCGAGTCCTTAGGAGCTAATATTGAAGAGCTGTTAGACTACGATAAAAAAGAAGATTTACAGTTCTTGATGTTTTTTCATTTATCGGTGTTGTGCGGTATAGCAATTCCTACTGGGAATATTATTCTACCCCTAGTTTTGTGGTTGACTAAAAAGGATAAAATTCAAGGCTTACAAAAGATGGGAGCCAAGCTGTTGAATTTTCAGATCCTATGGACTTGTCTATCCTTTTTGTTGCCGGTTCTTTATTTAATCGCGGGATCCCAAGGTTTGTTCGACTTTATGGGGGAACAGGTAAGTAGCATTCTCAATCTGAAATTTGCTTTTTATATCAACTTGTTTTTTGGGTCCATCAATTATATTGCAGCAGTTATTCTAGCTATTGCAAATCGAAATGGCAAAAAAATCACTTACCCAAGTATCATTCCTATGATTCAATAAAAAAGGCTTTCTAAATGTTCCCCATTTAGAAAGCCTCTTGTTTTTTAAGTAAGCTTGTTTACTTTTTAATTACTTCATAAAGATCAGTCCTGCGGTCTTTGATGTTTTTTACGGCTCCATAGTTGTGCAGTTCTTTCAATAAATCAAGATCCACGTCGGCTACTAGAATCATTTCGGTGTTTGCAGTAGCTTCTGCCTTGACTCCATTGGAAGGAAAAGCAAAATCACAAGGGGTAAATACGGCACTTTGAGCATAAGAGATATCCATATTCTCTACAGCAGGAAGATTTCCTACGCAACCTGCAATAGCTACGTAACATTCGTTCTCTACGGCACGAGCTTGGGAGCACAAACGCACTCTAGCGTACGCATTTTGTGTGTCGGTAAGAAAGGGGACAAAAAGTATTTGCATGCCTTCTTGGGCCATAATACGGCTTAGTTCTGGAAATTCACTATCATAACAAATCAAGATGCCTATTTTACCACAATCGGTGTCAAAAGTCTGAATTTTATTACCCCCTTGAAGTCCCCATACTTTTTGCTCATCAGGAGTTACGTGGATTTTTTCATAGCGTTCAATGGTTCCGTCACGGCGACATAAATTACCAACGTTATACAACTGTCCATCAATAACCTCAGGCATAGAACCAGTAATAATATTGATGTTGTATTTGATGGATAATTCAGAAAAGCGATTTCTGATCATTTCAGTGTACTTAGCTAGTTCTCTAATAGAATCACTAACACTCAATTTATTATAAGCTGCCATAAGAGGCGCGTTAAAATACTCCGGAAACATAGCAAAATCTGATCGGTATGCAGCAACAGCATCAACAAAGTATTCTACTTGTTGCATGAGTTCGTCAAAGCCGGAGTATGGACGCATTTGCCATTGAATTAGCCCTAATCGCACGGTGCTTTTTAAAGCGCTGGTTTTAGTAATAGGCTTGGTGTAATAAATATTATCCCATTCCAGAAGTACGGCATACTCCATGGAAGCGGCATCTCCATCCAAGTAGTTTTTGAGCACTCGAGATACATGGAAGTCATTGGACAATTGGAAATTTAAAACCGAGTCTAAAATCTCCTTATTGCGCACTTTCTCAATGTACTCTTTAGGAGTCATCTTGCTAGCGTGGTTGTGATAATTAGGTATCCTTCCGCCAAAAGCAATTCCTCTTAAATTTAAATTTTCACACAATTCTTTACGATAGTCATATAAACGACGTCCCAATCGCATCCCTCGGTATTGGGGTTTTATAAAAACTTCGATTCCGTAAAGTACGTCACCATCGTCGTCATGTGTGGTAAATTTATAATTCCCAGTAACTTGCTCGTACGTATACTGCCCGCTGAAGTCTTCATACTTTACCACTATACTCAGTGCGCAAGCAACGATTTCTTCATTGACTTTAAGCACGACTTGACCTTCTGGAAATTTTTCTACCAGCGTTTTTATTTGCTCTTCTCTCCAGTAGGAATCTGGCAGATTCCTATAAGAATCTATCATTGCATGTTTCAGCTCTTCATAATCCTTGAGCTGTAAAAACTCCAGATTCAAATTGTCAATCTTATTCATATGGGAATCACTCATAATACTGTTGGATCTAATTATACTAAGGCAGCGCTGCGATTTGATTCCTAAAAAAAATCAACACCGCATCTATTGTTAAATAACTTATAGGTTTTTATCTCGCTTTCGCGAAAGCGGAACTATTAAAATTCACAAAACCAGGACCACTCTAAAGTTATGGAGTCCTAACCACAATTAGCATTATAGAATTCTACGATTTCTTTAAGATCAGACTTTTTTAAATCTCTTCCTTCTAGCTTGGTAATCAGGCTAGGGCAATCTTCAAAATATTCAGCGGCTCGTTTTTTAAACCCTTTAAATAGACTGACGTGATTGATAAGTTCAGCCTCTTCACCTTCACGGCATACCCATAGTTGATTGTGCTGTGACCAGTTTCCTATAAAAATAGGAACAGCAACAGAGCCGCCAGCACCTGCCATCCAGCCTCCATTGTTTTGAGTCACCGTTCTACCATAGAGACTCACGCCGCCTACAACTACTTCTTGCATAAAGCCTAAATAATCGTTCCTTTTTCTTTTCCTGATAAGTACGGGTGCGTAAGTTTCAACTTTTGTTTTTTCAATTCGCTCACCATTTACTCGTTCCTTAAAAGTCACTGTAAATAAGATGTTGTCAACTTCTTGAATTTTGTATTTCTGCTTTTTGGACTTTCGCTCGGTGCGGAACCTTACTTTTTCAGTACCGCCAAAATTAAAAGCAGCACCTACCTGAGGTATTTTTGCTTCACCACTAAGAACACTACCGTTTTTTAAGGTCACTACTGCTGGTGTCCAAGAATACTGGCTGTAAACAACACTTGAAAATAAAAAACCGACAATAAACAGAATACTTCTCATACAATTACATTTCTAACAAATAAGCAAAAATCAACGGAGCCACAATAGTAGCATCGCTTTCTACGATAAATTTAGGGGTGTCTTGGTCGAGTTTTCCCCAGGTAATTTTTTCATTGGGTACTGCTCCAGAATAACTTCCATAACTGGTTGTGGAATCTGATATCTGACAGAAGTAACTCCAAAATGGTGTGTCGGTGCGCTCCATATCTTGATACAACATAGGCACTACACAAATCGGGAAATCTCCTGCAATTCCTCCACCTATCTGGAAGAAACCTATTCCTTTTTGGGAGTTGTCGGTATACCAGTCTGCTAAGAAGGTCATGTATTCAATACCACTTTTTACGGTACTGGCTTTTAGTTCTCCCTTGAGCACGTAGCTGGCAAAAATATTCCCCATAGTACTGTCTTCCCATCCTGGAACAACTATAGGTAGATTAGCTTTGGCAGCTGCATACATCCATGAGTTCTCAATAGGGATTTCATAGTACTGTTCTAGAACACCACTAAGCAACAGTTTATACATGTATTCATGAGGGAAATAACGCTCGCCATTAGCCTCTGCATCTTTCCATATCTTAACGATGTGCTCTTGTAATCTTCTAAAAGCTTCTTGCTCTGGTATACAGGTATCGGTTACACGATTGAGGCCTTTTTCCAGTAAATCCCACTCATCTTGCGGGGTTAAATCGCGGTAGTTAGGAACTCTTTTATAGTGACTGTGCGCCACAAGATTCATCAAATCTTCTTCGAGGTTGGCTCCGGTACAGGAAATGATATGTACTTTATCTTGACGTATCATCTCGCCAAAAATTTTACCAATTTCGGCAGTACTCATTGCTCCGGCGAGGGAAACGAGCATTTTTGAACCTTGGTTGAGTTGTGCTTCATAACCTTTGGCAGCATCCACAAGCGCTGCACTGTTAAAGTGTAAGAAGTATTTTTCTATGAAATCTGTTATTGGTTTTCCCATGTTATTTTTTGAAGATTAATCTTCGATGTTTTTCATTTTTTTTAATCCTGCTTTTGCAAAAGTATTGTTGGAGTCATGGCCATTTTCTCCTGCTAGAGCGATGTCTTTAAATTTATAACTCAGCATTTTATAATATAATTTTGCTGCAAGAAAGTCAGACGATTTCTCGGATGGATTAGGGCATAATTCTACGATATCAAATCCTACCACGTTCTTCTCTGCAAAGACCATTTTCAAGAAATCTAGGGTCTCGTACCAGAACATTCCTCCAGGCTCTGGTGTTCCAGTAGATGGACATATAGACGGGTCAAAAGCATCCAGATCTATGGTGATAAAAACATTTTCGGTTAGTGCTTCTGCAGCTTTTTCTGACCAGTAGTCGTCTTGGATCATTTCGTGACGGTAGAAAACCTTTTCATCATCATTAACACCTACTTCTATACTGTCCATAGATCTGATTCCTACTTGAACTAGGTTTGCTGTCTGACTTGCCTCGTATACAGCACAAGCGTGATTGCAATTACTGCCCTCATATTCTTTTCTCAAGTCTGCATGAGCATCGATTTGAAGGATGCTTAAATTCTCATACATTTCATTAAATGCGCGTATACTTCCTATGGAAACGGAGTGTTCTCCACCGAAAAGAGTAACAAATTTATTTTTTTTGATGTACTTTTTGGTAGTAGCGTGAACGGCAGCTACCATAGCTTCTGGAGAGCTGTTTTCTGTAACAGCATCTGCTAGAAAAATGCCGTGATGGTACACTTCTGTATCGGTTTCAATATCATATAATTCCATATTAGCACTGGCGTCTAAAAAAGCCTGAGGGCCTTTGTCGGCTCCTTTTTGCCAGGTACTGGTTCCATCGTAAGGAACTGGAATTAAAACAATAGATGCATTATCTAATCCAGCATATTCATCTGGGATTCCTGCATAGTTTGAATTGCTCATGTGGTGAAGTTAAAAGTTGATTTTAAATTTAAGTGATTTTTTGGTTAATTAGGTCTCGACTGCGCACGACCAGAGATTTATATATTGTTTTTGACATGCATTTTAAGTTCCTGCTTGAAATACCCATCCCAACCTTCCTTCAAGGGAAAGAGTTTTTCAATTGTTTCAATTTCAATTTCAATTTCAATTTCGAGTTCGAGTTCGAGTTCAAGTTCAAGTTCGAGTTCAAGTTCCTAATATCCTAAAATACCCAGCATTTGCTCTGAGGTCTGTTCTTCTTTAAAAACTCGGGTTTGAATTTTTCCGTCTTCGTCGCGATCGATCAAAATATGTTTTGGTGCGGGGATCAGGCAGTGCTGTATACCTCCAAAACCACCTATACTTTCTTGATAAGCTCCTGTATTAAAAAACCCTATATATAAAGGTTTATCTTTATGGTATTTAGGCAAGTAAATAGCGTTCACATTTTGCTCGCTGTTATAGTAATCATCACTGTCACAGGTTAGTCCGCCTAGTAAAACGCGCTCGTATTCCTCACTCCAGCGGTTAAGTGCAAGCATAATAAAACGCTTGTTAATCGCCCATGAGTCTGGTAAAGTAGTGATAAAGGAGCTGTTGATCATGTTCCATTTCTCACGATCATTTTGTTGTTTTTGGTACAAGACTTTGTAAATAGCCCCACCGCTTTCTCCAACGGTGAAGGAGCCAAATTCTGTAAAAATATGGGGCACATCAACACCGGCTTCATCGCAAACTTGTTTGATTTGAGCTACGATTTCATCGATGATATACTCGTAGTCAAAATCAAAAACTAAGGAATTTTTGATAGGGAAGCCACCACCTATATTTAAACTGTCCAGAGAAGGACATATCTTTTTAAGGCTGATATAAACTTTAAGGCATTTGTGTAACTCGTTCCAGTAATACGCATTATCCCTGATGCCAGTATTGATAAAAAAGTGCAACATTTTGAGTTGTACTTGATCGTTAGATTCAATTTGAGTTTTATAGAAATTAAGAATATTCTTATAACCTATTCCCAGCCTACTGGTATAAAATTCAAATTTAGGCTCTTCTTCACTCGCGATACGTATCCCACAATGGAACTTCTTCTTTGTGGCATCTGTCAATAGCGTTAATTCTTCAAAGTTATCAATGATAGGAATACAGTTCTGTCCTGAATCAATTAACTCTGCAATGTTTTGAATGTATAGGTCTCGTTTAAAACCATTACAAATAACAAAAGTGTCTTTTTGGATTTTGCCTTCTTCCCTTAACTTGTTAACGATGTTGATATCAAAGGCACTAGAAGTCTCAATGTGGATATCATTAGATAAGGCTTCATCCAGTACATGTTTAAAATGCGAGCTTTTGGTGCAATAACAGTAATGGTATTTTGCTTTGTAGTCTGCTTTCGCGAAAGCGGAATCAAACCAGCCCTTTGCTCGATTTATATTATCTGAAATTTTAGGTAGATAAGTGAATTTTAATGGCGCACCATATTGTTCAACGAGAGCCATAAGGTCTATACCGTGGAACCGTAGTTGCTCATCTTGCAGTTCAAACTCTTCGGTCGGGAAGTAATAAGTCTGATCAATGAGATCTATGTATTTTGTATTCAAATTACGGATTAATTTATATAGTAAGGCACCGTTGCCTTACTAACAAAATTGCTCTAATGTAAATCAGTATTTGTTAATGAGGTGTTAATTTTTTACTGAATCATTTTCAGATTAATCACCTCTTGATCAGTTAGCTTGCGGTAATGACCACGTGGCAGATCTTTTTTAGTAAGCCCACCCAACACCACTCTGTCAAGTACTTTTATTTCATATCCTACAGATTCAAAGACACGTTGCACGATGTTATCTTTACCACTGTGGATTTCAATTCCTACCTCGTTATTTTTACCGTTCTCAACGTAGTTGATTTCTTTAATCTCTACTTCTTCACGATCCAGTAAAATTCCATTACGCAATTTCATTAAATCTTCGTGTTTAAAGCTGCGGTCTAAAGCAACTTGATAGATTTTGCGTAATTTTTGTTTAGGGTTATTCAGTTTGTTTGCTAATTCAAGATCACTAGTGAACAACATAATTCCTAAGGACGCCCTTCCTAAGCGCCCCACAAAATGCAGGCGATTTGGACTAGCGTTTTCCATAAGGTCCAGGACCGTTCTTGTAGAACCTTCCCCTTTACGTGGGGAATTAAATCCTTTAGGCTTATTAAGAATAAAATATTCTTTTTTAGTAGGTTGTATAGGCCTGTCGTCAAAACGTACTTCGTCACCAGGCATTACTTGGTAGCCCATTTCTATAACAGGTTTGCCATTAACACTTACACTACCCGCCTGTATATAGATGTCTGCATCGCGACGGCTACAAAGGCCAGAGTTTGCGATGTACTTGTTAAGCCTAGTCCCTGCTTTGTCTGTTTTTCTTTTGGTGAAGCTTTCTGACTTTTTACGGTCTATGTATTCTTTTTTGGTAACAGCTTTACCAGAACGAGAAGTTCCAACTACCTGATTTTTACCACCACGAGTATTAGGACGTTCATTAGAATCGTTGCTGCGAGAAGGAGATTTTCCTTTGTTGTCAAATGATTTTTCATTGCGTCTGTCATTGTTTTTTGAAGCACCAGCGCTTTTGCCATCACGGCGGCCGCTACCTTTACCTTTTGATCCTTCGTTACCTTTACTCATCGTATGTAATTTTTTGCAAAGATAGCCTTTTAGTTATTTGAATATCAAGTTGTTTTTTAATTTAAAATGGACTTATTTATTCTCTAAAACTGTACTCTAAAAGCTGTCTTTAATTTTAGAATTATGAATCAGAATTCAACTAAAATAGCAGTAATTTGATGTGTTGTTTTCTGTTGTCAGATGACTCAATTTGAAATATAATCATTTTCTTCTTATTGCCAAGGAAAGGAACAAGAGCTATGCATATTAGTAAAAGGTAAAAGGAATATGCTGCGTATTTTGAAGCTGTCTAAATTCTACATCCCAGTTCTTATAGCCTCTACTGGATCGAGTCTAGCAGCGATAATAGCAGGAATGATCCCGGCAAGAAGGCCGATTATGGCACTCACGCTAGTTCCAAGAATCACGTTTGAAGAGGATAATATAAAGGTGAAATCTTCTACAAAGGTGTTTGCAATTACAGTGGCTATCCAGACAAAGAGCAGTCCAAATAGGCCCCCAAACAAAGCAAGTATGATGGATTCAAATAAAAATTGAGAAAGAATAAATCTTCTTTTTGCACCTAAAGATTTTTGAATACCTATTAAATTAGTACGTTCCTTGACACTTACAAACATGATGTTTGCTATTCCAAAACCACCTACTAACATAGAGAAACCAGAAATGATGACTCCTATAAGGGTTAATACCGAAGTTACTTGATCAATCAAATCAGCAAGTCCCTTGATGGAGTTTATAAAAAAGTTTGATATTTCACCTTGTCTTAAACCTCTGTAAGCTCTTAATTTTTGTTCTAATACGGCGTTAAACTCTAATGGGTCAACTCCTTTTTTAGGTTTTAAGATAATTGCTGGCAAACGGAACTTGTTGTTATCTCCATAAATTTTCCTAACAAAGCTGACGGGCACATAAGCACTACCGTCTTTAGGTGCTCCTATACTCAATCCTTGACCTACTTTTTCTAAGACCCCAATAACGGTAAATTTATTCCCGTAAAGTCTTACCCTTTTTCCTATAGGGTCTGTGTCTCCGAAAAGACTTGTTGCTACCTCGCTACCAATTACAGTTACCGGGCTGCCATTGTTAGATTCGGCGCCGTTAAAAAAGCGACCTTGTTTTAATTTTAAATTATCAATGTCGTAATAACTGTCTGTCCCTGGAACAATACTGACTCCTGTGGCAGTTTTACCCTCAAATTTTATGTTTTCTGGACCTGAAAAAACAGTGTAGGTCATGACGTCTATGTCTTCCATACTGCGTTGTAGCATCTGGAATTCGTCATAAGTAACTTTAGGAAAACTCTCGTATTGATAAGGTTCTAATTCTGTCGGGCCAAAGGACTTACTCGTTACATAAAGAGTAGAAATATCTAAGGAACTGAGTCCATCGGTCACCTCGTTCTCCAAAGAATCAATTGCTGCAAGAACACCGATAATGGAGAATATACCAATGGTAACCCCTAGAAGTGACAAAAAGGTACGCAGCAAATTGGTGCGTAACGCATTAATGGCAAAAAAGAAACTTTCCTTTAAAACTCTAAGATAAATGAGCATGGACTGATTTTAGATGTGCGGCTGGTTAAAAATACGCTTTATCATTGGACACGATATAAGCTTATTTGTTACAAATACGATTGTTTTTATTCCAATTTTAGTGGGGAATCAAGTTTAGAAAGGACTTTTTTTCTCCAGAAAAAGAAAGCGCAACTTCAAACATCTTCTAAAAACATTTCCTAACTTATCTTTGCAACTTAAATACGGTCGACAATTGGAAGAGAATTTTAAGCTTAGAAATCAGGTAGAATTAAAGGAATCGCTAGCTACAAAATGGCAAGCACCTTCTAATATTGCTTTGGTAAAATATTGGGGAAAATACGGTATGCAATTACCTGCAAATCCATCTATAAGCTTTACGCTTAATGCATGTCGTACCATAACTAATGTAAAAGCAACCAAGGGGCAACCTGGTTTTAGCATCAGTTATGACGGGATTGTAAAACCTGAATTTGCACCTAAGATCCAGGCTTATTTGGAGCGTATTGTGGACTATTGTCCATGGACAGCCCATTATTTTTTTGAGATAGATACGCACAACACATTTCCGCATAGTTCTGGTATAGCGAGTAGTGCGAGTAGTATGGCTGCTTTAAGCGCTTGTATGATGGATTTTGAAAGTGAGCTTACTGCAACCCCGCTAGATTATCATAAAATGTCATTTTTATCTCGTTTAGGTTCAGGAAGCGCTTGTCGAAGTCTTCAAGGAGCCGCTGTTTTATGGGGTGAACATAAAGACACAGCAGATAGTTCTAACTTTTACGGAGTGGATAAAAGTGATTTGTTGCATCCGGTTTTTCAGGATTTTCAGGACAGCATATTACTGGTTGATAAAGGTGAAAAGGTAGTCAGTTCTTCTGTAGGTCACGATTTGATGAATGGCCACGCTTTCGCGCAAGCGAGATTTGAACAAGCTCAAGAGAATTTAACCACTTTAAAGAAAGCATTACAAGAAGGTGATTTAGAAACCTTTATCAAGATCACTGAAAGTGAGGCGCTGACCTTGCATGCCATGATGATGACCTCACAGCCTTATTTTATATTGATGAAGCCTCATACGTTGTCGATTATTGAGGAAATTTGGGCTTTTAGGAAAGAAACACAAATACCCGTATGCTTTACACTGGATGCAGGAGCAAATGTACATATGCTATATCCTAGCAATCACAAAACTGCGGTCGATGTGCTGATTAACAACAAATTGACGCGCTATTGTCAAAACTCTCACTATATTTGTGATGAAATTGGTGCAGGTGCAAAAAAGTGCTAACTTAGTTATATGAAAGGACCATTATTTTATTCTAAGATTCTACTCTTTGGTGAGTACGGTATTATTAAAGATTCTAAAGGTCTTTCCATTCCTTATAATTTTTATAAAGGAGCGCTTAAGATCAGTGAAGAATTAACGGATGCTTCAGCACAGTCTAATAAGAATTTAGAACGTCTTGCGATTCATATACAGTCACTTCAAGAGTCGGACAAAGATTTTCCTCAGTTTGATATTTCAAGTCTTAGAAGCGATGTGAATGCAGGAATGTACTTTGATTCCAGTATACCCCAAGGTTATGGAGTAGGTAGTAGTGGTGCTTTAGTTGCTGCTATTTATGATAAATATGCTATTGATAAAATTACAGTTTTAGAAAACCTAACTAGAGAAAAATTACTGATCTTAAAAGATGTTTTTGGAAAAATAGAGAGTTTCTTTCATGGAAAAAGCTCTGGGTTAGATCCATTAAACTCTTATTTAAGCTTGCCTATTTTAATTAATTCGCAACAAGATATAGAGCCAGCGGGAATTCCTTCGCAGCTAGCGACAGGAAAAGGAGCTGTTTTTCTATTGGATTCAGGTATAGTAGGAGAGACCGCACCAATGGTGAATATTTTCATGGAGAATATGAAGCAAGAAGGATTCCGTGCGATGCTGAAAGATAAATTTGTGAAATATACAGATATGTGTGTGGAAGACTTTTTATCTGGAGATGTGAAAGGACTTTTTGGCAATGTAAAACAACTTTCTCACATCGTATTAGACAATTTTAAACCTATGATTCCAGCACAATTTCACGAGCTGTGGAAAACAGGACTGGATACAGGTGATTATTACTTGAAGCTTTGTGGTTCTGGTGGAGGTGGTTATATCTTAGGCTTTACAGAAGATCTTGAAAAAGCAGAAAAAACACTAGAAGATTACAAACTTGAAGTGGTGTATTCTTTTTAGAAAATTAAAATTTATACAAAAACGCCCAACTGAAAAGTTGGGCGTTTGTTGTTGTTGGGGGTTTCCTTGTAGGTTTATTTTAATAGCTTTTAATTCTGTGATGGAATCAGCCTTTTAATTTAGGATGGATCCCTTTGATATGCTCTTCCAGGTAACGATGGATGCGTTCTTCACTGATTTTATCCATTCCCATAATAGCTTCTGACCTTAAGAAAGAAACCAGATCGATGTTTTTTAAATAGTCATTATACCGCTTTCGCGAAAGCGGAACATAGCTATAATGCCACGGCTCATATTTAAAACCAGTGCGGTTTTCATTCATCGTGTAAACGATTTCAAAATCATACGCTGAACTGTGCTTTTCCATCCAATCCTTGAGTTTGCAAAAAGGGCCAGTGCCATGAAATTTAGACGGTACTAAAACGTCTCCAGAGTAGGTTGCATTTGCATCAATAAGGTCGATATCCGTTCCCCAATGGTGTCTAGAGGTTCCAGGTACCGTACTGTATTCTACAATTTTATCAAAAATGGCATCAGGCTCAAGACCTTGTGACTCGTATTTTTTATACTTGCGATTCCATATTTGTGTCTGTCGGGTAAAACTCCTGTAACCAGAAACTACCCTCAGTTGAATACCTTCTTTTGCGGCTGCAGTTTTCATAAGGTCAAATGCCGTTTGAGTTTCTTTTTCTAATAGATTATTAGGATTGGCACTTTGCCCAGTGAGTTCTTTTTGACCAGTTTGTAGGGTAGTGGTTAATGTAAAAAGGAACATTAGTCCAATGAATCGCATCATAATATTTTTATCATTTTAAAGTGATCTCCTACGTTAGGAATGACAAATAAGTCGCTTACAATTTCATAACCCATTTTTTCATAAAACGGCACTGCGGCAATACGAGCATTGAACCAGATCACTTTAATGTTTTTTTCTTTAAGTAATTGTTCTACTTTTTTGAGCAATTTCTTTCCTATTCCTTTTCCTTGCATGCTTTCTAGAACGGCCATGCCTCTAAGCTGATAGCATTGGTGCAGTTTATACTCCTCAATTTTTTTTAGGTGCACATCTTTATTCATTAAACAAGTGGTGACACCTATTATTTTATCCTTCTCAAAAGCGCCTAGATGAAATGTGGTCCCTAATTCATCTCCAGAGAAATGGCAGTCCTCCATAGGTCTTCCTTTTCTAAGAACTGGGCGCCTTACAGGAAAGGTTTCTCTCGCGGTGACTGTTTGTATGTCAATCATTTTTCTTAATTTGAATTATTCAGATAGGTTTTTCTAGTGATTTCATAGTGTCTGGCAGCCTCCCTACGGTCCCATAAAAATCGATATTCCAGTTGCATTCCTAATTTTTTTGCTACTACTTGCGAGCCGTAATTCAGTTCATGAACGTGAGCTGCTATTTTATTCAATCCGTGATCCTGAAAGGCGTGTCTTAACACTTCGAGCCCAGACTCTGTTGCATAACCTTTTCCCCAGTATTTTTTTAGGAAGCGGTAACCTATGTCTACAAAACCTTCTTCTTGATGTTTCTTTAATCCCGACCAACCTAAAAATACATCATCCTCTTTTCTAATAACGGCCTTTCTCCCCATGTTATATAATACACACTGTCCCTGCGTATTTGTAACATAATCAACTGCAAATGTTCTTGCAGCTTCTAGGTTTTCAAAAGCATGGTCTCCAGTGTATCGCATCACTTCTTCGTCACTATTGAGGTCAAAAAGAAAAGGGGCGTCTTTTTCTTGAAAAGGCCTGAGATACAAACGTTCTGTTTCTAATATCATACTCTAAGCGTATTCCAGCTGTCATTTTTGTCAAAAAGAACTTCAGCAAATGGGCATAGCGGACGGATTTTACGTCCTTTTTCTTTTGCAAAATGGTAGCTTTCTGTTACTAGTTGAGTTCCTAAGCCCTTTCCTTCCTGAGTAGGGTTTACTTCGGTATGGTCTATAGTCATGACATTGTCTTTTAAAGAATAAGTCAACTCTGCTATTGTTTTGTTGTTTTCTTTTAGAAAGAAAATACCTCTAGAGTCGTTCTCGTTATGTTGAATTGATGGCATAATGTTCGGTTTTCTTAAAAATAAAGCGGTATCAATTAAGCCTAAAGATAATTAGTTAATTTTAAATTAGTCTAAAAATTATTTAGTGTGTTGTTTAAAGTTGAGCAAAATCATATCCTGGGTTTACCTCTATGGCGGGGTTGTTTTTTGTCAAAATTCTAGCGGTCGGTGTGCCGCATAAAATCTCTTCTTTACCTTGTACTCTGATATAACTTCCTTCACGCAATCCAACTACAGTCAGATCATTATAACAGTGAAATTCTTTGATGCGTTGCTCTCTAGTTTCCCCCATATGGGTGGAGTTAGGGTCTGAGTCAAGGTAGTGTGCATTGATGTTATAACCTATGGCTCCTGTGGTTTTGAAGCTTGACGGCATGACGATGGGCATGTCATTTGTGTTTCTCATGTTAAGACCGCAAATATTACTTCCAGCGCTAGTTCCTATATAGCAGGTTCCTGCATATATCTTTTTACGCAGCAAGGTCATTAGGTCTAAGTCGTGAAGCATTTTTACCAATACAAATGTGTTACCGCCTCCAGTGAAAATAGCTTCCGCACTTTCTAAGGCTTCCTGCGGATTTTCAAATTCGTGTATTCCTTTTACTGTGATAGGGGTCATTTGAAAAGCAGTTCTAACTCTTTCGGTATATTCCTTATGAGAAATGCCACCTGGACGTGCGTAAGGTATGAATAGAAGTTGTTGTATATTATTTCTATGAAAGGCTTCAAGTAGGGTAGGCAGTAAATAGGAAAGGTATTCGGTGCCATGAATAGTAGATGTGCTGGCAATGATCATGTTTCTCATGGTTTGGTTTTACTAGGTTAAACATCGTTAAACTCTAACAATGATAGGATTATTTGTGCGTTATTTGTGTAGATTAAATTTGTTTTGATATTATTTAAAGGATACTGATACCTACATCTTATGAAAAAGATTTTACTGTTTCTATTGTTAGTCGGCGGATTAGTCAGTGCTCAAAAGGAACGCGTACAAATACAAGGTGTTATAAATAGTACAACCAATAAACCATTGGAAGGTGTTACTGTTTTTAATTTAGGTTCTTTAGAAGGTACCGTTACTAATGGAGAGGGCGGTTTTTTTATTCATGCTCGAGAGACTGATAAACTTTCTTTTAAAGCGGTACAATTAGAATCCTTTTCTTTAACGATTACTAAGAACGTAATAGAGGATAGAAAAGTTCTTATTTCTCTCAGTGAAGGTGTGAATCAGCTCGATGAAGTGATTGTAGTCGACGGCCTTATGCGCATTAAGGTAAAAAAAACACCTTACGTAGACCCTAAGATCGATGAAGTAAGTGAGTTTAACGTGAAAACAAGAGCTGTAGACCGCATGGAAAACACCATGTCTGACCGCATCAAACAACCAGAAGAATATGCTGTAAGGAATGAAGCTTTTAATCAAAGCCAGCCACGATTTAATATGAGTAATATATTTGGAGCACTTGCTTCTCTGGCGCTTTTGGGTACCCTTGAAGCACTCGATGTGAACACGGGGTCTCCGCCTAAGGTAGGTAAGGAAAAGTTTGACGTCTATATTTTAAAGAACAAGTACAGCACAGAATACTTGCTAGAGTATTTGGAAATACCTGAAAAACACCTTTTTGAATTTATGTATTTTGCCCAAGATAACGGACTTCATACTGCAATGTTTGAGCAAGAAAGAGAGCTTGATCTACTTCAATTCCTCTCAAATCAAGTAGCTTTGTTCAAAGCAAAGAAAAATTACTCCAAAGAAACAGAAGGCCTTTCTCCTTCTATTAAAGAAAAAAAGCAATGAAAAATAAGTTACTTAAAAATAGTGTTTACAGTTTGCTCGCTTTATTTTTATTCAGTGTAACATCTTGTGATGGTGATGATGACCTGCCTTCCGGGCCTTCAATAGTGGTCAATTCATTTTGTTATGGACCAGATCCTGTAAGTTCATTTGAGTCTGTTGCGGCCTATTATAATGATGTAGTAGAAGTGCGAACTGATGTATATAAAACAGTCGCTTTTGTAACTGATGAAAATTTAACCTTAGATGTTAATAGTGAATTTCAAGGAATGGGTGTGTTATTAGATATAGTTCTCTACGGAAATGAGCAGAGTGCACTTCAAACAGGTACTTATAGAATAGATGCTGACCAAGACTCAGGGAATGCTTATGTTGCTTATGATATAGATTATGACTCCAACAATTCATTAAATCGCGGATTACCATTATTATCGGGCTACGTGAGTGTTACTCCGTATCAAACTGGATATGCTATTGAAGTAGACGGTGAAGACTTAAATGGAGATCGTTTTCACGGCATCTATTTAGGCAACCTTACTTTATTATAAAAACGGAGATAAATTCGTTAAAATTGATCTTTCACTATGTTGTGCTTTTCTGATAGGAACAGGATGCTTTAAAATTGATCTTAAAAAATAAAAATGCTTAAAAACTTAAAAATATTGCCTCTAGTGCTTATGGTAGGTGTCCTGCTGGTATCCTTTTCTAAAATGGATGATGCTGCGGTTTCTAGTAATAACAACCTACATAAATACTACATATCTGTCTCTAACGCTACCTATAGTAAAAGTGATAAAAGCGTACAGATGGTGACCCGGTTTTTTATAGATGATATGGAGGATGTGCTCAATTCTCGAATGGAGAACCCTATCGTGTTAGGAGATAAGTCTACCATTGAAGAGGTGTACCCACTATTAAAAAGTTACATAAGCAAAAAATTAGAAGTGCAAATCAATGGCGTGACTTCTATTCCTAGCTTTATAGGTGCAGAGTATGAGTCAGATCAAATAGTGCTCTATATAGAACTACCTTCTCCAAAGGTGCCAAAAGTAATAACGATGCGATTCAATGCATTTACAGAGCTGTTTGAAGAGCAGAAAAACTTGGTTCATATGAAGATTAATGGCGTACGCCGGAGTCTACTTATGGATAAAAACAAATTGACAGATACTGTAAAGTTTTAGTTAAAAGCTTTATAACTTATGCATTATTGTTAATTTAGCAAAGATTAATTTAAAATAAATACATGAAAGCTATTAAACTATTGTTTATCAGTATGATGCTGGTTTCTTTTGGTTCTTTTGCACAAGAAGAAGTTCAGAAAGAAGAGCCTAAGGCTGAAGAACATACTAACATCAACAAATTCCGTCAGTTGTATCAGGAATTTTCTACACCTAATCAATACCGTAGTGCCAGTGGTGCACCGGGTCCTAAGTACTACCAGCAACGCGCTGATTATGAGATGGACATAAGATTGGATGACGCAAATCACCATATTTACGGTTATGAAACGATCACTTACACTAATAACTCTCCAGATGTCTTGGATTATTTATGGGTACAGCTAGATCAAAATATGCGTGCTAAGGATTCTAAAACTCCTCTTATTGAAGGTGGTGGTGTACAGCCTTATATGCAACCAGCTGGTTTTGCAGGTGCCTATTTACAAGAGCCATTTGACGGTGGTTTTAATATCAAAAAAGTGCTTGATAAAAATGGTAATTCTTTAAAATACATGATCAATCAAACGATGATGCGTGTAGAGATGCCTGAAAAACTAAAGTCTGGAAAGGATTTTGAATTTGACATTGAGTGGGATTACAACATTAATAACCATGTAGAAGGTCGCGGGCGTAGTGGTTACGAGCAGTTTCCTGATGGACACAGAGCTTATGTAATCGCACAGTTTTACCCTAGAATGGCAGTATATAATGATGTAGAAGGATGGCAAAACAGCCAATTCTTTGGACGTGATGAATTTGCATTGCCATTCGGTACTTTTGAAGTGAATATTACGGTGCCAGAAGATCACTGGTTAGACGGTACTGGGAAATTGACCAATCGTAAGGATGTATATTCTAAAGCAGAATTAGCTCGTTATGAGCAAGCACAAAAATCTTTTGAGAATCCAGTAGTGATTAGAACTCAACAAGAGGCTGAAAAGCTTGCAATGATGCCAGGTTCTAAAGCGATGAAGACTTGGAAGTTAAAAGCAGATTACGTTCGTGACTTTGGATGGACATCATCTCGTCGTTACGTAGCAGATGCTATGGCAGTAAAAGTAGGAGGAAAGGATATCATGGCAGTGTCTATATATCCGCCAGAAGGGAATCCTTTATGGGAACAATGGTCTACAAAGGCTGTAGCACAGACCTTGAAGTCTTATTCTAGAATGACATTTGATTACCCTTATCATAAGGCAATATCTGTTCACGCAAAGAATCAAGGGATGGAATATCCTATGATATGCTGGAACTATGGACGTCCTGATGAGAATGGAGATTATTCTGATCGTGTAAAGTTTGGGATGATTTCTGTAATTATTCATGAAGTAGGTCACAACTACTTTCCGATGATTGTAAATTCTGATGAGCGCCAGTGGACATGGATGGACGAAGGGTTAAACACTTTTGTGCAGTATGTTGCAGAGCAAGATATGGGAGAAAATTACCCAGCTGCTATAGAAGGATTAGATGCATACCCATCAAGACGTGGGCCAGCAGCTAATATTGTTCCTTATATGGCTGGAGACCAAAGATATATTGCTCCTATTATGAGTAAAGGTATCAATACTTACCAGTTCGGTTCTAACGCTTATGGTAAGCCAGGTACTGCTCTTAATATCTTAAGAGAAACTGTAATGGGTCGTGATTTATTTGATTATGCATTCCGCACGTATTCTCAAAGATGGATGTTCAAACACCCAACACCAGAAGATTTCTTCCGTACTATGGAAGACGCTAGTGCTGTAGATTTAGACTGGTTCTGGAGAGGATGGTTTTACACCACTCAATTTAATGATATGGGTATCAAATCTGTAGATAAATATTTTGTTTCTGGCGAGAAAAATCAAGCTATGAAAGACATGATGAAGGCTAGAAATATAGATGATAGTAGAGTACCTGCTTTAGTTTATATGGTTAAAGAAGGAAGTGCTGACTATAATGAAGATCTTAAAGGGAAAGAACCTGCTGAAGTAGTAGGAGAGTTAAAAACCTTTATGATGGATAACTTTACAGCAACAGAAAGAGCAGCTATGAAATCTCCTAAATTCTTCTATGAAATAAAAGTAGAGAAGCCAGGTGGACTCGTAATGCCTATCATAATTGAGTATACTTTTGCAGATGGTACGACAGAAACCGTTACTCATCCAGCAGAAATCTGGAGATTAAACGATAAAGAAGTAGGCTTAAGCAAAGCAAGTGATAAGGAGATTACTAAAATAGTAATTGACCCTAAACTAGAAACTGCAGATGTAGATACTTCTAACAACACATGGCCAACTGCTGCTGAGGTAAGCAAGTTTGACCAAATGAAGAAGTAAGAAATACACTTCTCAAATAACTTTAAAACCAGATTCACAATGAATCTGGTTTTTTTGTGTTATAACACTTAGGCAGAATTGGCTATTTTGAGATTTAAATAGCATCATAAATAAATATCTTTACGGCATGAAGTACATCCCTTTTTTATGTTTTCTTTCTATTTTTTTCATTTCTTGTGATGACCCTTCTCTGGATCAACAAAACAATGAAACTGATGAAGAAGTCATACCTATGCCTGATCTAACCAGATTGAGTAGCATTCAAATAGCCCAAGATGTAATGACTAACATTACAGAAAATATAAGTATTGTCTATAATGAAGAACAATTGGTCAGTCAAGTGTCCTTTACTGGCGCAACAAATGTAGTTTATGATTTTGATTATACAGCTAATAATAGATTGGTAGCAGCCACTAAAGTAGCTGGAAGTACCATCCTATATAATTTCACCTATACCGACGATTCCGTGTTCCTAGATTACACAGGTTCAAATGGTGAACTGGTACAGAAACAGCTTTATACCGATACTCAAAACAGGATTAATAGGGTAGTCACTAGGATGACAAATGGATCAGGTATTACTTCGCAAACAGAAGATTTGCGTTTTCAATATACCGCAAACTTTAATGTGGACCGTATCAATCGTATAGATACAAATGGATTTACTATTATCGGGTACAGTGAGTTTACCTATGAGTTTAATAACAACCCATTTAGGGATATGAATGATGTATTGCGTCTTATTATCTTTCCTGAATTTGTTCCTTACACAAGATATTTACCCAGCAGTAGGATGGATTACACAGCTATCTCTGGTGTTTTTGTATTAGATCGTTCATCTTCCTGTAGCTATACATTGCAAGAAGATCAATTTCCCAGTTCACGAGAAATAACAAAAACGGAATCTGGTACTAGTGCCACTATATTTGAATTTTTTAATTATCTATAGGTCCAAACTCTAATTAAAAATTGTCCTATCGTATATTTGCACTATGAAAATGATACCTTTATTTATCAGTACACCAGAGCTTATGATAGTAGGCTTAGTAGTGATATTAGTCTTTGGCTCAGATAAGTTGCCGGAAATTGCTCGTGGTTTAGGTAAAGCGATGAAAACAGTGCGAAACGCAACTGATGATATCAAAAATGAAATTTCTAAAAGCGCAGACGAGCACGGATTTAATACAGACGTCAAAGAAATTACCAAAAAAATAGAAGAAGTGAAAGATCAGATAGAAGAGTCTGGGTCTATTAAGCGCAAGTTCTAAACTTTAGAATCTTTTATAGATATTGATCAAGATATTTTAAGATGGGTCATTGGTTTGTGGATTGGGAAGTTTCAATTCTTTTGGCTTTTGTAACCCCTATAGAGAATTAGTTGCTGCTATAGCTATTCTTCTTTTCTCTTTATAAAATTTTAAAAACAAGTGAATTACATTGCTTTGTTGACGTTGTCGCTGCTTGTTTTGTCACTTTATCCCTAACCAATCTTGTTGTAAATAGTGCGGCCTAAGAACAAACCATTATCCGGGAGATGTTCTTGTGGGATTGCTGGTAGGTTTTATGCTGTTTTTTAAAATAGAAAAAAGGCTACAACACTCGGCTTAAAGTAAGTCCATCACGAACGGATAAGAGTACAGTTTGTAACCGGGGATCTTCTTTTAATAGCTTATTGTATTCCAGTAGTACAGGTGTTGATTTGTCCTTTTCATTCAGATCTTCCACCACTTTACCATGCCATAATACATTGTCAGAAATGATCAGACTCCCCGCCTGTACTTTGTCCATTATAAGATGAAAATAGTTCACGTAATTGGGCTTATCAGCATCTATAAAAACAAGGTCAAAAGTTCCTTCGAGCTCTGGAAGTAGTTGAGTCGCATCACCTATTTTTTGAGTAATGCTAATGTTATTGTTTCCGCTTTCGCGAAAGCGTGCAAAATATCCAGCCGCAAAATCTTCCAACTCTTCATTGATATCAATAGTTATCAGTTCGCTATTTGCGGGCATCCCTTCTGCAATGCATAGTGCTGAATAGCCTGTAAAAGTTCCTATTTCTAGAACACGTAGAGGAGCCTTCAAATGGGAGATCATGCTCAGCACCCTTCCTTGGTATGGTCCGGACAACATGATAGGTTGTAACACCTTCTGATGCGTCTCTCTGGCAAGATCTTGTAGGATTTGTGGTTCGTCTTCAGAATGAGCGACGATGTAATTATCAAGGTTTTTAGGAAGGAAAAACATAGGCAAATATTAGAATTACAATAGTACGAACTCTGTATTAATTTTGTTTGACAGCAACTACTTCTATTTCGATCTGAGTACCTTTTGCAAGCCCAGATGCGGCAAAAGAGGTTCGAGCAGGGTGATGACTAAAATAGGTGACATAGACTTCGTATACTTAAAACACCCAAAAACTACTATCCATACCAGTCCACCCATTTGGGTGATTAAGGTCAATAGGATGACAATGAAGAAGTGTTTCAAAGTATTTCAATAGGATCGAATTATAGATGATCAATGATCATAACTCATTCTATGCGCATCGAGTTTAATAAAGATAAATAATAAAATGGTAAAGCCCATGAGTCCGCTACCACCGTAACTCATAAAGGGCAAGGGTATTCCTACCGTAGGCAAGAGTCCTATGACCATTCCTATATTCACAAAAAAGTGAAGAAAAAATATTCCGCCGACTCCATATCCATAAACTCTCGCAAATAAATTGCGCTGTCTCTCGGCCATGATGATGACTCGATAGATTAAGAGCATGAAAAGTATGATGGTAATACTGGTTCCTAAAAGTCCAGAGACTTCACCTATAGCGCTAAAAATGAAATCTGTATGTTGTTCTGGCACGTAGCCACCTCTAGTTTGTGTGGCTTCTTCCAGAGGTTTTCCTGCCCAACCGCCATTACCTATAGCAATCATGCTTTGGTTGATGTTGTAGCCTATTCCTGCGTCGTCCTGCACTCTACCCAAGACAATATTGATTCGGTTTCTATGTCTTTCTTCTAGAAGATTATTAAAGATATAGCTGGCAGAAAAGGTATAAGCGATACAAATTACCACAGCTATTACAAACAGATATACCCGAGGCTTGTCAAGGCGTTTTTTGTGTTTCCGCTTTCGCGAAAGCAAATAGATAACCGTAATAATAAGCACAATAGCTATTATGATCCACCATATGTCAAGGACTAAGGCGCCTAAGAATAATACCAAAGCGATAAGCCCTAAACTCAAATACCAAAGTGATAATCCTTCTCTTTGTAGTGCAAAGAAAAAAGCGGTGTAAATCAATGCACTTCCAGGGTCTGGCTGAGGTATGATAAGAAGTGCAGGTAAGGCAATGATTCCCGCAACGATCATAAAATCCCTAACATTTTTTAAGGAGACATTGAGTTGACTTAAAAATTTGGCCACGGCAAGAGCGGTAGCAAATTTTGCAAATTCACTAGGTTGGAAGGTAAAGGGTCCCATGGGATACCACGATGTGGCGCCATTTACTTCTTTACCAAAAACGTAGAGTCCAGCAAGGGAAACCAGTGAAACCACATAAATAAGTCCAGCAAATCGTTCGTAAAACTTAACCTCTATAGCAAGTATGACAATGATGAGTAAGGCACAAACTCCTATGAATAGGAATTGTTTACCGTAGACTTCATTGATATCAGTTATGGAAGTATACTCTACAACTGGTGCAGCGCTATAAATACTGAGCAATCCAATAAAAACTAGTGCAGCATAGATAAGTATCGAGGCAATGTCATACTTGGGTTTATCTCCTATTCCCATATTAGTCTAGGATATTAGGTTGCAGGCTGTCCATAAGTTGTCTCAGTTTTTTTTCCTTTTCTGAGGTTATTAAACCTTGATCTATGGCTTCATTCACTTTAAATGGTTTGTTGCCTAATTTCTTTGCGTATTCATATTCAAGGCTATGAGTAAGCAAGTAATCTTCAAGATCGGTTCTTGTAATAACACCTTTAAGGTGTTTTTCAATTAATAAACTGGCCATTTTTGCGGCATATCTAGAACCCCAGTAACCGTTTTCAATAAATACTGCTACCGCTATTTTAGGATTGTCTTTAGGAGCAAATGCAATAAATACCGAATGGTCGGTGAGTTGCTTACGTTCTCCATTTACTTTGGCAAAATTCTCTACAGTTCCTGTTTTACCACAGATTTCAATCCCTGGAATTTGAACGTATTTTGCCGTTCCAGAATGATATACCTCATTCATACCTTCTACAATAGGTTGAAAATGTTTAGCATCTATGGTGGTGTAATTTTTTTCAGTATACTTGGGATTAACAATGGGAACACCATTCATTTCTTTGATAATGTGTGGTCGGTAAAAATAACCCCTGTTAGCTATGGCAGCGGTCATGTTAGCTAACTGTATAGGTGTTACGGCAATTTCTCCTTGACCTATGGCATTAGAAATAGTCGCAGGAGCATACCATTTGTATTTATAACGGGAAGTGTAATAATCTCCATCAGGTATTCTTCCAGGTTGTCCAACCGGTAGATCATATCCTAAGAAATCACCTAATCCAAAACTAGTTACATGATCGTGCCAGATATCCATTCCTTTTGCAGGGTCCTTTTCATTTTCAATGATTCTCCTATACACTTGAGCAAAGTAAGCGTTGCAGCTTTCTGCAATACCTCTATTCATTGCCAGCGGACTTGCATGGGAGTGGCAACCTAGAGGTTTTTTACCGCCGTAATTATAACCATTATTGCATCTAAAGCTTTCTTGGGGTGTCACAACACCTTCTTGAAGTGCTACTAGTGCATTGATTACTTTAAAAGGAGATCCAGGAGCATACTGACCTTGTAGAACTCTGTTGACATCTGGAAGCCTTACGGTATCCCTCAAAATAGCATTGATATTTTTGGAGCGATCGCGTCCCATCAATAGACTGGGGTCATAATTAGGGGCAGTTACTAAAGTTAAAATCTCACCCGTTTGAGGTTGGATTGCAACGATGCCACCACGCTTATTCATCATTAACTTTTCAGCATATTCTTGCAACTCTTTATCTAGAGTTACGGTAAGGTCTGTGCCCGCGATAGGAGCCATGTCACTGGAGCCACCTTTATAGGATTCTATAGCGCGACCGAAATGATCTCTTGTGTATTTTTTATAGCCTTTTACACCTCTTAACTCTTCTTCATATTGAAGTTCAATACCGCTTTTTCCAGCGAGGTCACCTTGAACATAGTAATCGTCATTTTCAATGCTGGTTTGATTTACTTCTCTGATGTATCCTAAAACACTGGCGCTGTGATCAACCATGTATTTACGTAAGGATCGTCTTTGAATATAAAACCCTGGAAATTTTCTAAGCTGTTCCTGAAGCGGTGCATATTCTACTTGAGTGAGTTGAGGAACAACCACACTAGCTTGCTTGGTAGACCATATTCTGGCTGTCTCAAGTTTTTTTTCTAGTCTTGATTCGTCAATTTTAAGCAATTTAGCGAGCTTGCTAATGTCTACATCTCCAGTTTCTCTAGGAATGACCATGACGTCATAAGCAACTTGATTAGCGACCATTAACTTGCCGTTACGGTCGTAAATAAAACCGCGTTCTGGATAATCGTAGACTGTTTTTAGGGCATTATTTTCTGCTTCCAGTTGCAATTCGTCAGATAGAACTACCTGTAAGTACACCATCCTTCCTAGGAAGGTGAGACCAACTAAAGTGACAATGGATAAAAGCAGTAATTTTTTCATGCTTTAAATCGAGGTTTAAAAAGGAGTAATAATAGACTGTTTAGTATTAGTGATGCCAGTCCTATGCTCAACGTTAGTTTTAAGGTATAAAGTATTTGCGAAGTGTTAAAAATGACCAAGCTAAAGAAAACTAAATGGTGAACAGTAATGCATAGAACCATTAATAATACAAGTCTGTCCATTGGTGTTCTAATTACCTTCAAGTTTTTCATTTTATAACTTTCTCCATAAACCAGTCGTAGCCATATGGGCCTTGTAAAGGCTAGAGTTAAGGAAGCGGCAGCGTGCGCGCCACCGGTGTCTTGAAAGGTATCTAGAACAATACCTAGAGCAAAAGCGAGTATCATAAAACTCCACCTTTTGTTCTCGACAGGAAACAGTATGATGAAAAGAATATAAATCATCGGATTTATATAGCCCAGAAAATTAATCCGATCAAACAAGAATATTTGTAGCCCAAGCAAGCCTATAAATCGGAGAACATTATTTAAAAGAGTTCTATTCATTGTTTCCTAAGGTATCTATGACTTGTAATGCGGCTCTATCTCTATTTTTAATGACGTTTATATAATCCAAATCAGTCATGTCATTAAATAACTCTACATCAATTTTATATCGAGAACCGTTTTCAATGAGCTCTGCGTTTTTGATGCTTCCTATTAAAATATCAGCAGGGAACAGGGTGGATTGTCTTCCAGTTATGATGGTGTCGCCTTTAGAAACTTTTGCAAGTCTAGGCACATCTTCTAGGCTCATCATGTAAGGATCATTACCGTTCCACTTTAAAGAGCCTATGGTAGCAGTTCCCTTTATTTGAGCATTCAAAGAAACTTGAGAATTTAAGATGGAAATCACTCTAGAAAACTGGGTACTGCTTTTGTCTACAACACCTACTATTCCTTTAGGAGATATCACGCCCATATCCGAGCGTATCCCTTGATCAGTGCCTATGTCTATGGTAATGTAATTATCTGATTTATAGTAATCATTTTTAATAACTCTCGCTGGGAAAATGCGGTAAGGAATGCTATCTGAAAATATAAATGTAGATTCTTTTCCTAGAAGCGTATCGCTTATATCTAGAAGTTGCATTCTTAAAAGTGCATTTTCTTCACTTAATTTATTATTTTGATTTTTGAGATCAAAGTAATCAAAGATTCCGTTTCTGGTGTTCAATAAGTTTCCAGTTACATATCCTGTGGAATGTATGGTCGAATTGAGATGGTAGTCATGCGTTTGAATAGTAAAACTAAGTGCAGCGACCATCAAAAACAGATACAACAACAAGTTTCTGTACTTGATCAGAAAATTGATTATTTGTTGCATGGGGTTACGTCAATAGGTTTTAAAGTAAGGTCTTAGTACTTGTTAGCCAGTACACTTTTATATTTGTCTAGATTTTTAAGAGTGAGGCCTGTACCGCGCACTACAGCTCTTAAAGGATCTTCAGCAATATAAACGGGTAAGTCTGTTTTTTGTGACAGACGTTTATCAAGGCCGCGTAGCATAGAACCACCACCGGCAAGATAAATTCCTGTATTATATATATCTGCAGCGAGTTCTGGTGGTGTTTGAGATAAGGTTTCCATGACCGCATCTTCTACACGTAGAATAGATTTGTCCAATGCTTTTGCTATTTCTCTGTATCCTATTTTTACTTCTTTAGGTTTTCCAGTTAAAAGGTCACGACCCTGTACACTCATTTCTTCTGGTGGTACTTCTAGGTCTTCTGTTGCAGAACCTATTTGGATTTTAATTTTCTCAGCAGTGCGTTCTCCTACATAAAGGTTGTGTTGTGTACGCATGTAGTAAACGATATCATTCGTAAATACATCACCTGCAATTTTAACTGATTTATCACAAACGATTCCTCCTAAAGCAATAACTGCAATTTCAGTTGTTCCTCCACCTATGTCAACAATCATATTTCCTTTAGGCTGCATGATGTCCACACCTATTCCTATAGCAGCCGCCATCGGTTCATGAATGAGATAAACTTCTTTGCCATTTACTCTTTCAGCACTGTCTTTTACCGCTCGCATTTCCACTTCAGTAATTCCAGAGGGAATACAAATAACCATGCGTAGAGAAGGAGTAAACCATTTTTTCTTCAAAGCTGGAATCTCTTTAATAAACATAGAGATCATCTTTTCACTCGCATCAAAATCTGCAATCACACCGTCTTTCAACGGTCGGATGGTTTTGATATTTTCATGGGTTTTGCCTTGCATCATTGCTGCCTCTTTACCTACGGCAATAATTTTACCAGTTGTTCTATCGCGCGCAACGATAGATGGACTGTCTACAACGACTTTGCCGTTATGAACAATGAGCGTATTTGCCGTACCGAGGTCGATAGCAATATCTTCTGTAAGAAAGTCGAAAAATCCCATAAATGAACAGTAGAAAAACGTTAAAAATTAGACTATGGTAAAGTTACCACAATTCTAGTGTTTAAAATGCCTTGTACCCGTGAAAACCATCGCAATATTATTTTTATTACAGTAATCGATAGAAAGCTCATCTTTAATAGATCCGCCGGGTTGTATGATAGCTGTAACTCCTGCATTATCAGCGATTTCTACACAATCTGGGAAAGGGAAAAATGCATCACTTGCCATAACAGCTCCTTTTAAGTCAAACTTAAAAGATTGGGCTTTATGAATGGCCTGATTTAAAGCATCCACACGTGAAGTTTGACCAGTTCCACTAGCACAGAGTTGTTTGTTTTTTGCGAGAACAATCGTGTTAGATTTGGTGTGCTTACACAACTTAGAAGCAAATAATAAATCTTCGATTTGTCCTGCAGTTGGAGCTAATTTAGTCGCGGTGTTTAAGTCTTCTTTCTGATCGGTTTTTAGATTAGGGTCTTGAACTAAGTATCCATTTAAAGAAGCACGCACTTCGAGTTTGTTGGTATCTCGCTTTCGCGAAAGCGCACCTTCAACAAGCTCTAGCATAATTCTATTCTTTTTCCCTTTTAGAATTTCTAGTGCATCGCTGGCAAAAGACGGGGCAATCACCACTTCACAGAATAATTTATGAATCTCTTGAGCCGTCGCAGCATCAATTTCCACATTAGAGATCAAAACGCCACCAAAAGCAGAAACTGGATCACCAGCAAGGGCATCCACATAAGCTTGATGAATGGTTGCTCTTTGTGCCACACCGCAAGCATTGTTGTGTTTGAAGACACCGAATGTAGGAGCGTCATTTACAAACTCACTCATTAAATTAACGGCAGCATCTACATCGAGCAAATTGTTGTACGATAGTGCTTTCCCGTGATGTTTGATAAACATTTCATCAAAGTCTCCATAGAACCATCCTCGTTGATGAGGGTTTTCACCATAACGTAATGGCATCACATGTTGCTCACTTATTTTAAGGGCTTTTCCTTCAGAATTACCAGCAAAGTAATTGTAAATCGCGCTGTCATAATGAGAAGAAACATTAAAACAAGTAGCAGCAAATTCCTTGCGTTGATCGAGAGAAGTTGTGCCGTTACCAGACTCTAGGACTTCTAATAATTTAGAATAATCTTTTACGGTCCCTACACAAAGAGTATCCTTATAGTTTTTTGCACCAGCGCGTATTAATGAAATTCCGCCTATGTCTATTTTTTCAATGATATCCTGCTCTGCAGCATCACTAGCAACCGTCTTTTCAAAAGGATACAGATCTACAATGACGATATCTATTTGAGGAATGTCAAACTCTGCTAATTGTGCTTCATCTCCTTTATGACCACGTCTGTTTAAAATACCTCCAAAAACTTTAGGATGTAATGTTTTTACACGACCTCCTAAAATCGATGGATAGGAAGTGACATCTTCAACAGGAACGACGTCAATCCCCAAGTCTTTTATGAACTTTTCAGTTCCTCCTGTAGAATAGATGGTAATGCCTAGGGCGTTCATTTTTTTAACGATAGGAGCGAGACCTTCTTTGCTGAATACAGAAATTAAGGCACTTTTTGCGGTGATGTTACTCATGTTGTATGTTCTTTTGTGTGGGAAAGTGCAAAAGTAATTAATTGAATTGGTTAAAGTTTTTTAGAAATTGTAATTAATTGAGTCTTTTATGAACTAATTATTAAGAGGTAATCATTAATGATAGGGCTTGAATTTTTTATAGCCTTGTTATAGTAGGTGAAATAAGCATAAAAAGAATTGTGATTTATCAAATTATCTCCATGGGAACAATAATAAAGTTTGGTTTTACAGAGAATTAAAGAGAATGTTTCCATATTTTAGCAACCCTATTAAAAATTTTAACATGAAGATGAAAATTACTTTAGTTGCAATGCTTTTCAGCATGCTATTTATGACTGCTCAAACTGCTGAACAAAGAGCGCAAATCGTAAAAGCAAACAATCAAGAAGAATTACAAAACTTGATAGTCGATTTGAAAGCCAAGGAACTAAAAGACCAAGTATATGCGGTGGACTTTGCCCGTCAAAATAACATTCCTATGTTTATTCAAAATCAGAATGGCTCTTTTGACCAATTGATGAGAGTAACAGAAGGCGGTATCCCCATTTATTTTAGTCTTGATAATCTAGACGCAGCGATTAGCACCAGAGCTAATACATTACACAATACAGGTATACTAGGACTAAATGTCGAAGGTCAGGGTATGAGTGCATATGTTTGGGACGGAGGACCAACTAGAATTGATCATCAGGAATTTGCTGGTGGTTCAAGAGCTTCTCATGGTGATGGACAGACTACTCTAAATGGAAATAGTTTTCATTCTACTCATGTTAGTGGAACTATAGCCGCCTCTGGTATCAATGCAAATGCAAAGGGTATGGCACCACAAGCAGAGGTGGTTACCAATGACTGGAATTCAGATTCTTCTGAAATGGCAGGCTTTGCCGCTACCGGTGCCCTTATATCTAATCACTCTTATGGAATTCCTGCTAGTTCCTATTCTAGTGTTCCAGAACTAATTGGAAAATACGGTCCTGATGCTAGAACTGTTGATCAAATAGCCTATAATGCGCCCTACTATTTGCCTGTGTTTTCTGCTGGTAACGATGGTTCCAACAGTACAGCAAATAGTGAACCTTTGGGTTTTAATGCGAGTTATGATAAATTAACCGGAGACAAAGTAGCTAAGAACGTCATGACAGTTGCAAATGCACAAGATGCGGTGATCAATGCAGACGGATCTCTAAACTCTGTTTTTATTAATGCAGGAAGCAGCCAAGGCCCATCTGATGACTTAAGGATCAAACCAGATATCGCGGGAAATGGAACTCAATTAACGAGCACTTATGATACCACAACAACTAGCTACGGAACTATAAGCGGTACCTCTATGGCCTCACCAAATATAGCCGGATCTATGCTGTTGTTACAACAACATTACAATGATAAAAACGGTGTTTTCATGAGAGCTGCAACCTTGAAAGGGCTTAGTCTTCACACGGCAGATGATGCAGGTTCTATTGGTCCTGATCCTTCTTTTGGATGGGGGTTAATGAACACTATGGCAGCGGCAAATACAATTTCTGAAAACAGAATAACTTCTAGAATAGTAGAGGAAGAATTAATTAATGGGCAGTCGTACTCTATTACTGTAGAATCTGATAACGTTTCTGCTTTATTGGCCTCTATTTCATGGACAGATCTTCCAGGAGCTGTAAATAATAACGGATCAAACGACGGTACACCAGCTCTAGTAAATGATTTAGACCTTAGAATTACTCAAAATGTTACATCATTTGAACCTTGGAGATTAACTAGTGTAACAGCTAACGGGACAGGAGATAACACGGTAGATAATTTTGAAAGAGTTGATGTTGCAAATGCCTCAGGAACTTATACGATTACAGTTACTCATAAAGGTTCTTTAGTAGGCGGTTCACAGGCGTTTAGTCTAATTGTAACAGGCGAGGATAATGACTTTGCAATTACTTCATCACAAAATAGAATAGAAGCTTGTAACGGTCAAGCAGTTTCTTTTCCTCTAGAATACTTGGCTAACTCTGGATTTAGCGATGCGGTGACTCTTTCATTGGCAAATGTGCCAAGTGGAGTAACTGCAGTGATATCTAATACAAGCTTTACAAGCACTGGTAGTACAACTCTAGATCTAAGTAATTTATCTGCTGCTGCAGATGGTACTTATGAGATAACGGTAAATGCTGTTTCACCTTCTGAACAGCGTGCTATTGTTCTTACCTTAAGAATACTGAGCACTAACTTTAGTGCAGTGAATCTTACATTCCCTGCAGATCAAGCCGTACGAATTATCAATACGCCTCGTTTAGATTGGGATGACGAATTAAATGCTCAGCAATACAGAATTCAAATAGCAAGGAGCAATACATTCGGTAGGCCTTTCCTAGATGAAGTAGTAAACACTTCTTTTTATACAGTAGCTCCATCATTATTGGATCCAGGATCTTTATTTTACTGGAGAGTACAACCTATCAATGAATGTGGAACTGGGACTTATACGGCATACTCTTTTACTACCTTTCAATGTAATGAAATTGACGCTGCTTTAGGAGCTCCTATTAGTTTACCAGATAACAACAATACTGGAATACAAAGCACACTAACGGTTAATGAAGCTAACAATATTGCCATAGGTAAGTTAACGGTTCAAGTGGTGAGCACTCACGAGTATTCTGGTGACCTGAACATCACATTGACTTCACCTGCAGGAACTGTAGTTTCTTTAACCAGTCCTAATGGTTGTGCCACTCCTAATCTAGATGTGGTTTTTGATAATGACGCCACAGCTTTTACCTGTAATACAACAGCTGGAGCACCGGGGTATACGGGTGTTGTTGCACCAGTAGGTGATATGTCTTTATTTGAAGGAGAAACTATTAACGGTGATTGGATACTTACTGTAAGTGATCGTGGTCCTGCAGATTTAGGAACTTTGGATAACTGGAAAATCACTTTTTGTGAAACCCCGGCTGTCCTAAGTAACGAAATCATAGAGGACTTAGAGTTTGCGGTTTATCCAAATCCATCAAAGGGATTGTTTACTGTCGCTGCTGGATCAAATAACGTGAATACGGGTAATGCTGTTATTTACCTTCTTGATCTTAATGGTCGTATTGTATTTACTAAAGAAGTGCAAGACGCCTCCAGATTAAATGAAACTATAGACGTACAAAACTTGACTAATGGATTGTACTTATTACAAGTACAACAAGGATCTTCAAGAACAGTTAAAAAGGTGCTTATCAATAAGTAAGTACTCTATAATAGATATCATAAAAAATGCGATCCATATGGATCGCATTTTTTTTGTTGTCTATATTAGGTTAGAATTAGTTCACTAATTTCTTTACTTCTTCAAAATCAAGACCTCCATAGTTACCACTGCTCATCAGTAATAAAGCACTGCGCTCTAGTTGTTGTTGAAAAAGCCATTCTTTAAAGGCTGTTGGATCTGTCATAACGATAAGGTCATCACGATCAAAAGCTTTGAGAATTTGCTCCTTAGAAATTGGAGCTAGTTTTTTAATGGCTACCGCATCTGGGCTGTAAAAAACCACAGCAACTGTTGCTGGATCAAGGGCGTTTTTATACTGTTCTAAAAATTCTGGATTTAGGCTGGAGTAGGTGTGCAATTCCAAGCAAGCGATAATTTTACGTCCTTCGTATTGTGTGGCAACTGCTGCTGTTGTAGCAGCAACCTTACTAGGAGAATGAGCAAAATCTTTAAAGATCACCGCATCTAAATTTTCGGCTATTTTCTCAAGGCGTTTGGACGCTCCTTTAAAGGTCGCAATAGCTTCATAAAAATCATCTTCATCAATGCCCATGTGCTGACACATCCATTTAGCACCAGCGAGATTGCTCAAGTTGTGTTTACCAAAAATTTCAATAGGCATAGCTCCTTCAGGAGTATCCAGATAAGTAGTACCATTGATGATTTGATGATCTGGAACCGTATAAGAATGTTTTCTAGTAGGTTTTGTTGCTGCTTCAGCTAGTGCCGCAACGGCTGCATCGTCTTCATTATAAACGAGAATACTGCCATTTTTCATCAATTCAACAAACTGCTCAAACTGGCTCAGGTAATTTTCCCAAGTAGGGAAAACATTGATATGATCCCAAGCAATACCAGAGATCAATGCGATATTAGGCTGGTACAAATGAAATTTAGGTCTTCTATCTATAGGGCTGGACAGGTATTCATCACCTTCTAAAACTATAAATCCATTTTCATCAGTAAGATGTACCATGGTGTCAAAACCGTCTAGTTGTGCGCCTACCATGTAATCTACTTCTTTTTCATGATAATGCATGACATGAAGAATCATGGAGGTGATGGTTGTTTTACCATGAGAACCACCTATAACAACACGTGTTTTGTTTTTAGACTGTTCGTAGAGATATTCTGGATAAGAATAAATTTTAAGCTCTAATTCTTGAGCTTTTATTAATTCTGGATTATCCTCTTTTGCATGCATTCCTAAAATTACGGCATCCAGATCTGTAGAGATCTTCTCTGTAAACCAGCCAAATTCTTCTGGAAGCAAACCGTATTTGTCCAGTCTGGATTTACTTGGTTCAAAGATAGTATCGTCGCTACCTGTTACATGATCACCTTTGTGATGTAAAGCAAGAGCAAGATTGTGCATGGCGCTGCCGCCTATCGCGATAAAGTGTACGCGCATAAAATGAGTTTTTGGTAAGTTATAAAACTAAATTGATGTTACTCGCTTATTTGAATTCGTGTTTTTAAGGTAGCGATATCTAGAACAAGCTGTTTGTCTTGGTGTTGTTGTTGGGCGCGTTTGAGGACCTTTATGGCTTTTTCATAGTTCTTTAATTTATCCTCATAAACGGCGGCTAGTTTTCTATAGGTAACTAAAGAGCCACCGGTTTCTACCGCTTTACTATAGGAAGCTATTGCTTTGCCATAATCTTCTTCATATTCATCGATAAACCCATGAGCAAGATGTCCATCTACAGGAGATAATTTTAAAAGTTCATCGGCATAAGAGCGGCTTTTCTTAATAGAGCCACCTACTATACCTGGTAACTCGCAGTATAATTGAGATAACGCATGTCTTGATTCTATATGATTGAGATCTAATCCGGCAGCTCTTTTAAGATACATCTTGATATCGTCCAGCATGCCTAGTGCTTTTAGCTTGGAGCAACCTTTAGCATAAAGTCCCATGGCACCACCATATTTAAAGTTGTAGTGGGCGTCTTTTGGTTTGATTTCTAAGAGTAGCTTGTAATAGTTCATTGCCGTTTCAAAGTCTTTTTTATGACCGGCTATGTCTCCTAAACGTTCTACAACATTTAAGTCTGTACTGTCCTGCTCGTACAATTTAGAAAACGAGAACAGTGCTTTGTCGTATTTTTCTGCTCTGTATAATTGTTCCGCTTTCGCGAAAGCGGACTGACCATAAACAACTGTGCCCGTTAAAAACAATAGTGCGAATAAAATCTTCTTCATCTGACAAAAATATCAAAAACTAAACCAATAATCCTTATTGGAGATCGCTTTTCAAATTTTTAAGTTTTTTCTTATACCATAGCGGCTTTTACGCCTTGTATTTATGCTGATAATGTCATGGTCTATTTTGAATAGTTGGGAACCGAGAACACAAGCATTTCTTAATAGTTGACGTTTTTAAGATTCATGTCTTAAATTAGCTTCGTGAAAGCAGAGCAACCACATCCACTGAATAAGCGACTAGGTTTAAAGACACTTTTGATAAAGTCATTAAGTCTCTTTTCCAGTGTGCGTTTGTACAACGTAATTATTGTTGCTATTGCTCAGTTTCTGGCAGCTATTTTTATCATGGCGCCAGAGCTTTCTGTCTCTTCTATTTTATCAGATTATAAACTATGGTTGATCATCATTGCGAGTAGTGCCGCGATTGCCGGGGGCTATATTATTAATAATTTTTACGATCGAGAAAAGGACCTGATCAACAGGCCACAAAAAACTTTGTTGGAGAACCGGGTGCGACGCTCTACATTATGGTCAGTGTACTTTGTAGTGAACGGTCTCGCTTTTATTTTGGGAAGTGTGGTGTCCTGGCGTGCAGGACTATTTTTTGCAGCCTATATTTTTGCGATGTGGTTCTATTCTCATAAATTAAAGCGGGTATTACTCTTAGGTAATTTGATGTCGGCACTGCTTGCTGTACTTCCGTTTTTTGTGCTTTTTATGTACTATAAAAATTTCTATCCAGTTATATTTGTTCACGGCGGATTTCTATTCTTGATTCTAGGGATGCGAGAATTGGTCAAAGATTTAGAAAATTTAAGGGGTGATCTGGTCCAAAATTATAGAACGATACCCGTTGTCTTAGGAGAAAAACAAAGCAAGCAGTTTTACACTTTGCTTACCTTCCTTACGATTGTTCCTATCGCTGCTTTAATTACTTATTTTGAAATAGGGTATATGCAGTATTACTTTACATTAATCGTAGGATCATTGCTAGTATGTTTGCCATTGATCTGGTCTTCTAGACGCAAGCGCGAGTATTTATTGATACATTTTATTCTTAAAATAATAATAGGCGCTGGAGTGTTTTCTATTTTATTAATCGATTTACCGGATATTATATCAAGATTACAAACCATTTTTAACTAATGAATTCAATTATTAAAGTAGCCTTAGCCCAAATCTCTCCCGTATGGTTGGATAAAAAAGCTACCCTGGAAAAGATATTGTCTACGCTGGAAGAGGCGGTAAGAGAAAAGGCCGAGTTGGTTGTCTTTGGAGAAGGATTGTTGCCTGGGTATCCGTTTTGGCTCGCTCTTATGGATGGAGCGTCTTGGAATAAAAAGGAAGTAAAAGAATTGCACAGGCATTATGCGCTGAATGCAGTTTGTATAGAAAAAGGAGATTTAGATGCTGTTTGCGCTTTCGCGAAAGCGAAACATATATCCATCTATCTCGGTGTCATAGAAAGACCTGAAGACCGCGGTGGACACAGTCTTTATGCGAGTATGGTTTATATAGACCAAAAAGGAGTTATTCAGAGTGTGCATAGAAAACTGCAACCCACTTACGACGAACGACTCACTTGGTCACCTGGTGACGGGAACGGTCTGGTGACACATCAACTCAAAGATTTTACGGTGAGTGGTCTCAATTGTTGGGAAAACTGGATGCCTTTAGCTCGTGCAGCTATGTATGCGCAAGGAACTAATTTGCACGTAGCCTGCTGGCCGGGTAGTGATCACAATACCAAGGATATTACTAGATTTATTGCGCGAGAAGGACGTTGTTATGTGCTTTCAGTTTCTAGCACGATGTTTAAAGAAGATTTTCCAGAAGGAACACCTTATTTAGAGGAGTTGTTGAAAAATGCACCAGCGGTACTTACCAATGGTGGTAGCGCTATTGCTGGGCCTGATGGAGAATGGATCGTTGCGCCTCAAGTCGGTAAAGAAGAACTTATTTACGCCACTTTAGACTTTAATAAGGTGCTGGAGGAGCGCCAAAATTTTGATCCTGTAGGTCATTATTCGCGTCCAGATGTAACTCAGTTGCAGGTGAACAGAGAACGACAGAGTACGGTGAAGTTTATAAACGGTTAAAGATTTAAAGCAGGTCATCTTGATAGAAAAAATGAAATTTAAAGCGCACGGTAAGTTTTTAATAACAGGTGAATACGCTGTTTTGAACAACGTTCCTGCACTCGCTATGCCTTTAAAATTAAATCAGTATTTAGAAATCTCTTACAGAAATGATCAAGAGGTCACTTGGAAAAGTTATAATAGTGATGGTGATTTATGGTATGAGCTAGCCACCCATGTGAACGACTTGTATTCAGATACAATCCATTGTTCTCATCCCATTACATCTAAGTTAAGGGAGGTTTTAACTACTGCTTTGGAGCTTACTTCTAAGGATTCTTTACGAGGTTTTGATGCAGTGATGACTTTGGATTTTGATCGTCATTCAGGAATGGGAACCAGTTCTACTCTGATTTCCTTAGTATCGCAATGGTTGGGATGTGATCCATATCAATTGCAATTCAAGTGTTTTGGAGGTAGTGGTTACGATGTGGCGTGCGCGACAGCAGATCGTGCGCTGATTTATAATTACAACGATTCTAAACCTATTGTCGAAGAAGCCCACTTTGATCCAACTATTAAAGATCAAATTTTCTTTGTGTACCTCAATCGCAAGCAAGACAGTAGAGATTCGATTGCTATGTTCCAACAAGAATTGTTAACCGATGAGTTGCGAGAAGAATTAAGCCTCATGCCACAAGGTTTTATAAGCGCTTCTAAAGACCTTTCTAAGTTTAATTACATCATAGAAAGGCACGAAGAGATCATCTCTAGTTTAATAGGTTTAGAGCCTATAAAGAACCAACTCTTTATAGATTATAAAGGTGCAATCAAATCTTTAGGTGGTTGGGGTGGTGATTTTATCATGGCAACTGGTGATCTTGCTGCTCGTGATTATTTTAAGAATAAAGGATATGATGAGATTCTTGAATGGGATGAGGTAGCCGTATAACCTTAAGAAACTTTACTAAACTAAAAACGCCACTCTTAGAGTGGCGTTTTTAATGTTATAGAATGTTTTTTTAATAAAATACAGCTCTATTATCTTCAATCTCTACAGACTTTTTCAAAGCTTCTACAAGTTGAGAAATGGATTGATTTGCAGCTTGGGTTGCAATAGTATTTGCATTTGCTGCATAACTCTGTAAATCTGGAGCAGATTCAATAGCGATTACTTTAATAACAAAAACACCAGCTACACCAGTTATAGGCTTAGAGGTGCCGCCTCGTTCAAGGCCGAATGCTGTTCCTACTACTAGTGGCTCTTCACCTATACCAGGAATCGTTGGATTCTTGCGGTCTACGGTAGAAGCTGTTTTAGTGGTTTGTCCTTGGTTTTTTGCAATCTCGGCAAGATTTGTCGACTTGATTTTATCTAGGATCAGTTGCGCTTTCTTCTTTTTTCTTAAGATAGGTGTTACTTTAAAACTGGCTTCTTCACTAGACATGTTTCCTGCTTTCGTCTTTTTGGTAATTTTTACGATGACATATCCTTTTGAAGTTTCAAAACGATCTACATCGCCTAAAGAACTCTCTTCATTAAATGCCCATTTAACGATACTTCTGTTTTTACCTATTGTCGGTAAAGTTTCATCAAGTGACTTAAGGTTTTTAACTGGTGTTGCCGTAACTCCGTTTTCTTTTGCAAGAGCAGTAAAATCTCCTGATTTTGCCGCTTGCTGAAATTTCACTGTTTTGGTATATAAATCTTTTCCAGTTTGTTTAGAAGCGAGTATTTTTTTAGAAACAGTAGCTAGTTTAATAGCGTCTTTTGCAGCGGCAACATCATCTATTATTACAATTTGGTAACCGAATACCGTTTCTACAAGACCGACAGTTCCTTTACTATTTTCATATATGAACTCGTTAAATTCAGGGGAATAATTTCTTGCATTGCCAGAATACATAACCCAGCCGATGTCTTGACCGTTTGCTACTTCTTTATTCTCTTTAAAGTATTCAAATTTAGAGTCAAAGCTTTCTTTGTTTTGTCCTATGATGTTAAAGATACTGTCTGCTGTTTTCTTAGCAGCTTCTTTATTTCTAGTTACTGAAGAAGCGGTTCTTTGAGCACCAGCATAATCAATAATTATACGTCTGTTTTGAACACTGTCGTTGATCACCTTTTTGTTTTCAACAAGTGATAATTTCATGTATTCTCCATCTTCATACGGGCCAAATGTTTGTCCTTTTTCTAGGGAGGCTATTGCCATTGCTGCCGCAGGTAAGTTAGCGGTCATTGTATAGCGATTGTTATAAGGCAAGTCACTGTTCTGAGCTACGTAAGCATCGAGATTAGTCGCGTCGGTAATAGCAGGAATGCTATAGTCTTTATTAGTGCTTAGATTACGTAGGGTTTGTGTAGTAAGCAACTTATTCAAGTCAGATTTAAGAGCCTCCTTGTCAGATGGAGATGCATTGTCCTCAAAAAGGGCAAACTCGATATCACGTTGTGCTGCTACTTTAAACTGGTCTTTGTGTTGGTCTACATAAGCATTAATTTCTGACTTAGTAATTTCTACTAGGTCGTCGGCAATAGTATTGTACGGAATATTAACATAAGTAAAAGAACGCTTGTCGTTTTCCATTCTGTATTCCATCTCGCCGTCTGCATTTGTAGCGATAAGACCTGATTTTAATAAATTAAAAAATTGTTCTTGTCTTGCATTTGCAGCGATATCTAGAACGTAATCGTTCCATACAGAAGGATCGATTCGGTCTACTTCAGCTTTAAAAGCTGCTTCAGAGAAGGAGCCATCAGCATTTTGAAATTGTGGATTGCTCTTGTAATTTGCCTTTACTAGTTCGGCTACTTTTTCATCCGTAACTTGGATTCCAGCAGCCATAATTTGTTGATCTAGTACCGCGTTTCTTACTTCTTGATCCCATACAGAATTTACTGCTTGCAATTGAGATACGTTAGCACCTCCACGTTGAGAAGCGTTTTCTACTTTTCTAGCAAAATTCTCTCGATCAATTTCTGCATCACCTACGTAACCTACTGCGTCAGATTGTTTTTGTCCACCTGAGGTAAGGACACCTTGAATAATAAATGCAAATAATGCTAGTGCAATTACTAAAATCAGAATAACTCCTTGATTTCTAATTTTACCTAATATCGCCATGGTCGTTTATTTAATATTTTTGATGAGGGCGAAAATAGTGTTTTCCGCCTAATAATTAAAGTCTCAGCCTGCTTTAAAACTTTGTTTTTAAAGATTAAATAAAATAGGCTAGGAGAACGCTGTTTTTTCCGCTTTCGCGAAAGCGGGATACTTATTTCACTTATAGGAAGGTAGCATGCTTATGGCCTGTTTAAAATGCTAGTGAGATTACTCGGCCTCTCCTAAGGTGAGATGTACTAAATCTATCTTATTATCTGATTTTTCTAGTATTTTATAAGTATTTCCGTTGATGACTACAATATCTCCTTCTTCTGGAATCCCAGCTGTTTCATTAACTATAAGACCTCCTAAAGTCTCGTACTGATCGCTTTCTGGCAGGTCTAGTTTATAGTTTTCGTTAATTTGATCTACTTCCAGACGAGCACTTAATTTAAACTCAGTTTCACTGATTTGTTGATCGATCAATAAGTCAGAATCGTGTTCATCTTCAATTTCTCCAAACAGTTCTTCTATAATATCTTCTACGGTGATTAAACCGCTCGTACCTCCATATTCATCTAATACGATGGCAATACTTTTATGTCGTTTAGTAAGTAGGCTTAACACATCTTTTGCGAGCATTGTTTCTGGAACATTGATCACGTTGCGTTTTACCTGCTGGACATTTTCTGGTGATTTGAACAGGTCAAAACTGTGCACATACCCAGTAATATCATCTATGGTGTCTTCGTGGATTAGAATTTTTGATAAGCCTGTGGCAACAAACTTTTTATTCAGCTCTTTTACTTCGGTATTTTGATGTACCGATATCATTTCTGTTCTAGGCACCATGATTTCACGGGCTTTCAGACCTCCAAAATCGAGAGCGTTCTGGAAGATCTGGATTTCTGTATCCAGGTCTTCTTGCAGTTGGACACTTTCCATTTGCTCGGTGATGTAATTACCCAGTTCAAGTTTAGAAAAGGTTAATTGCAAGGCATCTCCATTTGATTTAAAAAAGGCTTTGAGTATAAAATCTGATATCTGTATACAAAACCAAGAAACTGGCCAGAATAATAGGAAAAAGATATAGGCAGGAATAGCAAAAAACTTCAATAACTCATTGGCATAGATTTGGAAAAACACCTTTGGTAAAAACTCTGCGGTAAGCAGTATTATTAAGGTGGTGAACACCGTTTGAGTAAGCAGGTTGTTTAGCGCATCGGCATATTGTGGAAATGATTCTACTAGATAACCACTCATTAATCGCTCCATAGCAAATCCATAGACTACTAGCGAGATGCTATTACCTATAAGCATGGTAATAATAAACTTAGAAGGCTGTACGGTGAGGTTGCGCAGCACACGTCCTATGAGGTCATTTTGTCGTTTTTCTAATTCTATATGAATCTTATTAGAAGAAACATAAGCGATTTCCATTCCTGAGAAAAAAGCACTCAAGACCAGCATTAAAACGATGATAAGAATATGTAGGAGCATTATTATTTGTTGCGTTCCTCAAATCTACGACGAAAACGTCGTTTGAAGAAGAACATAAATACAGCTACTGCTGCCATTCCAAAAAGCATATAGGCTTGATTGGCGTTTTTACTTAATTCTATAAAGCCTGTAATGATAAACATGGCTGCAAAAATTAAATAAGCATACTCGAAATATTTGAAAAATTTGCTCATTGGTTTGATTTTGATATAAAGGTATCGTCTGGATTTCTCGCTTGGTAAATTTTAAGGTCTTCACTTGCGTCCAGAACCGTTGCTGTAATACGACCTACTTCTTCTTTTGTTTTTGGGTCTTTTAAAACAATCTCAAAGGGCGGTTGGTTAGTAAAAATCCACTTAGCGGTCTGGTCCCAGTACAGCTGTTCTCCACTAAAGGTATTTCCATCACTAGTGATGATTTTTACATTTCCTTTTAAATCGACCAAATTGGTTTTGTCATACAAAGTACCAGCGTTTGCTGTAATGGTGGTCACTTCTGTTTTATTATTCCGGTATTCGTAGACCTCTACTTTTATTCCATCAGGAAACTGCGTGTAGGGAAACTCGTCATTAGAAAAATCTAACATTTTTTCTCCTTGAAGCGTTAATTTTAATTTCCCGCTATCGGTATGTTTTAATAGCATGTTTTCTACTTCACCTACAGGTTCATTAGAAGCTATTTCCATTTTTTGGATCTCCTTAAGATTATTATCACATGATGCTAAAAAACAGATCACGGCTAATGCCGTGATCGTGATTTTTAATATGTGAAAATGTGACCTCATTAAAAGTTAGGTATTCTTACAGACTCTCCGACCCAGCAGTTAAACGTGATGGTATCACCAGACTTGTATTCACTAGAGAATATATCCTTTTTACTTGGAGCTGCGCCATTGTAGCTAGCAACATATTTGTTTGCCGTATTTTTCAATGATGGATCTACTCTTGCCGCTTTCTCAGCATAACGAGCAGCGACCCAATAAACAGCTCTTTTTTCAAGTGGATTTGCTCCACAACTTCCAGTGCTATTTGCGATCATATCTGCGATTTTCAAGTAAGGCTGACCAAAAGACGGTCTTAAAGCTACTGCATTAAGGTATTCTCTTCTAGCGCTGGCATATTGACCTTGACTTCTATATATATTACCTTTTTTATAGTAGATAGTTGCTTTAGCGTCGTTATCAACACCTAGTTCTACGGCTTGATCCCAATATTGAAACTTCTCCTTAGTACTTACAGCAATATTACCTAAACCGTATGCAGTTCTTGCACTAGGATTAATCGCGTGTAAAGCTTTAACAGATTTGATGTAAAGAGGGGCGTCTGTACAGTCTTTCTTTTGTAACCTAACTAATACGTTGCTCAACCATTCTTTACTGGTCTTATTAGCTTCAAAATCTGCATCGTACAAAGGAATCAATTTATCACAGTCTGCGAGTTCTCCTAGAGTACCATTTACACTACCCATTACAATGCCGTAATTTTTGAGGTTGGCCTCTTGGTATCCTATAGTTTTCTGTTCTTTTTCAGTAAGAGCAATAGTTTCTTGTTTGGATAACAAATCTGCTACTACTTTAGATCGTTCATCCTGAAGAGATTCTATCTGGGTAGTTAACTCGTCATAGATTTTAAAGAGCGTTTGAAGGCTTAGTTTGGATTCTTCAAACTGCATTTCGGCAAGCTTAAAATAAACGATCATTCCACTAGGATCAGTAAAGTTTCCTTTGTCATTAGTAAAGAGATCATGAAGCATTTGAAACTGTTCTTCAGAAGTACCTACGTTGTACTTTTGCATGGTTCTTGCGATTTCAATCTTTTTTCTTGTAACATCTACCTTATCTGGATAATTTGAAACTTGAGTCTTCAGCATTTTTATTAGGCCGTCTACATTATCTTTTTCTGCACCTATATTTTTCCTCAATCTATGTTCATAGATTTGCTCACCGTATTGGTAAATGGCTGGGCTGGCGTTTGGACAATTTTCAACAAGTGGTCCTAATTGCTTGAAAGCTTCATTGTAATTTTTTGATTTTGCATTTTCTGCAAAGATGCTTAACATGATGTTGCAGTCCCCTGCTTCTTGCGCTTTCGCGAAAGCGAAACTAAAAACAGTTAAGGCTATAAGTAGTGTATTCTTAAGTTTCATAATAACGATTTGTGTTGTTCTTAATTATATTTTCTTTTTATAAACCAGGTGTCGTTTAGGGATAGTCCAAGAGAGAAGTTAAAAAATCTTTCTCTAATCAGTCCAGCGTCTTGAGTACCTCTTTGTCCTAGTTCAAACCCGACGTTTGCGTTTGAAAAACCAGATCTACGTCCGATAGGTAATCCTAAACCAAAAGATATGCCAAACTCATTTATGCTTGAAGAATTTACGCCATCTCCACTCACTTCAATGCCTAGCTCTTCATAGCGTATTCCACCTCTATAGACCACGCGGTCCCAATAATTAGTAATACTATTATAGTTAGGAATGTAAAAGCCTCCAACTCTATAAGACTGAGCATCGTTAAACGTTGTTCCTGCTGGCGCAAAGGATCTTGAGCTGAGGGCACTGCTGCCTTGAATGGAGTACTCTGCACCTAAATTCCATTTAAGAGGTTGACCTATAGTTACTCCAAAAGTTAATTCTGAAGGTAGTTTAAGGTTTTGCTCACCAAACTCGGTGTCTCTAGAGTTTACAATATTCTCATCAAGGCTTGGGGTAAGCAAGAAAGCAGATAAGGTACGCTCGTTTTTTGCATTCAAATCACTTTCTGGACTGTATACGGCACTTGCTTGAAGTTCTAGCTTTTCACTTATCATTTTTTGATAATGCAATCCGAAATTAAAGGATGCGCCACTGAAATCTGTTTCATTAACTTCATTAGTACCAAATTGAACTGTATTAGTAGCAACACTAGAAGAATTGGTTTCTTCTCCGAAGTTATATCTGAATTCTCCCCCCAAACTTAATTCGGGAGTTAATTTATAACCAAAGCCCAAATAAGCCCTTGTGATACTTCCTTCTCCTGTAAATCGGGAATACAACGCGTCAGTAACACTTCCTATTTCGTAACCTACAGAATTGAAGGGTACAAGACCGAAACCAAAGCCAGCTTTTTTACCTACAGGAATACCTATACTAACGTATTCAATGGTTGTAGCATCATAAGAATCACTTTGTGTTTCTGTAGAGGCCCATGTTTTAGAATGAACCGCTCCTAGAGAATAGGTAGTAAGCCTAAGGTTGCCATAGGCTGCTGGATTTCTTAAATTGATATGGACACTATCTACGTAGGTACGCATGCTCCCCATACTGCGATTTTCTATCGTGCCTTTAAAGGTTTGCTGTCCTAAACCAAAGAAGGAATAGGGTGATGAAGTGCGCGATTGAGCAAAGCCGTTTATGCTGGTTAAAATCACTACCGCGATTACTAAACTTCTGATCATAGGTTTTTATTAAATAGATACAAATTATAGATGCCTTGTAGCATCAAAAAAGGCGTGGCAAAGAAACGGTTTTTTAGTTGTTTTATCAAGAGCTCGCTATCACCACCGGTGATAAATACTTCTAAATCTTTATGAGACTTTTTATAGCTCTTGATAACTCCTTTTATTTCTAAACTCAATCCGTTCATCACGCCACTGTGAATCGATGTTTCAGTTGTGTTTCCAACTATTTCTTTTACATGCTGTGGTTCTAATAACGGTAGGTTTGCTGTAAAATTATGGAGGGATTCATAACGCAATTTTAATCCTGGAGAAATGGCACCACCATAGTAATTTTTGTCTTGGTCTACAAAGTCGTAAGTCACGCAGGTACCAGCGTCTATGACTAGTAAAGGCTTATTCTTCTCTGATAAACAAAGCGCTCCAGCGACTAAGGCCATGCGGTCGTTACCCAACGTTAAGCTTTGATAATGATTGTTAAATGGTAATTGAATACCGCTGTTCACTTCAAAAACGGTTTGGAATTTTACTTTGAGGTATTGTACCAATTCTTTTGGTAGTTTTCCTACATTACATAGTGCCAATTCATTAACGTCTGGATAGATGTCTAGCAGGCCTTGTAAGTCGGTAGTAAAACTGCTAAGGTTGGATCGTTTGGTTATATATATATTGAAATGATCCATTACAGCAATCTTGATGGAGGTGTTACCTATGTCTATAGCTATAATCATAAGAATATCAATTTACGTTATTAAATGAAATCGATTTAAAAAGCAAAAAGCCCGATCTTTAGATCGGGCTTTTGTGGTACCTCCAGGAATCGAACCAGGGACACAAGGATTTTCAGTCCTTTGCTCTACCAACTGAGCTAAGGTACCTTTTGCTCGTAAGCGATGGCAAATTTACGTAATTATTGATTTGATAAAAGCTTTTTTCTATTTTTTTTTAAAAGATTTTAAGAATACCATTCTTGGTCTTTTAATAGGCGCTCTAAGCCCATTCCTCGGGATCCTTTTATTAATATAACTTGCTCTTTGTCAGTGTTTATTTTATAAGAATCACAGAAATCATCTAAACTTTTAAATGGTACCGCATAACCCGTTGTGGATTTACTAAAGTGCTCTCCTAATAAGAAAACATCATTTATTTTTAAATCTTCTGTAAGGTTGACCATGTTTTGATGCTCTTCTAAGGCATATGCTCCTAGTTCAAACATGTCTCCCAAAATAGCTACTTTATGCTTGTATTCTTGAGCTGCTAGATTTTCTATAGCCACCTTCATGCTGCTTGGGTTTGCATTATAGGCATCGAGAATGATTTTTGTCTTTCCCACTTCAATAATCTGAGAGCGATTATTTTTAGGAATGTAACTTTCTATTCCTTCAACAATGTTTTTTGGCTTCATATCCATTAGAAGCCCTATGGCAAACGCAAAGAGTGCGTTGTGATAGTTATATGCCCCTGTAAGATGTGTTTTAATCAAGTTGTTTTCTGTGATAAATGTAACAAAGGGTGTTTCTGAATACAAACTGGTGTTTTCAGGGGTGAATACTTGGTGAATCCCAGCTGATCTTACGATCTGTTCTGGATCCCATCTTCCAATAATAGCTGTGCCCTTTGACTTTCTTAAGTAATCATACAGCTCACTTTTACTGGTTTTAACACCTTCTACACCGCCAAAACCCTCTAAGTGGGCTTTGCCATAATTAGTAATTAGACCAAAATCAGGTTGCGCAATCTCACACAAAGCGGCTATTTCTTTGGGATGGTTGGCGCCCATTTCTACAACGCCTATCTGATGACTGGAGTTCAATGAAAGTAGGGTAAGAGGTACCCCTATGTGATTGTTAAGGTTTCCTTCGGTTCCTTTTACCTTGAATTGAGTGGATAAAACGGCCATGATGAGTTCTTTCGTTGTCGTTTTACCATTGCTCCCCGTTAGTGCTATGATGGGTATATTGATATGGTGTCTGTGCAACGTCGCGAGTTGCTGTAAACATTCCAGCACCTCCTTTACAACGGTTACTCTATCATCTTCATTCCATTTGGAATCGGTACTTACTGCATGAACGGCTCCTTGTTGAAGAGCTTCCTCTACATAAAGATTGCCATCAAAATTTTCACCAGAAAGGGCAAAGAATACTTGTCCTTTTTCTATGGTACGGGTGTCTGTATTTACTCCGGTAGATTTAAGGAATATTTGATGAAGCTGGTCGGTCATAAAAGTTCATTTTTTGGGTACTAAAAAAGCCCTTAAAATAAGGGCTTCTTTACAATTATAAAAGTACTCGATTTAATTATCGAGGAGTTTTTGTCTTTTTAGCTTTAGAACCAACTCTTGACATCGCACATCGGAAACCTAAGTCATCCTTTGCCATATCTTGAGGGTAAGATCTTCTGGAAGCAGGGTCTAACCAGTAGGCTCTGTCTCTCCAAGATCCACCTTTGATAACTCTTACCTCGTTGTTGATAAGGGAAGTTCTGTTGGAATCTGTATCATACTGACGGTCTAGAGTACCTGTAGAATCAACACTCGCACTGTGTACGGGGGAGTTGTACATTCTGTTCTCAGGATTGTTTTGCGTTGTTTTGTCTGAAGCAAAATATTTTGTGGACTGTGCATCACCATCACGGAAGTCACGGTTATCACTTCTATCAAAATTAGTTCTCAAGTAAGTCTCGTCTTCATCGATCGCTTCTTGTTCTATTTCACCTGGTAAGGCACGAGCAATCACTTTACCGTTGCTTAAGGTTTGATAAGGAATCTCATCTATATCTACTTTATCAACTATAGCGACTTTACCTGTATTGTCAATTTTATTTCTTGTATACACATTACCACGGTAGTAGTTGAAGTCGTTAAACTCGTCATCTATCATAGGTCGATATACATCAGCAACCCACTCAGAAACGTTTCCGGCCATTTCATAAACTCCAAAGTCGTTAGGTTCGTAGAATTTCACAGGAGCAGTAATGTCTGCACCGTCATCACTCCATCCAGCGATACCTCCGTAATCTCCATCACCTTGCTTAAAGTTAGCTAAATGATCACCACGTGTTTGGCGTTTTCCACTTCTGGTGTACTGTCCATCCCATGGGTATTTTTTTCTACCTCGGTAAGAATTGTACTCACGTAAACTTCCTAATCCTAAGGCAGCATATTCCCACTCGGCTTCAGTAGGTAATCTATAAGCTGGTAAAAGAATACCATCTTTTCTTGTCACGTAAAGTCCTTTCACTTGTAGCGTACTATCTTTTGCGGCTCTTGCTTCTTTCTTTTTTACAACTGCAGCAGATCTTTTACCTCCCATTGTAATTGTTGAATCTCCTTTATAAACTAAAGTAGGAGCAGCTAAGTATGTTTCTGTATTGAAGACTTCTTGCGAGCCTTGATTTGCAGTAAGAGCATTTTTAGAAGTGTAGCCTTGCTCGTTAAGAATTAGTTCATTCACACGATCAGTCCTCCAGTTAGCAAATTCAACAGCTTGAATCCAAGTTACTCCAACAACAGGATAGTTTTGGTATGCAGGGTGACGCAAATAGTTTTTTGTCATTTCTTCATTAAAACCTAAACGGTTTCTCCAAACGAGAGTATCTGGTACAGCTCCATTATAGATTTTACTGTATGCTTCGTCATCAGCAGGGAAAACGGCTTTGATGTATTCTAGCATCTCTAGATACATCCCGTTAGTCACTTCTGTTTCATCCATATAAAAAGATTGCACGTGCTGTTGATTAGGAGTATTGTTCCAATCGTGCATCGGGTCATCTTTAACACGGCCCATGGTAAACGTACCACCTTCTATGAATACGAGACCGGGTCCCGTATCCTGTTCTTTATATTTAGTGCTTAATTCAAATCCGTTTTTACCGGTTACGTCCCAACCGGTTCCACGAGATGTGCTGGTGTAGTCGCTTCCACCACCACCACAACTCACTATAGCCATACCGGATAAGAGAGCAAAGACTGCTTTTACTGCAAAGTACTTCTTCATTTTGGAAATTTGTTTTGAAAAATGATTCGCAATATAATTATTTCCCTCAAATACGAAAGCATTAATTAACATTATTCGCATTACATTTGTCGTTCAAGCATATTAAACGTCGATGAAAGGCATTTATTATTCGACTTTGTAAAACTTTGTGAATTTTATTTACATACTAATTACTCGTAAGGACCGTTAGACTATCGATGAGGCATTTATTATACTTTATAATCTTCTTTTTAAGTGGTGTGGCGCTAGCTCAGAGCGGTAGTGAGTCCGTTCAATGGCAAGGATTTACATCTTTTGACATAGGAGACCAGCAGCTAGAGGTTCCCTTTTTTAACCAAAATCACGTTTTTAATGGTGAAGATTTACTTTGGTCAAAAAGTTATCAGGTCAATCAACGGGTAGACGAGTTTTCTATCAAGATCACCAATTTAAAGACCCAAAACCTCAGAATTTCGGAATTAGGGCAGTTGGATCGTTCACAAATTCCTGACGGATTACAATATTCTTTGAGAAATGCGCTTTCGCGAAAGCGTAATTATGCTCAATTGAACATCTCCCCGATCTATAAAGAAGGAAATCAGTACCAAAAGGTACTCTCGTTTAATTATTCTTATGAATATGCCCCTTTTTCTACTCCGACCAAGAATGCGAGTTTTGGCAACTCCATTTTAGCCTCTGGAGACTGGTACCGATTTAAAGTAGCTAAAACGGGAGTGAATCGCATCAACAGTTCTTTTCTTTCTAACTTAGGAATAGATGTGAGTCGGATTGACCCTGCACGAATTAAAATATATGGTCATGGCGGTACATCTTTGCCTCTGATCAATAGTGACGAGCAGTTTTATGATGCGCCAGAGATTGCTATTACGGTAACTGGAGCTACTGACGGTCGTTTTGACAATAATGATCAAGTACTGTTTTATGGTACCGCTACCGATTCTGATTATGTAGCAGAAAACGATAGTTTTATCAATCCCTATACAGATGATTCTTATTACTACATCACGGTAGATGGTGCGGTAGGGAAACGTATTTTACCGCTTATTCAACCTACTGGCGTGGCTGCGGTTACTTATGACTATTATTATGCAAAGCACCACTATGAAGTAGATGAAAGAAATATTGCCTCTATAGGTCGCATCTGGTATGGAGAGCGTTTTGACTTTGAGCCAGAGCAGTCTTTTGAGTTTGAGTTTGAAAATGTAGTTAGTACGTTACCAGCAAGAATTAGAATCACTACGGGCGCTGTAGCAGATAATGCTACTTCTATGTCATTTAACGTGAACGGGCAGGCTATAGGAAGCTCCAATCTCTCTGGGATAGCTGGCCAAAATATACGTGCTGCAAGTCGTGCCAACTTTTTAAATAACAATACGAACCTCAGTTCAAGTGCTGTTACAGTTACTGTTTCTTATAATAATAATGGAAATCCAGGTGCTTCAGGTTATCTGGATTATATAAGTCTTGAAGTGCCTCAAAGTCTTACTGGGGTAGGGGAACAGTTTAGGTTTACGGTTCCCAATGCTTCATCTCAAGCCGGGGTGGTAGCCTACCAATTCTCTAATGCTTCAGAGATCAATGAGGTTTGGGATGTGTCAGATCCTTATAACGTGCGTAAGGTTTCTAATACGGCTCAAAGTGCTGCTTTTTCTTTTGTAGATACTGGTGGCGAGACCAAAGATTATGTAGCGGTAGATAACACTGATTACTACAATGTAGTTTCTATAAGTAACAGCCGTGTCGCAAATCAAAATCTGAAGGGAACTATATTTGATGATCGTTCTGGAAACTTTAGCGATATCGATTACCTCATTGTAACCCCACAGTTTTTGCGATCTGAGGCACAACGACTGGCTAACTATCACATCACTGAAAACAACCTCAATACTAAAGTGGTTACGTTGCAAGAAATCTACGATGAGTTCTCAGAAGGAAGACAAGATATCAGTGCGATTAGAAATTTTGTACGTTACATATATGACAATGCTTCCTCGCCAGCAAATAGGATTCAATATTTGAATCTATTCGGTGATGCGAGTTATGATTATAAAGACAGAATTAGAGTACGAGATAATATTGTGCCGTCCTATTTTTCGGTAGAGAGTACTTCTTTAACCACTTCCTATTGTACAGATGATTTTTATGTTTTTATGGATGATGGAGAAGGTGCTGTTACGGCAAGTAATCTCATGGATATTGCGGTAGGTCGAATGATTGTGAGTGATCTACAAGAAGCTAGGGAAATGGTAGACAAGGTGATTAGTTATACCGCAGAGCCTGCTTTTAATAAATGGAGGAATAATATTACGTTGATAGGAGACGATGTAGATATAGCTTCTGATGGTATTTTACAAGAAAACGTAAATGATCTCGGGGATGAAATTTTTGCCAACCGACCAGACTACAATATCAATAAAATCCTATTGGATAGTTACCAGCAATTCAGTACCGCAGGGGGGCCTAAATATCCCGATGCGGTAAATGATATTAAAGATGCTTTTGAACAAGGTTCTTTGGTGATCAATTATTTTGGTCATGGAAATGAAGATGGTCTGGCACGAGAGTTTGTCATAACGCAATCCTTGGTAGAAAATCTGCGCAATCCAAACACACTGCCTTTATTTATAACCGTAACTTGTGAATTCACACGCTATGATAATCCATTACGAGTAAGTGGCGGTGAGTTGACTTACTTAAATCCACGAGGTGGAGCGATAGCATCGGTAGCAACCAACCGATTGATTTTTGTAAATGTAGGTGCAGGATTTAATAATATTATAGATGAATATTTGTTCAGTTATAATAATGTAGAGCCGGTTTCTATGGCCGAAGCCCTAAGGCTTTCTAAAACAGATCCTCGTTTTCAATCTAATTCTACTCGTCGCGTAATTGCGTTTGTAGGCGATCCTGCTTTAAAACTAGCTTTCCCTAAACCTCGTGTCGTATTGAACACCGTAAACGGAAATCCGATTGCAACCAATACCGATGTGCTTAAAGCGCTGGATCGAGTGACTTTAGGTGGCGAGGTGCAAACCTTATCTGGTACGCGTATCGATGATTATGAGGGTACTTTGTTTGCAACTGTTTTTGATAAAGATATCAATCGAGAAACTTTGGCAAATGATAATACCAGAGAGCAAACTGGATCAGGTTCTCCGCCTGGGGAAGTTATAAAATTGCAGTTCAGCCAGTTGGGAGAAGCATTGTTCAGAGGTCAGGCAACGATTACTAATGGCCAATTTGAATTTGATTTTATCATGCCTAGGGATACACAAATTCCTATAGGTACTGGGCGGGTTTCTTTTTATGCAAAAAGGACCAACCTTCCAGAAGATCAAAATGGCTTTTCTCAAGACATACAAATAGGAGGTATCAACCGCAATGCTCCTGCAGATGATATAGGGCCGGAAGTAGGCTTGTTTATGAACGACACCAACTTTGTTTCTGGCGGTATTACCGATAGGGATCCTTTTTTATTAGCTTTTTTAAATGATGATAACGGTATCAATACCTCAAGTGGTATAGGTCATGACATTACTGGGATTTTAGATGGCGATGAAACCAATCCGTTTATATTAAACGATTATTACGAAGCTGAGGAAGACGATTTTACTAAAGGGAAAGTATTTTTCCCGTTAAGAGATATAGCGCCGGGACTTCATACATTAAAAGTAACAGCTTGGGACACTTATAACAATAGTGCGATGAATGAGATTCAATTTGTCGTGTCAGAATCTGATGGGGTCGAGCTGACTAGAGTTTTGAATTACCCCAATCCGTTTACCACCTACACAGAGTTTTGGTTCAATCACAACCGACCTTTTGAGCCGCTTGACGTACAAGTACAAGTAATGACCATAAGCGGTAAAGTAGTCTGGAGTAAGAATCAAAATCTTACAACGACTGGTTTTACCTCTCGAGAAATTACATGGGATGGAAGAGATGATTTTGGTCAGCGATTGGGAAAAGGTGTTTATGTGTATAAGATTACCGTAAAATCTACGTTAACTAACAAGTCAGCGAGCAAGATCGAAAAGCTCGTTATTTTATAACAATATGGATTAGTATATATTTGCGATCCCATAAAATTTATTAATGAAGAAAATATTCTTACTTTTTGTAGTAGTAACATTTGCATTTCCTAGCTTGAGTAAGGCCCAGGATAACGATACCAGAGTCATAACCACAGCATTACCCTTTTTAAGAATTGCTGGAGATCCTAGGGCTGCTGGTATGGGGGATATGGGTGTTGCAACTAGTCCAGATGCCTGGTCACAACAGTGGAATCCTGCTAAGTATGCCTTTAGCACAAGAGAACACAAATTTGGAGTTGCTTACACGCCATATTTAGGAAATCTTGTGGACGATATTGCTATTGCACAATTGGTTTATTCTAATAGAATTAACGATCAAAGTGCTTTTGCAGGTAGTTTAAGGTATTTCTCTTTGGGTTCTATCACATTGCGTCAAGACGCAGCAGATCCAGGTAGAGAAGAAAATCCAAATGAATTTGTCTTAGACGGTACCTACTCACTCAAATTAAGCGAGCAGTTTGCTATGGCGGTAACAGGTCGTTTTTTAAGATCTGATTTACGTATTCAAGGAGTGGATAGTGATGCTACTGCGGCAAATAGTTTTGGAGTGGATGTTTCTGGTTATTACCAGTCTGAAGAAGAAGCTTACGACAACTTCAATGGTCGCTGGAGAGGTGGTTTTAATATTAGTAATATAGGTCCTAAAGTATCCTACGACGCTGGAGGACAAGAAAACTTTATTCCTACAAATATGGCTTTAGGTGGAGGTTTTGATTTTATACTCAACGATGGTTTTAGTAAAATAGGAGTGACTGCTGAGGTCAATAAATTATTAGTTCCTACACCACCGATTAGAGAAGACGGAGATGCAAACGGGAACGGGACGCCACGTGAAATTTTAGAAGGTCAGGACGATGATGTAACTTTTATCTCTGGAATGTTTCAATCATTCGGGGATGCCCCTGGAGGTCTTAGTGAAGAAATAAGAGAGTTTACTTGGGCATTAGGATTTGAGTATACCTATAACGATGCTTTTGCAATGCGCTTGGGTTACTTTAATGAGGCAGACGATAAAGGAGCAAGAAAATTCTTAGCCTTAGGTACGGGATTTGAATTCTCACAAATCAATATTGATCTTTCTTATTTGTTTTCTACAAGTCGCGTCAACAGTCCGCTAGAAGGAACTTTAAGATTTGGTCTTACCTTTAATTTTGGTGATGAATTCACAGAATACTAGATCATTAAAAAGCTAGAAATACATACGACCTTAGAGGTCTACGACAACAAAGAAGAGCTGGCCGCAAATGACCTCTCTTTAATGGAGTTGGCTGTAAAAGCCCGTCACCGTGCTTATGCGCCTTATTCTAATTTTACTGTAGGTTGTGCCTTGCTTTTAGAGAATGGCGAGATCGTTACCGGTAACAATCAAGAAAACGCTGCTTATCCTTCGGGACTTTGTGCAGAGCGTGTAGCAATTTTTGCAGCTGGAGCACAATATCCTGGTGTTGCTGTTTTAAAACTGGCTATTACAGCAAGCCCTAAAGATGATTCTTTTCACAAACCAGTACCGCCTTGTGGCGCCTGCAGGCAATCTATTGCCGAGTATGAAAACAATCAAGATAAGGATATCGAGCTCTATTTTATGGGTGCTGCAGGTAATGTTTTGAAGTCTCATTCTCTACGCGATTTACTACCACTTGTTTTTGATAAGAAATATCTATAACGTTTGCGTTATATTTTAACCATAAAATAGGTTTTTCCTTAGCGTTTTTTCGTCTATTTTTGTCCTTCGCTTCGACTAAAGTTGGGATATGATCTTTATATTTGATCTTTATATTCCGCTTTCGCGAAAGCAGACTACTTAACAAGCAATTACATGAAAAAAGTCACTAAAGACGTCTTACTCAACTGGTACGAGGAAATGCTTTTCTGGAGAAAATTTGAGGATAAATTAGCGCAAGTTTATATTCAACAAAAAGTACGCGGATTTTTGCACCTGTACAACGGTCAAGAAGCCATACTTGCAGGTGCGCTGCATGCTATGGACCTGACTAAAGACAAAATGATCACGGCTTACCGTAATCACGTACAACCTATAGGAATGGGTGTGGACCCTAAACGAGTTATGGCCGAGCTTTATGGAAAAGCCACTGGTACTTCTCAAGGCCTAGGTGGATCCATGCACATCTTTTCTAAAGAACATCGTTTTTATGGTGGTCACGGTATTGTAGGTGGACAGATTCCTTTAGGAGCTGGAATAGCTTTTGGTGATAAATACCACGGTATAGATGCAGTAACGCTTACGTTTTTTGGAGATGGAGCGGCACGTCAAGGTTCGTTGCACGAAGCATTTAACCTGGCCATGCTCTGGAATCTTCCAGTAGTATTTTGTGTGGAGAACAATGGGTATGCCATGGGTACTAGTGTAGCTCGTTCGGCAAACCATACCGACATATGGAAGCTAGGATTAGGTTATGAAATGCCTTGTGGGCCTGTGGACGCAATGGATCCAGAAAAAGTAGCTGAAGCAATGCATGAAGCCATTGAAAGAGCTCGTTCTGGTGGAGGGCCTACATTTCTTGAATTAAAGACCTATAGATATAGAGGTCACTCTATGAGTGATGCTCAAAAATACAGAACTAAAGACGAGGTAGCCGAATATCAAAAAATTGATCCGATTGCTCAGATCAAAGACCGTTTGATGAACGACCACAACGTGACCGAAGAAGATTTTAAGGCAACAGCTAAGCGCGTTAAAGCACGAGTAGCAGAATGTGAGAAGTTTGCAGAAGACTCTCCATACCCAGAAAAGAATGTGATGTACGACGCCGTATATGAGCAAGAAGATTATCCATTTTTACCAGCAAAACTATAATCCATGGCAGAGGTAATTAACATGCCACGATTGAGCGACACCATGGAAGAAGGTGTTGTTGCAGCGTGGTTGAAACAAGTAGGAGATAAAGTTGAAGAGGGAGATATCCTAGCTGAAATCGAGACCGATAAAGCTACCATGGAATTTGAATCTTTTCAAAACGGTACGCTTTTATACATAGGTATTCAAGAAGGAGAAACTGCTCCTGTAGATCAACTATTGTGTATCATAGGGGAAGAAGGAGAGGATATTTCTAGTTTACTAGAAGGAGCTGCATCCTCAGACACTAAAGAAGATACCCAGTCAGAAGGTACGCATACAGACCAGGAGGAGGAAGCATCTTCTGAAGCTAAGAAAGAACAAAGTTCTGATTCAGAACTTCCTGAAGGTGTGGTTGTTGTAAATATGCCGCGCTTAAGTGATACTATGGAAGAAGGAACAGTCGCTTCCTGGTTGAAGAAAGAAGGAGATCAAGTAGAAGAAGGCGATATCCTTGCAGAGATCGAGACCGATAAAGCTACTATGGAATTTGAATCTTTCAATTCAGGTACTTTATTAAAGATAGGAATTCAAGAAGGAGAAACTGCTAAGGTGGATGCACTTCTTGCAATTATAGGTCCTAAAGGAACTGATATTTCTGGAATAAGCATGGAAAAAATAGCTGCTCCAAATAAAGAAACAACGCCAGAAGTTAAAAAAGAAACTCCCAAAGCTGAAAAGAAAGAAGAAGTTGTTAAAGAGACGGCGCCAGCTGTGTCACAACCTGCTTCAAATGCAGCTGGAGGAAGAATATTTGTATCCCCATTAGCTAAAAAAATGGCAGAAGAAAAGGGAATTGACTTAGGTCAAGTAACTGGTTCTGGGGAGAATGGTCGTATTGTAAAAAGCGATATAGAAAGTTTTACTCCTAGCACTGCTACAGCTCCTGCTGCTGCAAGTTCATTTGTGTCTGTAGGAACAGAAACTTTTGAAGAAGTTCCTAATTCGCAAATGCGCAAGACGATTGCAAAACGCCTTGGGGAATCTAAATTTACAGCACCTCATTATTATCTAGGTCTTGATCTGGATATGGATAATGCCATCGCAAGTAGAAAAGCAATTAATGAATTGCCAAATACAAAGATCAGTTTTAACGATATGGTGATCAAAGCATCAGCAATGGCTTTGAGATTGCACCCTAGAGTGAATACGCAATGGACAGAAAAGAACACGATTATTGCAAAGCATATTCATATAGGAGTTGCTGTTGCGGTAGAAGATGGACTTTTAGTACCTGTATTGCCATTTGCAGACCAGATGAGTATGCAACAAATAGGTGCTAAGGTTAAAGAGCTTGCTGGTAAAGCACGTAACAAGAAATTGCAACCTAAAGAAATGGAAGGAAGCACGTTCACCATTTCTAATTTAGGAATGTTCGGTATAACGGAGTTTACTTCTATTATCAATCAGCCTAATAGTGCAATTATGTCTGTAGGAGCGATTGTACAAAAACCAGTAGTAAAAGAAGGACAGATTGTTGTAGGTAACGTGATGAGAATCACACTTGCTTGTGATCATAGAACCGTAGATGGAGCAACAGGAGCTGCATTTTTACAAACCTTCAAGTCTTATATTGAAAACCCTATTGTGATGTACGTATAGCATCATAATTTATAGTTTTAAAAAAAGCCGAATCGAGAGATTTGGCTTTTTTTGTTTCCGTTCTTCAACCATAATAGGAATTCAACTCAAACTATACAGAGTTCAGGAAAATTAGGGAGTTCTAGATTTAGTTGGTAAAAATCCTATTCTTGGAAAGAGCTAAGGCCTGCTTTTTACCGTTGGGGTAAAAGAATCGGGCTGTTCAAAACCATATCTAATTACTTTCCTAAAATAAAGTCTATATACTATCTTTACTCCACTTAAAAAATCATCATGAAAAAAACACTATTACTTCTATTCATCGCAGCGATTACATGTGCTTGTAGTTCTTCCAAGGGAATTGACAAGATGGGGCAGGCTCTTGATAATATGAGCCAACTCACAGAAATCAAAATGCCTAAAGCCAGTGCCGTTCAAATCGCGCTGGATGTAGAATATTTAGCAAGTGATGAATTAAAAGGTCGCGATACGGGATCTGAAGGAATAGAACAAGCAGCGGTTTACCTTTCGGAGCGTTTTTCTCAGATAGGTATTTTGCCTTATAAAGGATCTTATATGGATCATTTTGAAGTTAACGAACAAGAAGCCTTTAACGTTATCGCTATGATTCCTGGGTCCGATAAGAGTTTAATGGATGAGGTAGTAGTTATAGGAGCTCATTATGATCATATAGGAATGATACAAGCCGTTGCTGGAGACAGTATTGCAAACGGTGCTAATGATAATGCCACAGGGACAGCAACTGTACTTGCTATAGCAGCAAATTTTAGAAAGTTAGATTTTAATAGAAGGACGGTTGTTTTTGCACTTTTCTCTGCTGAAGAAAAAGGCTTATTAGGCTCTAAGCACTTAGCGCAGCGCATGAAAAAAGAAGGAGTGAATGTCGTTGCGATGCTCAATTTTGAAATGACGGGTACGCCTATGGTAAACCGCCCGTATATCGCATATCTGACAGGACATGATAGTTCTGATATGGCGACTGTTTTTAATGAAGCAAATAAAGACCGTGTAGTGACTGGAAAGTTAGATCAGGCAGCACAATTAAATTTGTTTATGAGATCAGATAACTATGCGTTCTTTCAAGAATTTAATGTGCCATCACAAACCTTTAGCACTTTTGACTTTACCAATTTTGACCACTACCATCAAGTAGGAGACGATATTTCTCAAGTTAATACGATTCATATGGCACAATTAGTTGATGCGGTGATGCCAGGAATCTTTAAAGTAGTGAACGCAGAACAATTGAAATTAACCCCTACTACCAATGAGTAAAAGAATAGTTATTACAGGAACCAGTCGCGGGATCGGATTTGAACTGGCTCAGTTATTAGCAAATGCTGGACATGAGGTGGTAGCGCTTTCGCGAAAGATAGATACTATCCAAGCCTTAGAGAACAATTCGATACACGCGATTTCCACCGACTTGAGTGCGCAGTCCAGTATAGACGCTGCGGCTAAGAACCTACTGGATAAATGGGACCGCATTGATATTTTGATTCACAACGCAGGAATGTTAGTGAACAAGCCCTTTGAACAACTCACCCCAGCAGATTTTCAGCAATGCTATGCGGTAAATGTTTTTGGAGTAGCAGCTTTGACCCAAGCTTTAATGCCGGCTATGAATAAACAAACTCATGTAGTTGCTATCAGTTCTATGGGAGGTATTCAAGGAAGTGCAAAATTCCCAGGGCTTGCTGCTTATTCCAGTGCCAAAGCAGCGGTCATCACCTTGTTTGAACTCCTAGCTGAAGAGTACAAAGAAAACGGACCGTACTTCAATACACTTGCTTTAGGAGCGGTACAAACCGAAATGTTGGAAGAAGCCTTTCCAGGTTATAAAGCACCCTTAACGGCAACAGAAATGGCGAGTTATATTATGGATTTTGCATTGACTGGCCATAAATTCTATAATGGAAAAACGCTTCAGGTGAGTGCGAGTACTCCGTAAGGAGTACCGATTGTAGATTTTTATTCGTTTATTTTGGTGGAAGGTCATTGACTTAGTAAGGCATTCATACGGTGTATCTGCTAGGGAAGAACAATTCTAAGTCATCGATCTATGTCCTATTGCCAGAGAATTTGAAATGAAATGATCAATAGAATGAGCCACCTACTAGATATATGAACAAGAACAAATTGTTGCCCATTATCGGAGTTCCATCAGCATTTTTACTTGCTTATTTTGGGTTGAAAAATTTTGGAATGTACTTTGTTTTTGCGATTCCTATACTTTTCTTTTTCTTTTTAGGGGTTAAATACCTCCAGTCTAAAGGTAACTAGAGATACTGCTATTACAAGAGCTATTCTTCTAAGAAGAACTGAGGTATAACACCCTTACTCATTTTAGTTCTATTCTTCAACCTGATATCTATTCAAGCCCAAAATTTAAAGCGGTAAAAAGGATACTTCTATAAAGTTATAAAGAAGATGAAGGTTTATCTAGGTTCCACAGAAGCGCAACTGTTAGATAAACACCCTGGCTGTTTGGGTTTATAAAAACAAGTTAGCCATTGCAGGTAATCTTCAAGGTAGGTAATGGGAGCCTGGTTTTTAAAAGGCTCTTTCCGACCAGGCGTATACTTGACAGCAGGCGTTGTGCCCTTTTTATGTACTACCTTTTATTTCTAAAATCGCGGGTAAACATTATGATTTGTGTTGAATAATGGCTAGATAGTTTTCCTTAAGTTTGAATTTGTTTTTGATTACATCAAAATACACGAGACCTAAAGTTCCAACCATGAAAAAAACAAACCTTTTTTTACTTGCACTTTTTATAGTTTCAGCATCCTTTGCACAGTCTATGGATTCTGTTTTTAAAGCTGTCAAATACAGAAATATAGGCCCTTTTAGAGGAGGAAGATCTGTTGCTGCATCTGGTGTAGTCGGAGACCCTATGACTTACTATATGGGCAATACCGGCGGAGGGCTGTGGAAAACAGAAGATGGTGGTCAACTCTGGGAAAATATTTCAGACGGGTTTTTTAAAACCAGTTCTGTGGGAGCAGTAGCAGTTTCAGAAAGTGACCCCAACATCGTCTATGTAGGAATGGGAGAGCATGCACCTAGAGCTGTAATGACATCATATGGAGATGGTGTGTACAAGTCTACTGATGCAGGTAAGACATGGAATTACGTGGGGCTGCAAGCGACTCAACACATATCGAGAATAGTCATACATCCTAAAAATCCAGATATTCTTTTTGTAGCGGCTCAAGGAGCTTTATATGGTCCTAATAAAGACCGAGGTGTTTTTAAATCGGTGGATGGTGGCGCCAGCTGGAGTAAAGTGTTATATGTGAATAATTTAACCGGAGCTGCTGAGTTGTCAATGGATTATAACAATCCTTTGGTCCTGTATGTGGCGATGTGGGAGCACCAGCGTATGCCTTGGAAAGTGATCAGTGGAGGTGCTGGAAGTGGTCTTTACAAAACTACCGATGGAGGAGTGTCTTGGAATAAAATTCACGATGGCTTACCTGAAGAGAAAGGTAAAATGGCCATAGCAGTGAGTCGTTCCAACTCCGACAAAGTGTATGCTTTAGTGGAGAGTGATTCTAATAAAGAGTTAGGGGGTTTATTTGTTTCTAATAATGCAGGAGAAAAGTGGTCTAAAGTATCTTCAGACCACAGTCTTATTCAAAGAGCTTGGTACTATATAGAGTTGTTTATTGACCCTAATGATGAAGAAAAAATATATGTACTTAATGCCAGTGCACAACATTCTATAGATGGCGGAAACACTTGGGCAACCATAACAGGGACCCACGGAGATCATCATGATCTTTGGATCAACCCAGACAACAGTAAAAACATGATCATCGCAAACGACGGTGGTGCAGCGGTGTCTTATAATTCTGGAGGATCCTGGTCTTCTCAAAACAGAATGCCTACGGCGCAGTTTTATAGAGTGAATACAGATAATCAGTTTCCTTATCATATTTACGGTGGACAACAAGATAATTCTTCTGTTAAAATTAGCAGTCTTGCACTTGGTAGTGGAGGTATAGATCAACAGAATTGGTCGGCTTCAGCGGGTGGAGAAAGCGCTTTTTTAGCTTTCGATCCTGATGATCCGAGATATGTTATGGGAGGTAGTTATTTAGGTACTATTGAAATATTAGATACCGAAGCAAACGCCAGCACACAGGTTATGGCTGCTCCTATCCAGTATTTAGGAAGAGATTCCAAAGACATGAAATACAGGTACAACTGGAATGCTCCCATAATTTGGTCACAACATGAAAAAGATACCTATTACCACGGGGCACAAATGTTATTGCGTACTAGAGACAAGGGGGTCAATTGGGAAGAAGTTTCTCCTGATTTATCCAAGAATGAAAAAGACAAACAAGGTAAAGGCGGAGGGCCTTACACCAATGAGGCGGTAGGAGCAGAGAATTATGGCACACTAGCTTATGTGGTGGAGTCACCTTATGAAAAAGGAGTGATCTGGACCGCTACCGACGACGGAGTGGTACAATTGACTAAGGACGGTGGTGCTACTTGGGTTAATGTCACTCCTAAAAATCTTCCGGAGACTTTGATCAATTCTATTGAAGTCTCTCCACATGATAAAGCAACAGCTTATATCGCTACTACTAGATTCAAATTCAATGATTATACCCCTGCTATTTATAAAACTACCAATTACGGTAAATCATGGATCAATATCAGCTCGGGTATTCCAACAGGCGCATACACTAGGGTCGTAAGAGAAGATACCAAGCAAAAAGATTTGCTTTTTGCAGGAACAGAACTAGGGATGTATATCTCCTGGAATGGAGGGAAAAAATGGCAAGCATTTCAATTGAATTTACCTATAACACCTATCACCGACTTAAAAGTGAGCCATGACGACTTAGTTATTGCCACCATGGGAAGATCTTTTTGGATATTAGATGATTTGGCTTTGATAAGACAGTTTAAAGGGGAGGATACCTCTTTTGCATTACTTCAACCAGAAGATGCAATTATAGGAAATTGGAGTAGTCCATTAAATACTAATTCAGACAGCTTCTCAGGCACAGACGATTCCCAAGGTGTTAACCCTGCTAATGGTGTTGTCTTTTACTATTATTTACCTACTGCCACCGGGGATACAGCATTGACTCTAGAGATTAAAGATAAAGAAGGAAATTTGGTACGGAGGATCAGTTCTAAAGAGGATCCTAATTATTTAGAATATCCTGGAGGCCCTTCACCAGAACCTTTACTGACAACTAATATTGGGCTGAACCGTTTTGTATGGGATATGCACTACACCAGTTTGCCAGGAATACCTACTGCATATATAGAAGGGTCTTATAAAGGTCATAAAGCGATGCCTAATGAGTATACTGCTAGCATCAAGCAAGAAGATCAAATAGCTAAGGTGATCTTCCACATATTGCCTAACCCATTATATGAGGTGACTGAGGAGGATTATCAAGAAACTCATGACTTCAAAACAACAACGGAGGCAAGGCTCACAGATATGCATAGGAGGGTTCGTAAATTAAAAGAAGTGCAAGATCAAATCGCACAAATTTTAAAGGAATTGCCTGAAGAAAAGAAATACAGCCATGTGAAATCTGAAGGTGAAGCTGTATTTGAAAACTTGAAAATTTGGGATGAAGATATGGTACAACGCAAATCCAAGGCTTACGATGATGTAGAGAATTTCCCAAATAAATTCACTGCTGAATACATCTTTCTAATCGATCAAAACAGTAGCGACTTACCCAAAGTGAGCCAAGCTTCAAAAGACAGACTCAACGAGCTTGACAAGCAATGGGAATTACTGAAGAGCAGATCAGAAGAGTTGATAAACACCAGTATTCCTGCCTATAATAAATTACTTTGGGATCATGGTATTGGAGCTCTTAAATTAAATTAGATCAACTTACAGAAACTTGTCAAAGACAGGTCTCTTTTAATAGGAATTAGTGATGTGCGATTTGTCAGATAAAATAAAGTTTTGTACCTGTTTAGTTATACATACAGTTATGGAAGATCTTCATCATTATAAGGTGTTTCATAGGTGTGATAAGGCTAAAAACTCAGAAGTCATGGGG
>TARA_R110000751_G_scaffold3930_5_pt1 | contig 102340 bp, 84 predicted proteins | sample TARA_R110000751 | Tara Oceans TARA_R110000751 (sample SAMEA4398001) | marine metagenome | biome: Polar Biome; feature: [MES] marine water layer (ENVO:01000295) within the mesopelagic zone...; material: water (ENVO:00002006), including particulate matter (ENVO:01000060) such as...... | reverse complement strand
AACGCCGACGCCAACGCCGACGCCAACGCCGACGCCAACGCCGACTCCGTCGCCGTTTGGGAATTCAGCCTTATCATTTGAGACAGGTGTCACTGATAGGGGGTCTGCGGTTTTTTATGATCAAAAACTTTATGTTTCCAAAATCAGAAGTTCCGGTACTTATTCTTACGCCATGTTTGAAAATGTTCACTTGTCAACTGTGAATAATACGGTCAATACGGCGCCAGGGTTAGGGTACAACGTTGAAAATTATGACGAAAAAGGAGGGGTAGTAGCAGAAACAACAGATTTAAGTGCTACTCTAGTGATCGACTCTGACAATGTAGTTACAACTATGCAGGGCTATAGCATAAATGTGCCTAGTGGAGGGGTTTCAACTACAGCCACGCTAACAGAATCCACTTTAGAAGCAAACTTAAACGGTTATAACGGCCAGTGGAAAGATATTGTATTTTCTGGATTGACACTAGATGCTGGAATGTTAAGCGCCGTTGATCAAAACGGCTGTAGCATTGATGGTGTTGCAACCAATAGTGGAACAAAAAATATATTTTCTTTTGATGTGAACTACAGTGGTTGCAGCAAATCTGGCAACTATAATGGTGTACTTACCCTAGTAGAACAAAATGGTGTAGCCGATCTCAGCTGGATGGCCTTTGATAGTGACAACGTCGGAGTATTTGGCTCGGTCGATACACAAATAACCCAAGATGAATCACTCCCATTAACTAATGCGTTAAAGCCTAGTTTATATATTAATGATTCAAAGTTAATGATTTTTACTACTAGCGAGGTCTATTCCTTGGAATTTGTACTAAACGCGGGGTCTAAAAACCCATTTGTTTTTGATTACACTTATGAGCCTGCTCCTCCTTTTATTCTTGGCGATGGCAATGGTTTAATAGAGTCAAATCCAATTGTTGATGCATCGTTATCTATACCTGTAACCCCTGAGATGGACAGTATTGATATAGAAATAAGTTACGTCAATCAAAGCAACGTAGCTACCACTCTGAATTATTCGGATCTACTTTATGTCTCACCTGAATTATTATTGGATAGCCTTGAAGGGCAATGGGGACAGCTAGTTATTGATGCTAACGGTATACTATCTGGCAGTGCGAACAGCTGTACTTTGACAGGCAATATTAATAACTATGAAGAAAAAATAGCATCAGTGTCGATATCTTTGAATAATTGTGGACAAGCGGGAGACTACTCTGGAGTGATAGTGGGAGTCGAAAGCACATTATTTGGAGTGACAAATAACGGAATAATCGCGGTATTATTTAGAACTGATGGTTTGTTTAGTTATTCTGGAATAGTGGGAAAATCTAACTAGGCAGTTGGAGCTCTGAATATCCAATATTCTTCGCTATATTTAATATCTGAATATTGGCTTTGTTATTGCCAAGCTAACTATTTTAAAAGCCAGGCTATATAAGCCTGGCTTTTAAAATCTAGGTCATATTGTTTTTAGCAGTGACTGTCGGTGTTCCATTTGACCTTTCGAGGGTTTAACTAACTTTTTCAATAACTCTTTAGCCTGTTGTTGCTGGCCTAACGCTATCCTTACCTCTGCAAGATGTAACATAATAGAGTTTGCATTGGGAGCTAGGCGTAACGCCTCATTGAGATTTTTATAAGCCTCTGGCAGATTGCCCATTTCATATTCTATCCAGCCTAAAGTATCCATGATTTGTGGAGAATTAGGTATCAGTGTAAGGGCTTTTTTTGCAAGCAACAAAGCCTTATCCAATTGTTTGTCCTGTTGTAATACAAAAGCCAGATTGTTTAACGAAGCAGGCGTTTCCCCTTCTTCTTTTAACAAGATGTCATATTGAGTCGCAGCCTCTTTATACAGACCATTATGTTGAAAAAATTCAGCTACAGTATGACGCATACGCGTTGGTGGCGAAGACATCTTAGCCAACTCAGCCTCTAAGATTTCTTTCGCAGCATTAATATGACTATTTCCCTGCATGGCCATAGCTAGCATAATAGCCGAAGTAAAACTTGGAGAATTTTTATAATGATTAGCCAACAACTCTTCTGCTAATGGATAGTTTTTCTCTCCCAATGCCAGTTGCCCTTCATAGAACCCCAGCAAATCAAAGGATTCATCTGTATCTAAAGATTTAAGCAAAGAGACAAGTTTTCTGGCCTCACTAAGCCGCCCTAATTTGGTCAGAAAATTAACTTTCAACATTTGCAATGCAGGCTGGTTAGGAAACTGCTTAAGCGCGTCTTCTGTTAGTTTCAAGGCTTCATTATCGTCGCCCTTACGTTCGCTAAGCCCAATAACCCGGAGAAATGGAATTAAAGTAGACGGTGATTTCCCCTTCCATGTTTGATAGGTAGTTAATGCTAAATCAGTTTGACCTAGCAGTAAGTAAGTATCGCCCAAAAGCAGTTTCCCGAGTGATGGCAACGAAGAATCATGTGGGGCAAGAATATCAATTACGCGTTGTTGTTCCCCCTGAAATTTTGCACTCATCGCCAGAGCAACATTGGCCGACAGGTTACCTTTATCATGTTCTATCATTTGTGTTAAAAAGAGATCAGCCTCTTTCGATTTATCCAGCACTTGCCCTGCCATAGCAATGCTAACCAGTGCAAGAATATTATCGGGAGAAAATGTCAGCACCTGCTTTGCTTGAAGGTAAAGCGCGTCATATTGTTGTGCTTTTTCATAAGCCAGTAATAGATATTGATGTGCCCCCATTTGTTTGGGGTTAATTTCCAAAGCGGCTTTTAAAGCGGTTATCGCTCGCTCCGTATCATTGTTTTTAAAATACACCACACCTTTTAAGGTTTCACCATTTACAGGATCAGTTTGTGCCCATTTGTTGGCCACTTCAAGCGCGGCTTTTGGGTCACCATTTCTAACATGTGCCATGGCCAGATGCATCCACCCATTTGACACAGCTGGGTCTTGTGCTAACAACTCGGAAAGGCTATCTATTACCGCTTTTTCATCCGTGCCTATATTGACCATTGCTTCGCGATACTTAGAGGAAACATTACTACCATCTAATTCTGTCGCTTTAGCTAACAATTCTTTGGCACCGGTTAAGTCTCCTATCGCAGCCAATTTCATGCCTGCTTGTGAAAACAAATCTACATCTTCAACTCGCAAATCTGTCATGCTTCTAATAGAATTTGCAGCATCATCGCTATAACCCAGACTTAACTGCACATGGGCTAGCAATCTTTGAACATCACTGTTTTTGACACCATCTCGATTGCTTAGATTTATCAGATTTTGATATGCTTTTTCAAGAGCATCTACCTTGTAGGCACTGACTCCAGCGATTAACCTAGCCTTGGGGGTATCCACGCCGTTTTGGATGGATTTTTCAGCATGGCCTAACGCTCGCTCATACTCTTCTTTATCGTAAGCTATATTAGCCTTAAAAAGATTAAGTAGAGGATGATCTTGATTGATTTTTAGTAAAACATCAGTCTTATTTTCCGCAACGTCATAAAGCTTAGCTTTTATCAATGCTTCAACTTCTTGGAAATCAACGGAGTTTTTATAAGGCATCAGTTGATTCACCTTAGCAAAACTCTCTGCGGCACCTTTGTAATCACCTTCCTTATAATTCAACTTTGCCTGGAGATATTCTGTATCTACAGGGCGATAGTTACTCTGTTTAAGCTTTTGTAGCAGTTCTGTGCTTTGTTGAATATCGTTGACCCTAAACGCTTCGTAACTTTGTGCCAACAGTTTATCTAACTCAGATAAACCTGTAAGCAACTCTTCCAATTCTAATGGGGTATCACGCAATGAAGTCAAAAAACGTATTAGACTGACAGTACTTAATGCTTGAGGTTCAGTCAGCCCATCCAGCGACATACTTAGCGCTAAATCAAACTGCTCGGAATAATAATAGACCTGTGATAACAGGGGTAATACGTCATTTACGTTACTGCCTAGGTCCAGAGCCTTGTTTAACTCCTTTTCACTTACAGCTAATTGCCCTGTTTCAAAATAAAGTTGCCCTAGTAATAATCTGGTGGCTGGCACCTCAGGTGCTTGTTGAACCGCATTTTTTAATTCAATAATAGCCGCCTCTAACTTATTTTCATGAATATAAGTTTGTGCAATGGTGACAGATTCTTCACTGCTTTTTTTATCGCAGCCAATTATGGTTATCACAAGTATTACCGTAAATAATACTCTGCCCAATTTAGATTTTTTCATCGAGACTCCATTCGTAAGTTAACTTTATTAAACTAGTTTTTAACATTCTACATCTACATCTGAGCAAATAAAACAATACGTGGTCATTCGCTACTTAAATCCTGCAGATCCCACCCAATTAAATACAGCTAGCATAATATAGCCATTTTTGTATATTTATCCTTAGCAATTGTATCTTGGGCTGTTTTTCACTTGCCGTTTTTAGGCTAAGTTCTTTGTTAAAAAAAGGGGCTTAGTTTTTACTGCTTCTATCACGACACATTTGGCAATTGTGATGATAAAAATTTACGGATGATTTTAATGTCATTTAAAGTTAGCCTTAGTACATTACAGCCAGTGTATTTATATCGGAATAAAACCTTGTCGCAAATGGAAACGGATCCCATGCCTTCATTACCCTTTCAGACTCGCTCCTATCACGTGGACGAAAGTCATGTGGAAGAATTGGAGCAAAAATGGATTGCATTACAAGGTCAGGCTAATTCGTCGGCATTTGTTGCTTGGTTCTGGATAAAACAGTGGTTAACTCAAAAAAACCTCACTACTAACAACTGTTTATGCGTTGAAGTAATGCAAGATCAGGAAACCCTTGGATTAGCGTTATTTGGTACAAAAACCAAAAGAGTATTTTGGGGATTAAGCTTTAACCAGTATTTTTTACATAAAAGTGGCAATATCAAAGAAGACCAAACATGGATAGAACACAATACTTTTTTGCTACATAAAAACTTTGAACCACAATTGACCAGTGAAATTTGTCAAGAGTTAGTCAAGATAGGGAAAGTAGATGACATCAAGATAGGTCTGAGTTCCCCCCATTTTATCAATACCCTAAATTTTGAAGGCTTTAAAATAAGGACAGAATTGTCATCACCCGGTTATTTGGCCAATTTAGAAGGATTCTCGTCACTAGACGACTATCTTGCTAGTCTATCAAAAAATACTCGTTCTCATATTAAACGCTCAATAAAACTATTAAATGAGCAAAGTCCACTGCGACTTGTATTAGCAAAAGAGCCTGCAGAAAAAGATATGGTACTAACTCACATTGCAGAATTGCATCGCATCAAATGGCGCTCTACTGTCTATGGGAGCGGCTTTGATAACCCTTGCTTTTATGAATTTCACCGCGGGTTAATTCAAGCACCACAATCCGCTCAAAATTGTAGGTTATATACCTTATATCAGGATGATGTTGCCCTCGGTCATGTTTACTTATTGACCTACGGTAATAGTTGGAGCTTTTACCTGTCAGCATTACATTTTAATGCTGATAACCGTATTAAAGTGGGATTAGTGATCCACAGCCTAATAATCGAACAAGCTATCAAAGAAAGCATAAAAGTGTATGACTTTTTAGCGGGTGAAGCCCAGTACAAACAATCGTTATCTAACGCACATCCTTATGAACAAAATATTTACTGTTTCTATCGCAATACCCCCCTATTACTATTCAGAGAACTATTAAGAAAATGGAAACGTTTGATATTTGGTGGCTTGTTTTCAAACCTGCGGATGAAATTAAATGATTGATTCCCCGACCATAAAACTACTAGTAGAGCATGAGCCCAATTTACACAATGATCAGAAAAAATGCTGTGAAGTATCTGTCCCCTTACCTAAATCAAAGGTGTTTGCACTTGAGCAACTTTCGATAACTTCAGCCACAGATAATCAATCAGATAAACCACGAGAAATCGATGCACTCTGCCAAGTTGTCGCGTATTGGCCAGATCACAGCTTTAAATGGGTAAAATTGATTTATCAGTACATTAGCCAAACACAGTTGTATTTGAATATTGGCACCAGCAATGCAGCAACAACCAGTACGCTACCCAACAAATTAATAGAAAAAGCGGAAGTCATAGATAACTACTCCCTCAAAGGTGGCAGTGAAGCATTAACCCTGAGTCTAGAGAATAACCAACTAACAATGCTGGATGACAAAGGCGATGCTATTTTATCCCTCAATGCAGATGACCTAAAACTCACAGATAGCCAAGGGCAGCGAGTTAAAACTGACTTTAAGCATGCAAGTGTTGTTCAACACAGTAATCTAAAAAATAACGCCTCTTCAGCCGTCACATTGAAAATCGACGGACATTTTTCAGACACCTTAGTGTACTTTCAGCTTATGGTTGAGTGGTTGATCCCCTTTGAATTAATGAAGTTTACCCTGCAAATACATAATACCAACAGGGCCATACATCAAGGTGGCAAGTGGGACTTGGGCGACGCAGGTTCATTTAATTTCAAATCTCTTGATATTGAATTAAACACAGTCAAAAAAACGGTTACAGAACACAACATACTTACCGATGTTCAAAATAACCAGACTTATAACGCCGATAATATAGCCTGCGAGCAGTTCTCAAGTGGTGGAGTCAATTGGCAAAGCCCTGTACATGTAAACCACAATAATCAGGTCGAAATTAACAAAAACGGTTTTGTTCTGAATGATGGGCAAAGCGGTTTACGTTGCCAGCCAGTGGTGACTTTAAAAAACAACCTTACTATTACCCTAGACCAGTTTTGGCAGAATTTTCCAAAATCATTAACAGTAAAAGACAACATCGTCTCTTTGGGACTGTTTCCAGAAACCCATTATCTCCACGAATTACAGGGAGGCGAGAAAAAAAGCCATACCTTCTGGATATCGCTTAATAGCGCAAACAATGATTTAACTACTCGCCATCAAACTATCCGCGGCAATATTGACTGGGAGTGGATCAGCCAATGTGACTTATATCCTTTTATTGAAAAAGAAACAGTCACAGCAAACTCGCTGCAATCCATTATCGACTTAGGCATAAACAGCACAGCAAGCTTTATTGAAAAACGTGAGAATCTTGATGAATATGGCTGGCGTCACTTCGGAGAGTTATATGCTGACCATGAAACCGCAGATTACCAAGGTGAAGACATATTTGTGTCCCACTATAATAACCAATATGACCCAATCTACGGTTTTCTGAGGCAATATTTAACCACAGGTAACACTAAATGGTTTGAGCTGGCAGATGACTTAGCCACACATGTAAAAGATATTGACATCTACCATACCAAACTAGATAAAAACGAATATAACGGTGGTTTGTTCTGGCATACAGACCATTACTTGCAGGCCTTTACCTCTAGTCATCGCTCTTATTCAAAACACCAAGCTAGTGATGTCTATCAAGATCATGCAGGTGGTGGCGGACCTGGCGGTCAACACTGCTATACCACGGGTTTATATCTACATTATTGTATGACCGGACAGCAGAGTTCTAAAGATGCAGTGCTCACCTTAGCGAATTGGATCACCCATGTATATGAAGGTTCAGGTACATGCCTTGAGCTATTATTAGCCTTTAAGAACCGCCATGTGGCAGGTTATAAAAATCATTTTACTGGGCAGTATCCGTTAGATAGAGGCATTGCCAATTACGTGAATGCCTTACTTGATAGCTTTGAGCTAACCCAAAACGATAACTATCTGACAAAAGTACAAAATATATTCGCCAACGCTATGCACCCAGATGAAGATCTTGCCGATAGAGATTTACAGAATGTAGAAATCACCTGGTTTTACACGGTATTACTGCAGGCTCTGTGTCGTTATCTACAAGTAAAGCAAAGTAGAAAGGAATTTGATAAACACTTTTATTATTGCCGTGACTGCTTATTAAATTTCGCTGACTGGATGCTGATCCACGAATACCCTTACCTGCAAAAGCCCGATATTTTAGAATACCCAAATGATACTTGGACCGCACAGGATCTGCGTAAAGCTCATGTGTTAGCCGGCGCTTATTATTTTTCGCCTGACAAAAAAATCGAATATTTGAACAAAGCACAGTTTTTTCAACAGTATGTTACTGATAAGCTTACTAAAGCGGATACTAAAACCTATACACGGATTTTAGTATTGCTGATGCAAAATCAAGGAGCGATGGAGTGTTTTCAAAAGCGGCCTTCCCCCATAGCTTTTGCACCAAGAAAAAACTGGCCAGCGGCAAAATATCAGCAAACCAGTTTATTTGGTGGATTACTTAAGGTATTCACCAAAAGGTTGATAAAACTCTCTCCAAGAGCTGAATTTGACTGGTTGAAAAAACGCTTAGCCTAACCCCAAACAAAACAGGATTAACAAACGCATATGCAGGTTTCTTTTATTATTCCCCATAAAGGAAGGTTTGAAATGTTGAAGCAAACACTTCAATCTATTTGCCTGCAATCCTGTGACCTGAATACAATCGAAGTGATAGTGGTCAGTCAAACACCAGATATACAGCAGCAAACTCTGCTGGACAATCCATCCATTAAGCTAACAGTGTGTATTCGTCCAGAAAATGACACTATCTCAGCACTACGCAATTATGGGGTAACACAGGCCCAAGGGCAGTATTTAGCTTTTCTTGATGCTGACATTTGGCTATCAAATAATTGGACTCAGCAAATGATTGCCGAGATTGCCGTAACCCAAGATAGAATCATCAGTAGTGCCATGCAAATTTGTGATGACGATGCTCCTCCCCTAGAGCAGATCCGAACTAGCCTGAGTAACGCCGAGATAGATACCGATGTTGCTTTTTTACCCGGTCGAAATTTATTTTTAACGCAAACCTCATTCGATAAGATAGGGGGATTCCCAGAACACCTAATCACTTGCGAAGATTACTTTTTTACTGATCAAGCGGCCAAACTAGGTAAGCTTTACTACACTTCAGCCGCTACGTACATCCATTTAGGTGAAGACAAAGCCTATAAGGCCATGTTTGACAAAGAGATTTGGCGAGGCCAGTCAAATTTACAATCCATTTCTGGGCGTAATATACCGTTTAGAGAATGGCCGAGCTTTATTGCACCTCCTGCTATTTTATTGATGTTTTCAGTATCCTTGTTTTTACTCGTATTTGGGCAGGTGTATTTAGCAACTTTGGCCTTTTTAGTAGCAGTAATACCGGTTTTTGTATACAGTTTGCGACTGTATGCTTTAGCAGATAAAAAAATCAGATTTGTACATATTGTTAAATTTTATGTTTATTACTTTCCGGCACGAGCAATTGGTACGGTTTTAGGTTTGTTTAAATCCATCGGCGTAAAGACACATTAAGGATAAACACCTATGACGCAAACTATCAATGTGCTGCAGTTTATATGTCCTACCGGATTTTACGGTGCTGAGCGCTGGGTGTTAGCCCTGGCTAAACATCTGGACCCCGCCAAAATACGTTGCGATTTAGCAGTGACAATGGAGCCTGGTCAAAAACCCTTAGAACTCGTTAACGAATACCAAAAATTAGAGTTGCCTTGTCATATTGTGAATATGCAGAGCAAGTTTGACTTATCAGCCGTGTCTAAAATGGCGGCGTTAATCAAAGAAAAAAACATTCATATAGTGCACACCCATGGTTACAAGTCCGACATCATAGGTGTGTTAGCCGCCAGAAAAGCAGGTATTCCCTGTGTGGTGACACCCCATGGTTTTGAAAATGCCAAAGACGTTAAGTTGCGTACCTTTATTTGGCTAGGTTGTCAGGCCATGAAATATGCCACTAAAGTGGTGCCGCTATCTCAACAACTTATGCGTGACTGTAAACGTATGGGTGTGAAAGATCATAAAACCTTATACATTCAAAATGGGGTCGACCTCTCAGAAGTAGAAGCCACAGCCACGCCAGAAAGACTTAATCCTGAAGAAAAGCGTATTGGTTTTGTAGGTCAGATGATCAGCCGCAAAAACATATTTGATATTCTGGATATTTTTGAACAACTACATGCCAAACATCCTAACACTCGACTCATACTTTTAGGTGATGGCGATGCACGTGCCGAATTAGAAAAATACAGTCAAACTCTTGCCAGTAGTAGTCATATTGAGTTTTTAGGGTTTCGTGATGACAGATTATCCTTGTTAAAGTCATTTGATCTATTTGTGATGACATCAACACTCGAAGGCATTCCCCGCTGCTTAATGGAAGCTACCGCGGCCAGTATCCCAGTCGCGGCCTATGATATAGCCGGTATTGATCAGTTAATTGAGCATCAAAAAACCGGATTGCTTGCACCACTAGGCGAAAAAGACCAACTACAGGGCTATTGGGAAACACTATTATTTGATCAAAACTATGCAACTGAATTAGCGGCGAATGCCAAAGAGTTTGTATATCAGCATTATTCAGCCAATCGAATGGCAACTGAATATACTGACTTATTCGAAAAATTGGTTACGGAGGCCCAATGAGCACGAAGGGAAGCAAAACACCGATTATATTTGTATTGACCATAGACACCGAGGAAGAGTGGGATTGGTCAGGTCCCTTTCCCCAGCAAGTGGCCAATGTGAATAATATTGATAAACTACCGGCATTTAATGACATCTGCGAAAACTTAGGCATCAGACCCACCTATTTTGTGGATTATGCCGTGTCCGATAATAAAATCGCTGTAGAAAAAATGCAGACATTTACCACCAAAGGCAACTGCGAAATCGGTGCACATCTGCACCCTTGGTGTAATCCACCTTATTACGAACAAGTAGGTGAAGCCGAATCCCATGTTATCAATTTACCCGTAGAGCAAGTTTCCAATAAGTTAGATGTATTAATGGCAAGCCTTGAAGCTGGGTTTGGGGTAAAAGCCAAGTCATTCAGAACCGGCAGATGGGGCATTGACAAAAATGTCATGGCGCTACTAATAAAAAGTGGCATTACCGTCGACTCAAGTGTCTATCCCTATTACCAAAATGAGTATTTCAGCTGTGTTGGCTCCCCTACTCTCCCCTATTGGCCCGACCTAAACGAGCCACTAAAACAAGGCAAGCAACAAACCATTTACGAGCTACCAGTTACGGTAGGCTTTAACCGCACAAACTTTGAATTATCCAATAATGTGCATGTGGCATTTGCTAAACCACCTTTAAGCTGGACCCGGTTTAACGGCCTCGCTTGGCATTCCAATCTATTGAGAAAAATTTACCTTTGCCCAGAATTATCAGCGGCAGAAGACATGCTAACTTTGTGCGAAAAGGTAATTGATAAAGGTTACCCGATTTTACATATGTATATGCACAGCTCAAGTTTACTGGATAACCAAGTGGGATTATTAGAGAGTGATCAAGATCCCTTCGACTTTATCAGTGATGCAGTCACCAAAGTGGTGACCCAATTAAAATCCAAATATGACATTGAATTTTGCACTATTTCTGAAGCAGCAAAAAAGTTACAGACTATGGATACCCCTGCTGAATGAAGATAAGAATGGCGGTGGCCGCTGATCACATTATTTGGGATGAATATGTAGATGGCCACAAGGACGCTAGCCCCTATCATCGATTTGCGTGGGCTTTAAGTGTCCAACAAGCCTACCAACATCAAAATGTGAGTTTATTAGCCTTAGATAATGACAAGATAGTGGGCGTATTACCTTGCGTAAAAATGCAAAACCCCTTCGGAAAGGCGAAGTACTGTGCGTTGCCATTTTGTGACTTAGGTTTTGCCCTTGGCAACGATGCCGACATAGTGAAGGCATTGCAAACAGAAGCACTGACGTTATTACAAAATGCCAAAGGCACCAATTTTGATTACCGTGACACGGCCACAGCAACCGAAAGCACTGAGTTAACAGGCAAAAAAGTCCGAATGGTTTTGCCTTTACCAGGCAGCGCCGAAACACTTTTAGCCGGATTCAAATCTAAACTACGCAGTCAGATCCGCAAAGCAGAAAAAAATGGCTTGAATTGCAAGTTAGCCAACAGTCAAAAACACATCGATGACTTTTATCAAATATTCGCTATCAACATGCGCAAACTAGGCTCACCGGTACACAGCAAAAAATGGTTTGAAGCTTTGTTTAACAATTACGCTAAGCATATTGTTTTGTCGGTAGTCTACAAAGACCAAGTCCCAGTTGGTGCAGGCATAGTGCTGTTAAATGGTACTAAAGCGGTGATCCCATGGGCTTCAACTGTGGCCCAATACAACAAGTTAGCGCCAAATATGCTGTTATATTGGTCATTGTTAGAGCACGTGAGTGAGCATGGTTGCACCGAGTTTGATTTTGGCCGTTCGACTTATAACGAAGGCACTTACAAATTTAAACGCCAATGGGGCGCAGAGCCAATTCCTCTGGTGTGGACAAACTTAGTTGCACAACCAGCCACGATAGATAAAAATACCCCAAACAAGCCGAGTCAAATCAGAAGTTTGATTGAAAAAACCTGGGCAATATTACCCTTAGGTGTCACCACAACCTTAGGACCCAAAATACGTAAACATATTAGTCTTTAGCGACATAAACGCTATACAAAATAGCAGTTAAAACAGGAAGTAAATAAATGTGTGGCATTGCCGGTTTTACCCACTTTAATGGACATATGGGCGATAACGTCACCCTAAAAAAAATGGGAGATAGTATTTATCATCGCGGTCCAGATGCCGGCGGCGAATACCTTGATGAATACGTAGGCCTAGCCCACCGCAGACTAGCCATCATCGATTTGACCGATGCAGGCATACAGCCCATGACCTCCTTTGATGGCAAATACATCATTGTATTTAATGGCGAAATTTATAATTTCCAAGAACTAAGAGCAGAACTAAGTGCTGCCGGTTACCCCTTTAAAACCCACACCGATACCGAAGTCATTTTGGCCCTGTATGCTACCGAGGGTGCAAACCTACTCAATAAAATAAACGGCATGTTTGCCTTTGCTTTATGGGATACCACCACCCAGAAGCTACTGATAGCCAGAGATCGTATGGGCAAAAAGCCCCTATATTATTTGCAAACTGCTACCCAATTTGCCTTTGCCTCTGAAATCAAAGCGATTTTAACCTTACCCAATGTACCCAAAGATATCCGCTTAGACGCGGTTTACGACTTTTTCGCTTATCAGTATGTGCCCGACCCTAAAAGTATTTTCACTCATATTCACAAGCTATCACCTGGCCACTATATGACCGTAGATTCCAATGGCATTGAGATCACCCAATACTGGGATGTAACTTTTGAGCACACCAGCACAGCAAACGAAACCGAGCTCACCAAAAAACTCAGAGAGTTAGCGGCCCATTGCACCAAACAACGAATGGTCAGTGACGTACCATTAGGCGCGTTTTTAAGTGGCGGCGTGGACTCAAGCGGTGTGGTAGCCATGATGGCAATGAACAGCGAAACACCAGTTAAAACCTGCTCCATAGGATTTGATGATAAAAAATTCAACGAAACTGAATTTGCTAAAGAAGTAGCCGACAAGTATCACACCGAACACCATGAATTTACTGTGCATCAAAATGTCGCAGATAATCTAGAAAAGATAGTCAGTTATTTTGACGAACCCTTTGCCGACCCTTCTTTAGTGCCCACCTTTTTTGTATCCGAGCTAGCAAGGCAGCAAGTGACGGTGGCCATTGCAGGCGATGGCGGCGACGAAGTCTTTGCTGGTTACGAAAAATACACCACAGATGCTACCGAAAATAGCTTACGTAATAAATTTCCCAAAGTGTTGCGAAAACACCTATTCCCTAAGCTAGCAAACTTTTTAGCAGGCAGTAATGCCACTATCTGGCGCAAAGGTAAGTCTTTACTAACGAGCTTAAGCCAAGAGCCAGCAATGGGCTTTTATACCACCAACTCACAGATAGACGACAGACAATGGCAAAAACTCGCTAAACAAGAAGTTAAAGCAAAACTGGGGGATTACCACCCATCCAAAATCACCATAGACGCCTACGAAAAATCAGACGGCCCAGACCACTTAGCCAAAATACTCTACACCGACATGAAAACCTATTTGCCTGGCGGCATACTGGTCAAAGTCGACCGAATGAGCATGGCCAACTCCTTAGAAGTGCGAGCGCCATTGCTAGATAGAGAAGTCGTCGAATTTGCCGCCACCCTGCCCTCTGAAATGAAATTTAAAAACGGCGAGAAAAAACACATACTTAAAGAAGCCTTCAAACCCATGCTTCCCGACGGTATTTTATACCGTAAAAAAATGGGCTTTTCAGTACCCTTAGCTAGTTGGTTCAGACACGAAATTAAAGACTTAGCCGAACAACACTTAATCGACCAGGCCCAAGGGCTTAAAAGCATATTTAATCACGATTATATTCAAACACTATGGCATGAACACCAAAATGAAAGTGCAGATCACAGTGCCCTGCTTTGGAGCATGTTGATGTTTGAGATGTGGTGGGTGAAATATGCTGAACCACAAGCAACCGAAAACCAGCAGGAAAACGCTGCGTGACTAAAATTTCAGTTATGCATATCACCTATGACATGCGCATAGGTGGTACCGAAATGGTAATTAAAAATCTTATTGAAGGCTCTGATCCTGAAGTATTTGAGATGTCGATATTTTGCGTCGAGGAACCTTTAGGCCCTTGGGGTGTTGACCTTCAAAATAATGGCATTCAAATTAGCAGTAAAGCGCGCAAACCTGGCTTTGATACTTCACTTATATCCGCTATTCGACAACATATAAAACTTAACAAAATTGATATTATCCATTGTCATCAATACACCCCTTGGGTTTATGGTGTGATTGCTGCTTTCGGCACTAAGACCAAGGTAATACTCACAGAACACGGACGCTTTTATCCGGATTCTAGTAGTTGGAAACGTAAGCTAATCAATCCGTTACTGTCAAAAATTACAGATTGTATTACTTCTATTTCAAAAGCTACGTTACAGGCACTAGTTGAGTTTGAAAATATACCAAGTAAAAAAATCCAATTGGTATACAACGGCATTCGACCACCTGAGATTAATCCACAAAAAACAGTCAAGTTGAAAGATGAATTGGCATTCACAAATTTAAACTTAGTTTTTGGTACAATTGCTCGGTTAGACCCGATTAAAAATCACCCTCTGATGATAAACGCCTTCGCTGCTATTCTAAAACAATTCCCAAATAGTAAACTGATCATAGTGGGCGATGGAGAAGAGCGTTTAAATATATGTAAACTAATTGAAAAGTTAGGGATTCAAAGCAGTATCATAATGCCTGGATATGATCCGCAACCTCAACATTACTTAGAGCTAATGGATGTCTTTATGTTAACTTCCCTAAGTGAAGGCACATCCATGACATTACTCGAAGCCATGGCATTGGGTAAGCCTTGTATAGTTACAAATGCAGGGGGAAATCCGGAAATAGTCATTCACGAAAAAACAGGCTTAGTATGCGATAACGACGACCTTCCTTCACTCATATCCGCCATGTTGTCCATGAGCAAAGACATAAAAATTCGAAACCAATATGCTGAAGCATCAAAAATTCGTTTTTCCGAATTATTTGAAAATAGTATTATGATCAACAATTACGCCAATATTTATCAAAAGTTGTCTAAACATGCCAAATAAGTCCAAGCCTCCTATTTATATTGGATTAACAGAAAGACATGGTATAGCACAAGAATATTGCCAATTTGCGCCTGAAGGCTATGAATATCGCTTTATTGATAGAAGTCCACATTTGTCTGATAAAATAGTTAGCAGCTCTGCTAAAGGATTTTACGCCTTTTTTGATGACCCATCGGTATCAATAGTTGAAGCACCAATATTCCCTGTTAACACACAAAAAAACTGGATATATACTCCTGCAGAATTTACAGCCACAGCTAACTTTGGAATTTTCGGCCTACCATTACCCAGAAGCCTTCGATTACTCGCAGTTGAAAATGTTTTAAAGAAAGATAATTTTAAAAAACTTATATTTAAAAGTCACGCAGGCCTTTCTACACTCAAAAAATATGCAAAAAACGTAGACCCTATAATAGTAGACAAATGCGAGGTCATTTACCCTTGCGTTAATATCACTAAAGTAGAAAAAAAATTCTCTGAAGAACAATTCAATATATTATTTGTTGGAGATTTTTTTAGAAAAGGTGGAGCGAATGTAGTTGATGTATTTGAACAACTCCATAGTAAGTACCCTCATATACGTCTGAATATAATTGGTAATACTCAGTTTGATACTACTAACACAGCTCTAGCCAATATTTACCGAAATAAAATTGCTAATCATTCTGCCATAGTACACAAAAAAGTAAAAAGACCAGAACTGCTAACTGACATCTATCCCAAAGCGGATGTATTGGTTTCACCAACTTACCAGGAAACATTTGGCTTCGCCATTTTAGAGGGGATGGCCTTTGGCTTACCTGTTATTTCTTGCTCTCATTTTGCAATTCCGGAAATTATCGAAGATGAGCAATCTGGATTACTAATAGAAACTGAGCAATTTGAATTTATTAGCCAATTTAAGGGTTACAGCATTAAGAATATTCCTACCGATTTTCATCAATATATGAACGAACAACTTTATGAAAGACTTGAGCGTTTGGTGACTAACCATAGACTATGCAAGTCATTATCTAATAACGCTCTAAAGCAATGCCACAAGAAATTTTCTCCGCAAATAAGAGCAAATAGAATGAAAAGTATTTATGATGAGATTATGTTTTAAGTTTAGTGTAAATCTGTAATTGAAAAGAAAATATTTAAGAGGCATTAATTAAGTGAAATCTAGATTAAAACATAGTGTTATCAATATTTTCAGCCGTTTTTTAAAACAGCTCAGCATTGAAAAGCAAATTGTAGCATTGGCTAAAAACGTAAATAATGTTGAAAAATCAATTACAAATAAGTCTAATCCCTATTTTACCTCTGACTTACAACCTAGCATTAGCGACAGAGACGACATCATATTTATTACTAGTCGATTTCGAAGCGGCTCAACCTTATTGTGGAATTTATTTCGACAAACGCAGCAATGTACTACTTTCTATGAACCATTTAATGAGCGCAAGTGGTTTGCTCCAAAAACTCGTGGCGACAATGTTGATTCAACTCATAGGGGGGTAGACGACTATTGGACTGAGTTTAACGGTATGGAAGATTTAGAAAGTTTATACAATGAAGATTGGATCCGAGAGAACTTGTTAATGGATGAGTCTTCAGTTAACTCAAATATGAAAGAATATATTGAACAACTAATTAAAAGGGCGCCTAAGCGTCCTGTATTACAATTCAATCGAGTAGATTTTCGTCTTCCTTGGCTAAAACATAACTTTCCAAAGGCTAAAATCCTACATTTGTACCGAAACCCTCGTAATCAATGGCTTTCATTTTTAACTGATCAAAAACGTATGTCTAAAGAGAACGTAGAGACAACTTACAAGGATGCGTTTTACTTGGATTTGTGGTGTGATGACCTATACAAACATTTCGCTATATTAGATAGGGACATTACTACACACCCCTACCAACGCTTTTACTACATTTGGAAACTGTCGTATTTATATGGTCAACATTATTCTGATATGAGTATGAGTTTTGAAGAGTTAACAACAGATACCTCTAGTTCAGTTACTAAAATGATGAAGTTAATCAAACTTGAAAATGTTCCTATCAACGAACTATGTTCAGTTATCTCTGCACCAGATCCAGAGCGCTGGAAAGGATATGCAGATGAACAATGGTTTAAGGAACATGAAGACCTCTGTGAGAAAAATCTAAATTTAATGTTAGCAAAAACATAAAACTAAAAGATTGAGTTTTCTTTTCACAACAGAAAATATTTTTAGTGCTCAAGCACAGAGTCTAAACACTTAAACTATCGAATTAAACTTCATTTGGATCTATAAAAAAGGAATTGGTGTTTTTATAAATGTTATCAGCTCAAATAATTTTAACTTACGTTAAAAGCATACGTTTAGACATAAAGCTGAATAGAATTAATCACTATTTTGAAAACCAATATTTTCAAAAATTTATTACAAGAAAACTATATGTCTAAAGTTCGCAATGCACTTAAATTTTCTATGGTGGGAACCTATTTAGGTAAAATAATTAACCTCTTATCCGTTATCGTTATTGCTCGAATAATGACACCTGATGAACTAGGGCTTTATGCTATAGCTGCTGCTCTAGTGATGATTGTTGATGTGCTTAAATCATTTGGCGTAAGTAGCTATTTAATAAGGCAAAAAGTATTAGCAAGTGATGAAATTCGCTCTGCTCTCGGTTTAAATATAGTAATTACAAGTGTGCTTGGTATCGGAATAATAGCAGTAGCACAACCATTAGAAACCTACTATGGCTATAACGATATCGCTATTTTACTTTTGTTATTATCAGTTTCATTTTTTGTATCGCCTTTTTTTAGCAATGGAATGGCATTATTAGCGAGGCAATTTAAATTCAAGGAAAGGCTACAAATTGGAATTACAGCTCAAATTTTTGAATTTTCTATCACAGTTCTTTTTATAATGTTGGATTTTAGTTACTTTTCAATGGCAATAGCAGTTGCCTTAAAATCACTTCTTCAAGTATTACTAGTTAAAATATATCAACCGACTGACATGCAATGGTACCCGCGATTCATAGGAATGAAACATATTGCCAAATTCGGCTTTTTTATAACACTAGCGAATCTATTTGAACGCTTAAGTATTGTTAGTAATGATTTAATCATTGGAAAATTTGGTACTCCGGGTATGGTGGCGTATTTTTCGAGAGGATTAGGATTTATAGACTTTTTAACAGCAACAGTTTCGGAAGGAATCAGTCCAGTAACCTTGCCTTACTTAGCTGAACAAAAGAGACTTGGCCATGATTTAGAACCAGCTTATTATCAAGCTACCAATCTTCTTGGCGCAGTATTATTGCCCGTTTTACTCGTTGCTGGAGTTGCTAGCTACCCAGTTATAATGTTGTTTTTCGGTGATCAGTGGGTACAAAGCGCTGAATTAGTAAGTATTTTGTGTTTGTGGGGTGTTTTTAAAAACATTCATGCGCTAAGCCCAAGTTTACTTGTAATAACTGGCCACGAAAGGCACCTTTTCATTAGGAATATGATAATGTTTTCATTAACAGCATTTAGTGTTTATTTTGCGTTTCAATATGGATTATTAACAATAGCCATGGCGGTCACTGGCGTAGCATTTGTGAACTTTATCTACACTACCTTATTGCTAAAATTCGTTCTAAATTTTTCATTACTAAATTTTTCAAAATCGCAATTAACAAACGTTTTACTTTGTACCACCTGTTTTGGAGCCTCGTATTTAACATCTCTTTTAATAAACTTTGAAGAGGTTTCAATATTCATTTCGCTCGCAATTCTGATTCCATTTGTTAGTTTAACTTGGTTACTCACACTTTATTTCACTAAACATTTATTACTAAATGAAATTAAAAAAATAGTTGGCCTTGCCAATGAATAACAGACTAGAAATAGAAATCAATGCTTAATTTACTACTTTTTTGCGGGACACTTGTTAGTTTTACTTGGATAAGCTTTTTTAGGTTGCCTGTCTTTGCTTTTGTCTTATATCAAGCCATATATTTTTACTATCCCCAACAACGCTGGTGGGGATATATGGTCCCGAACATTGGGTATTCTTTCATTAGCGTTGTGATAATGGCCGCTGTCTTCTTGTTAAATATGAAAAAGCTAAATCAGCAAAAAATATTTAGCGCTCCGCCATTTAAATACTTTTACTTACTTGTAGCGCTTTATGCCATTACCTATTTCTATTCTGTTAGACCCGAACTACATATGATGTTTGCTACAAATTATATAAAACTGGCTGTTATAATGACTTTGGCTTACAAGTTGTGTAGTTCCCAAAAAAGTCTAGATATTATTTTGTATGGTTATATATTTGGCGCATGGTATTTGAGTTTTATAGCTTTTCAAGTTGGTAGGCAATTCGGCGATAGACTGCAAGGAGTATATACAGTCGATGCTCCTGATGTTAATTTTGTCGGTGCTGCGTTGGTTCCTAGTTTAGTATTATGCCTATACTACTTTTGGATTAAAAATAGTTATATTCAGCGATTTGTCTTTGTTATTGCAGGTGCGTTTATCGCTAATGCAATGGTTTTGATTAATTCACGTGGTGCTTACCTTGGAGTAGCGATTTCTATCGCTTATTTTATGTACCACATGTTTTTTTCATCATTTCAGCGCAAATATCAGAAAGCAACAACGATATTTTTGCTAATAGCGGGATTACTTTCTCTTACAGTGGTAATGGATCGTTCAAGTATCGAACGAATCCTTTCTATCAACGAAAGCACCCAAGTAGAAACTAACAAAGAAACGGCTGCCACCAGAACGGTATTTTGGAAAGCTGCCTGGGACATGGCAAAAGACTACCCGCTCGGAACGGGTTATGAAGGTTTTAGCTTTTACTCAAATATTTATATCCCGTCTAATGTAAACACTGGAAGAAGTCGTAATAGAGCCGTTCATTCCACTTGGTTTGAAACATTATCTGAGGTTGGGTACCTTGGACTAATTTTATTTATTTTATTGCTGTATAGCTGTTTCAAAACTACAAAGCTAACGAAAATATATTTGAAGGAACAAAATATGGTTGATGAATATTTTAAAATGGTAGCGTTGGAAGGTGCACTAATAGCTTTCATTGTAACTATGACATTTATTAATAGAATGAGAGCTGAAGTATTGTACTGGTGCATAATATTCATATGCGTCGCGTATAATGTTTACGTAGTGAACAAAACTAAACAAGACGAAACGAAAACTCTCAAGGTTAGGTGAAAATTAATGAAATTAACAATTCGTAGATATCTACCAATAGGAGCAACAATGTTATTGACTCTGGTCATGGTTAGACTAGTTTTTGCGCAAGAACCAAACAACAATTATACTATTTCAGAACTAGGCTCATTTAGATTAAAGGGACAAAATATTGGTGATTCAAACATTGCATATGCGCAAGGAACAATTGCTCTAAACTCAGATGCAACATCACTGTTTTTGGTCGGCCAAGTCAATAAACAAGCTATAACAGAAATCAGCATTCCAGATCTTGTAAAAAGTAATCAGATGGATGATTTAAATTTCGCCACATATATTCAACCATTTAGAGAGTTTTTATCGCGAGTCCCTTCAGGAAATAAAGATAAATTGAACCGAATCTTAGGAATGAGAGTTATCGATGGTCAGTTATTTGTCAATGCTGTTGAGTACTATGATGCAGATGCTAAAAATCGCGATACTACCTTTATAGTGAGAGATGCGAATGACTTAAAAAATTCCCCAATAGCTGGTTTTTTTCAGTTAAAAGGTAGAGCACATGCAGCGGGCTGGATAAGCAAAATCCCTCAAAATTGGCGAGAGAAACTAAATTCAAGTTATTTAGTAGGTTCGTCGAGTTCAGTTCCAATTAACAGTCGATTGAGCATGGGGCCATCGGCATTCACTTTTTATCCATTTGGTGTGTTAGAACCTGAAATAAAGGGAGGACTAATAATTACAGAGGCATTGTTAGACTTTAGTATTAGTAATCCTTTGCATAAGGACCTTAATAATAAATCTAGGCAAAATAAGCTGTGGACAGAAATATCTGGAGCAGTTTTTGGTTTTATTATTCCTGACACTAACCTTTACTTAACTATAGGATTTTCTGGTGGTCATGAACATGGCGTAGGATATAAACATAAATACCCGAACGGGAAAGTTTGCCCTGGTTCTTGTGCTATTAATCCAAGTGATCACTCAAACTATTTTTGGCTCTGGGATATGAATGACCTATATGATGTTTACAATGGAAAAATACCAAAACATGCTCCTAGACCAATAAGAGTTGGAGTTTTTGATAAAAACTATCCCAAAAGAGAGATACTAGGAGCAGATTACGACGCCAAAAAGTCAATTTTGTATGTTGTATATAAAGACGTTGATAAAAAAGACCCTTATGTCGCTGCGCCGATCATTACAGGTTACAAAATTAGTGCGATCGATTAATTTGCGATGACTTAATTACCAGCTAAGACCAATATAACGCTTGATAACTGGCTTCATTAAAGACATAAACCTGAGGTCTTTTAATCACTTGAATGAAGACAATTAATACAAAATCAAATATAGCACTTTGACAGTCGAATTTTTTTGAGACCTCGAATGCGATGTAGAATACAGCTAATTGTTCAGAACAGCATCAGTAAAAAACAAGCACTTAATAAACCTACGTATTCTACAAGTATAATTATACTTGTCATGATCTATCAGTTCACAGTAAGTGCTATTGAGCTAACAGCAGTAGTCCGACAATTGATAGGTCGGGTTACGCCACAGCAGCGGGTCTTGCTTTAGAATTTGGGTTGATGACATTTGGTTTTTCTTAGACCTATGGAATATAGAGATTATGCAACAGAATGTCTGTCAGAATAAGAACAAAGCCTATTATTAGTCGCTTAGACGTTTGACAGACATATTGTAAAGTTCATATAGTTATTTTGTGGAAAGATGTTTATTCTATGTCCAATAGAAATTGGACATAAGGGCGCTAATGCCTAGATTTATACATATTGACGCTTCAATAAAATCGCTCGGTGGGCACAGATGGGATCTTGCGTTTAATATAGCTAAAGCAGCGGCCGATCAAGGATGGGATACGACAGTAGTCACCAATAGCGAGTTTAGTAGCTCCTTAAAAAACATGGCTAATTTTCCAGAAATAACGGTTCTACCAACTCTTCATTGCCCAGAGAGCTGGAGATTCTCAAATAACGATATGGGAGGAATTCGCTGGGAAGTTACGCCAAGTGGATACCCTTCATTTACCCTAAATCCGTCTAAATTTATTGGCATTCTGTCTGGTTTCATAAAAGAGCCTAAGATAATGACAACTAGGAATGCAGTTAAATCAACGAAACAAACTTTTCTTGATTTTTTAGAAGTACAGCGTCTTGAAGAGGGTGATATTCTATTTTTTGGCACTGCGTGTGAACTCGATTTACTTTGTTATACCGAAGCCTTAAAAGAGTATAGCGGCGCAGTTCGATGGAATACAGCACTCTATTTTCATTTTGGTGTATTCCCCTCTTTCAAAAGCTCTAAACTCGTTCCTCCGTCAATAAGGCAAGATGTAATTTCAAGTATGCTTAAACGTTCCTTTAAAAGCATTGACTCATCAAGAGTAAAATTACTGACCACTACACCTCAACTTGCAGAACAGTTGACAATACTATCGGGGTATAGCTGCGAACATCTGCAATATCCAGTTAATCAGAGTTTTTTTGAAACCAATAATGCAGAAGTCTTGAAAAAACCTAATAAAAATATAGATAAATTTCACATAGCGTTAGCTGGAGGATTTAGAGATGAACAGGGAAGTGGCTCCGCGGCAGATACTCTGTCCTCAGTTTTTTCTAAACCATCATTAAATGAGATAATTAACATATCAATGATGGTTGATGATAACTTCGCAAAGAAAAAGATTGTGACGTCCGCTGGTATTTTTCCAGCAACGGATGTTGATGCTTTGACTTTGAAACACTTTCCGCTCTCACGAGATGAATATTTTTCTTGGTTGCACGATGCTGATGCATGTCTATTTCTCTATCAAGCGCAGGATTACGCAAATCGTGTTAGTGGTGTATTTTTGGAATCAATGGCGTTGGGCAAGCCTGTGATTGTGCCTTCCTCAAGTTGGATGGGGGCGTATCTTGACTTGCTATCTAAAAAGTATTTCGTGGATATAATTGAACAGGCTAAACTTTTACCTTTGAAAAAAAATGCAAAAGAAGCAATTTCTGAATGGAAATTGGAGTTTGATATACCAATTACAGGGCAATTAATCTTCATATTCGAGCATGACGTTGAATTTAAAAATGAAACGCCGAACTTAAGCATAAGGCCTCAAGAATCCTCGACAGAATCTCATTATTCTTTACGGCGGATTTCCGAGAAGCAATTAATTTGTATTACAAAACCTTTATGTGTTGAATCTAAAGTTTTAATAACTTTGTCCAACGGCACTAACGAATCGCTTCCTTTAACAGGAATGTTGAAATTTGACTGGGTACAATCCAAAGACCGCATACCGATTGGTTCTTCAGGGCTAGTTTTGAATGATAAAGAGGACCTCACTCTTATGTTAGAAGAACTTATTTATTTTAAATCTCACTACCAACGAAGCGCACAAATAGCAGCAAGTAACATTGCTGAACATCATCACCCTCGAGTATTTTTCTCAAGTCTAGTGGATACTTGCATTTATGAATAAGACTGAGAATTGATACCCAACGCCACCAACAGAAGTTTTTCAAAACTAGGGCTTGTTAAAATATATAGTTATTGTTTTTAATTTTTAACGTAAGATACCAACAATCTATTTGTGGATAATAGTTAGCTACTTACTACAATAATCAGCAGAGTTGAATCAGACTAGTTAAGCCACTTCTCGCACTCAGACCGCTTGATGCGACTTCGTTCAATTTTAAACGTTTTGATTTTGTCTTTTGTTAGTGCCCCCAAATAAGCACTGTCTTCATCAGAATAATGTAAAGTTGGTAACTCAAGTGCAGTAACTGGCCCATCGTTTACATAATAATCATCAAATACCGCCAAATACAACTGATAAGTCATTCCCACAAAGCCTAAAGTTATTACAATATATTTAGTCTTTAGACTAATTGAACTACCATATTTGAACCAACAAAATAAAATACTAGCCAACAAGGGAGGCCAAAACGTCACAACATAGCGATGTGTAATGGTTGGATACATCAATTGAAAAGTTGCGCCAGCACTAAAACCAAGTAACGCTAGTAATAAAATACGATTTTCTACTTGTATAAAACCTTTAATAAAAACGAAAAATAGAAAAATAAATGTGATCAGCGGTAATGCCCAAAGTAGAGCTAAGGACGCAGCTGGTAATTCGACTCTCCCATATCCCGTAGAAAATAACCGAATCAAACTCCAATGGTTTTGCCAATCGCCGCTAAGATACACGTAAGTATTTACCAGTATTCGATAAAACTTATAAAACTCTGCTTGGGGCAGCACGTTGCACATGCGCTCCGAGAAACCTTCAAAAAACATAAATCCATAATTACGGCCCATAAAACTTAGAGCGTCACCATATTTAGCATAATTCAGCCACAAAATACTTAAGCCAAACAAACCAAGTATCAGAATAGCTTTCCAATATTGAACTAAGGCTAAACCAAGTAGCTTATGTATTTTGATTATCTTTGAAAGACAAACCTGTGAACGATAAGTCTGCACTAAAATAAGTAAGCCTGTAACCAAATAAAGTGCTAAAGCACTGGGCATTCTGGCATGAATACATAGGCCAGCTAAAATGGCAAAAGGTACCAGATTAACTTTCCGATATGCCCCAATGAAAAAGTCATGTTTAACCAAAAGTGCCAAAAACAAATTAACCATACAAAGGCTGGCGGCATACGGTTCATGATAAATGGTTGCATTTTGGGAAATAATAAAGCTGCCCGATCCAATCCAAATAACAGAGCTAATTAAGATCAATAATGACAAACTTGGTGTTTGTTGCGCACCTGCAGTTGGTGCCAATTGCATTGCCACATGCTTAGAAATCAAACTATATTGCAAAACAGAATTGCCAATAATGGTGAAAAATAAAACAGAAAAATAAGCCACGGGCACTTGAGTAAGATCTGCAAATGGAAAAATGAAAAGCCGAGTAACGGTAGGTAGAAGACCGTAATACATATAGGCTTTACCATCTATGAAGTTACCCTCTTTTCCGATAGCGTATGCAGGCACATCTAAACGCCCATCAATTAAACTCAAGAAATAATGGTTATAAGCTTTCCACAAAAAACTGGGTTGAAACAAATCAAACGACCCATTAGTTGCTAAAAATACTATTAACAAAGAGGCAGATAACGAAACAATAAAAGTCGCTAAAAGAGGAGAGTGACTGATTTTTATTTTATGCATTTCCATTGTCATTAATAAAACCCTTTTGTATCCATTTATACGGTAACAGCCTGACTAAAGATGCATTAAGTCGGTTTACCTCGTAAATTATTGGTAATTTCTTGTAGTGACAAGCACCTATACGCTATCGTCACATTTTTGTTGCTGAAGTTCGAGAAACCCAAAGATGCTTTATGAGTTAAAAGAAAATTCACTCAACGCCTTGTCTTATCTTACTAAACGAATAAGACACAGTTCAAACACACAACCTTTAAGTATTGAGTTTGTTTGTGGTTTTCATGGAAAATCAGGCGGCCCTATTGCCATAGCTTCCATTGCCAATGGTCTAGCCAAGGTATTTAATGTGAATTTTGTATTAACTGCAACAAGCTTTTATGCGCGCTTATTATCTTCTGAGATAAAGTTTACGCGAAATATAGATTTTTCAAAAGACGTATATATAGTTGATTTAAGTGCAGATGAAAATGTAGTCCGTCAGATAAAAGCGCACAACAAACTCATCATTTTAACCATCCATGGATTACGTAATGCCCTGCATAAACTCAACAATGAGCATATTGATAACATGCTGAGCCTAGCCGACAAAGTACACTTTGTTGGTCAGGTACAGCAAGATTCTTATCAATTAACTGCGGATTCTTTTTTTATCATTCCTAATTCTGCTCAAGCTGTGAATAAGAGTAAGACAACCAGCAATATAGGCGTAGTTGGAAATTTAGACGAACCACGTAAAAATGCAGCAACGTCTGTAGAAATAGGGCTGCGTTCCGATTGCGAAAAAATCCATTTGTGGTCTACCTCAAAACAATTCTCAGGTGACCCTAGAGTCATTCACCACAGTTGGGAAAATGATAAAGAGAAAATTTTTGATAGCTTTGATGTATTGGTATTTTTAAGTCAACAAGAAACCTTCGGTTTGGTTATTGCTGAGGCACTGAGTGCGGGGATACCTTGTGTGCTATCAAATATAGATGCATTTATTCCCTTCCAACCTTGTCCTGGGGTAGTATTAATTGAAGAATCAGAACAAGCAAATGCACACTCACTTATCAATCAATTAATGCTAGAAAAAGAAAATTTAAGACCTCAAATTCAAACGTTTTTTAACCAGCATTTTTCGCAATCAATAGTCAATCAACAATGGCATGAAAAAGTGATTGAACTAAGCGAAGCTAAATAGCACTTCCGGTCCCAAGTATTTAACCAAACATAAGATAAATGCCTTGTACCAATAGCTCATATAAAGAAAGTTTACTTTTCATACAAAAACTGGGTAGACCTGTTATAAAAATGAACTTATGATGAAGTTCTGATATGCATAAAATTTCACTTGAATATTGCAAAGGATGCAACAGATGGACTTACCAACAGTTAAACGCACCGTAATCGAAGCGCTTAAGCTTACCAATCAAAGCAGAAGCGATGACACGCAAATCCCTTTGACAGATTCAACAGTTTTATTTGGTCAAAATGGGAATTTAGACTCAATGGCCTTGGTAGCCTTGTTAATGGATATCGAAGATGCGCTGCAAGAGCAATCCATCGAAGTGTCATTAAGCGACGAAAAAGCCATGTCAATGTCGCGCTCCCCCTTTAAAGACATTCCCAGCATGACCCAATATATTCATGACGTTATTGCAGCTCAAGTCTAATGCAAGCTCGCAATATCATGATTACAGGCGCAAGCCGAGGCATAGGTAAAGCGCTAGTTGAGCATTTCCTGGCAATGGGAGACACGGTAATTGGGGTTTCCCGCTCCGAATCAGATATTACTTCAGATAATTACCATCACTACTTAGCCAATGTAGCTCTTGATGCAGACGCCAAACGTGTTTTTGCCAATGTCAAAAAGCAACTAGGTGCTTTGGATGTGTTAATCAATAATGCCGGCATCGCCAGAATGAATGCCTTTGCCCTCACCCCTGTAGATAACGTTCAAGAAATTATGAACACTAACTTTATGGGCACTTTTATCTTTTGCCAAAAAGCGATTAACTTACTTAGAAAATCCCCTAACGCCCGTATTATCAACTTAAGCACAGTAGCGGTACCCTTAAATTTAGCCGGCGAAGCTGCTTATGCTGCATCAAAATCGGCAGTAGAAACGCTTACTCGCATTATGGCGAAAGAACTAGGTAGCTTTGGCATTACCTGTAACGCCATTGGCCCCTCGCCTATTGCCACGCAACTTATCAGCGGAGTAGGCGAAGAAAAGATCAATAAACTCATCCAGCAACAAGCCATTAAAAAAATGGCTAAACTCGAAGATGTCACCAATCTTGTGGATTTTTATCTGAACCCCAACAGCCATATGGTGACTGGTCAAGTTATCTACCTTGGGGGCATTTCATGAGCATTGATTTTCTAAAGACCAAGATGCGCGAAGCAGGCGCGGCAGACGCAGTGGCAATTGGCGAACAATGCATTAGTTATCAGGTATTGAGTGAGCGATTGGATTATTGGCAAGCCTATTTACAAAACTCAGCAATACCGGCAGGCGCGGTGGTGTCTATTAAAGGCGATTATTCTGCTGATGCTATTGCCTTGTTTCTGGCTTTGGCTGACTACAAGGCCATTATCATTCCCCTATCAAACGATTCAGCTACACAGTTTGAAGAATTCAGCGAAATAGGCCAAGTCGAATACGAATTTGTTGCTGTAGACAATGCGTACCAACTAAAAGCCACTCAAACGAAAGCTGACCATGTTATTTACCAACAAATTCGCCAGAGAGGTACCCCGGGATTGGTGCTTTTTTCTTCCGGTTCAACAGGAAAAAGCAAAGCCATAGTCCATGATTTAGAGGCGTTATTAGCCAAATTCACAGTACCACGTAACACCATGCGCACAGTGTTGTTTTTACAGTTTGACCATATCGGTGGCATCAATACCTTGTTGTATACCTTGGCCAACCAGGGCATGGCTATTATTCCTGAAAACCGCCGGCCCATTACTGTTTGCAAAGCAATAGAAACACATAAAGGTGAAGTTCTACCTACTTCTCCTACCTTTCTCAACCTATTATTGTTATCTGGTGCGGCACATGAATCTGACTTAAGTACCTTAAAGTTAGTAACTTACGGCACCGAACCGATGCCTGCCAGTACACTCGAGGCGATGAACAAACACTTCCCTCATATTCGTATGTTACAAACTTATGGCCTGTCTGAAGTCGGCATATTGCGTTCAAAGTCACGTGATTCAGATTCACTGTGGGTTAAGGTGGGTGGTGAGGACTACCAGACAAAAATAGTCGACGGCAAACTTTGTATTAAAAGCAAATCGGCTATGTTGGGTTATCTGAATGCGCCCTCGCCTTTTGACGAAGACGGTTATATGAATACCGGCGACCAAGTTGAGCAAGACGGCGAATGGATAAGAATACTCGGCCGTGAAAGCGAAATAATCAACGTAGGTGGCGAAAAGGTGTACCCAGCCGAAGTGGAAAGCGTAATTTTACAACTCGACGGCGTTGAAGATGTCGCAGTGTACAGTTTAAAACATCCCATTACAGGCATGACTGTTGCCGCCGAGATCAAAATAACTACAGGTGAGTCTTTACGAGAATTTAAGGTTAGACTACGTAATCATTGCGCGAAATTGATACCAGCCTTTAAAGTGCCAAGCAAAATTACTTTAATCGACCAATACACCCACAACGCCAGATTTAAACGAATGCGAAAACGCTCGGCCTAATTAAGACAATGCGTAGTCTCAAGCGAAGGAATATGCCATGCGACATCTAATAAAACTGATCATTAATCGGCTATCACAACTCATAGCTCTGCCGTTTGTACTTACTTGCTGGCTAGAATCATTGGTGAATAAAAAAGTAGAAGTCATATTTGTTTTTTGGACCAATATTTTTGCATTACTGCCAGGTTTACCTGGCGTGTTTTTACGCCGTGGCTTTTATTCGCTAACCCTACAACAATGTTCTCTAGACAGCCATATTGGCTTTGGTTCTTTATTTAGTCATCGAAATTCAGTGATTGAAGATAACGTCTACATTGGTAACTATTGCACTATTGGCTCGGCGCATATTGGTGAAAACAGTTTAATTGGTAGCCGTTCAAGTTTGTTAAGTGGAAGTGGTCAACATATTCATAACGACGAAACCGGCACTTGGGGTGCGTTTTCCACCGACAACATCAAACAAATTCAGATTGGCAAAAATGTTTGGCTAGGCGAAGCGGCAATTGTTATGGCCGACATTGGCGAAGGCTGCCAAATTGCCGCAGGCACTGTGATTTCAAGCGACACTAAAAGTTATGTGATGTTAGCAGGCAATCCTGCACGTTTTGTAAAAAGTTTACCCTTACCAGCGATGTTACAAACACAACTTCAGGATGCCCCGTTGCCAGAAACTGTAAGTGAGCTACCCAATGAAAAACAGAGTTGATTTTATTGACTGGCTAAAAGCCGTTGGTATGTTCCTGATTGTATTTGGGCATTACTTTGGTGAACCTTTCGACCAATTCACGCAACCCATCTACCCCAAACAACTCGGCGTGGCATTTTTTGTATTTGTAATGGGCTGGGGACTAGCCAGTGAAACTCGGCCGCAATGGCAAGTGGTGTATAACCGACTGTTCCCAATGTACTTTTGGGGAGTAGCAATAGCGCTATTTATAAGCGTTGTTTTTATGCTAACCAAAGGCCACCCTGCTATCACCAATTACCTGCCGTTTATTGGTGGTATCAATGTATTAGGTAACTTTTTTCCATCTAACCCAACCACTTGGTATATAGGCACCTACCTGCACATTTTAGTGCTGTGGGCCTTAGTTATGCGAAAAGTAAAAGTAACACTGCCATTAATACTCTTAGTTTTACTTTGTGAAATAGCGATCCGCAGTATTTTCATTGAGTTTGAACGATTGTTCACAGGCTACATGCTTATTTCTAATTGGATAACAGTGTTCTTGCTCGGAATGTATATGCACCAACAAAAAAACAACCACCATACTAACATAGCACTTTTGGTGATGCTGTTATGGGCGTTATTTTTATTTACCTGGGCTAGCTTACTTAATCCATTTGATATAACGAGAAGCTTCCCTATTAGGCTTCCTGTAAACCACTCAACACTAATCAGCAGCATACTCATATCTGTAGCAATTTCGTTCGTTTATCTAAGTAATACTCTATTAGCAGTTAAATTATTCAGTAGTATTCCAGCCAACAAAGTCGTGCGATTTTTCTCTCGCAATACTATTTTTATCTTTATTGGTCATATGCCGCTTTATGATGTTGCAGAACCTATCGCAAGAATATTTGTAGAAAGTGGCTGGGGTAAGCGAGCAATTATTGTGTTTATTATGTATGTGGGATTGGCAGTGGTATCGGAGTTACTACATAAAGCTGTAAATATTGATAAACTGAAGAAGCACTTGTGGTTACGACTGAATTAGTTAGAACCGAATTCATTAAAGTATGTTCCAACAAAATTCACTTTATTTAAATCACTCATAACATGTAATTCTTTCAATAGTAGCTTCAAAACAATATCAACATAGCCTACTCCCTGTTAGCCATCAAAGTTTTTATTTATAAGAATATAAACATAAAGCTACCTTGGAAGCTAGTTGAATGACTAGGATATTTTTGGAAATTAATTATAGAGATAACGTTTGGAGGTATTCAAAAAGACAATTAACATAGAGTGGTTTAGGTTGGTTAAAAAAATATTGCCATTTTAAGCGAGTGAATTAAAAAACAGGGAACTGCAATATGGGCAATAGTAACTTAAGACTAGATATTCAGGGTTTACGTGCCTTAGCAGTTTTGAGTGTGGTGATTTTTCATATTTCACCTGAACACCTTACTGGTGGTTACTTAGGCGTTGATATATTTTTTGTTATATCTGGCTTTTTAATTATTGGTCAACTCTGGCGTGCATTGAATAATAACAAATTTAGTTTTTCTGAATTTTATTATCGCCGTTTTAAACGATTACTCCCTGCGTTATTGGTTGTGTTATGTATTTCTAGTGTTGCGGCTTACTTTTTACTATTACCCAGCGAATATAAAAATTACGCTTATAGCGTTTTTTCGTCGCTATTCTACTTTTCTAATTTTTATTTTTATTCCCAATCGGGTTATTTTGATGCTGAAATGCAATCAGCGCCGCTACTGCATACATGGTCTTTGTCTGTTGAAGAGCAGTTTTATTTTATATTCCCTATATTGTTATTTTTAATTTACAAATTTACGCCGACTAGAATCCGTACGCTGTTCATTTTGTCAGCCATTGCTCTAGTATCGTTTGTGGTCAGTGAATGGTTACTTACCCACGACCCATCACTCAGTTTTTACATCTCCCCTACCCGTTTCTGGCAATTTATCGCCGGTGGATTGTTAGCTATATCCGGATTTGAAGCCCAGTCTAAAACCAATAAACTATTATGTTCAATTTTAGGGTTAGTCATATTGGCTTATACCATTTGGGTGTTTACCGAAGCTACGCTTTTTCCGGGCATCAACGCTTTACCTGTTACACTGGCCACCGTCATATTATTATATGCCAGACCAAATTTGGGGTTGATTGGGTATATCACCAGTAACCCGTTAGGTCATTTTTTCGGTAATATTTCATACTCATTATATTTATGGCATTGGCCAATAATTATTTTTTATAAAGCCTATGTGTTTAGAGAATTAGATAGATTTGATAAATTGGCATTATTCGTGATCTCTATTTTACTTGGCTATTTAACCTATAGATTTGTCGAACTACCTTTTAAAAATTGGCGAACGCCACCTGTCACAACTAAGGCGTTTATTTTACCGACTATTTCTACAGTTATTTTAACAATGGTAGTAATAATGCTAATTGATTTTCAATCTCTTAGGTTTTCTCCTACACAACTAAAAGCCGACGCGTATCAACCTAAAGGACATATACTGCAAAGGATGGGAACCTGTTTTATAACGTCGAGAAAAAATAACTTTTCATACTATGATAAAAACACCTGTATTGATGCTCAACCAAATAAGAAGAACTATTTGTTAATCGGCGATAGTCACTCTGCACATTGGTACCCCGCTATCAATTCTTCTCTAACGGTAAATGAAACTCTATCGCAAGCAAATGCAAGTGGATGCAAACCTTTACTACCATTAAAAGGTGAAAATCGTTGTACTGATTTGATGGCATGGGTTTTTAATACGCTTATCGAAAAGCAGCAATACGATAAAGTTTACATAGCGGGCAGATGGAGAATAGAAGATGCAAAAAAAATAAATGCAACGATAACTCACTTGCAACAATATGTAAGCCAAGTAGTGGTACTAGGGCCAGTGATTGAATATGAGCATAGATTACCTCAATTACTTGCTAAGTTTGGCGATACAGCACCAAATGCCATTATGAAGTACGCTAAGTTTGAACAACAGCGTTTAGTTGACGATAGCCTTCACTTTCAGGTAACGGCTGCAAATGGAGAATATAAATCTGTACTCAAGGCCATGTGTAGCTCACCTACTTTATGTCAACATACTGTTGATGACGGTATACCAATCCAATCTGATTACGGACATTTGACCAACCAAGGCGCTCAGTTTTTATTGAATAAAATAGAAAATGCTAGTCAAAAAACTGAACAAAATGATTAACCCCACAACACCTAATTTCAAAGAAATCAGCAATGAAATTTAAAACCCTAATTAGTAATTTACGTGAATAAAGAAAAATCCATCACACCTTGGTAAGTAAGCGATTAAACCAAAAGACACTAAAACCAATTAGTAGTTGTTTTATATGGTAATTAATAAATGTTAGCTATAGAATTTGAGTCTTAAATAACCAATAACTCATTTTTGCCAAAGCAGTGAAATTGACGCCATATAGTAAAAAGGAAATTGAATGTCGGATGCAGCAATTGACAATATAAAGGAATTAATAGTATCGCCCGCTAAGTTGCAAGGTAGCGTCAAAGTAAGTGGTGCTAAAAACTCCGTATTACGTTTAATGGCAGCTTCAATTTTGACCAGCCAATCTTTGACGTTAAAAAATTATCCAGCCACATTACTTGATGCTCAGGTCCATAAAGGAATGTTGGAAGTATTAGGTAAAAAGTGTGAAGTCAAAAACGGCACAGAATTAACGGTTAGCGAGTCTGATAACATCTTAAATACTTTAGCTTGGAATGGCCGTTCGATCAGGAATACCCTACTTATATTAGGTGCACTTGTCACCAGAACTGGCTATGGGGCAGTCCCACTTCCAGGTGGGTGCTCTATTGGTGGCGGGGATGGTGACCGCGCCTACGATCTACATGTCATGTTATTACGAGAACTGGGCGCAACAGTTTGGGATGAAAAAGGGTATTTATGCGCAGAAGCGCCAAAAGGTGGGTTAGTTGGTGCTGATATACATTTGCCACTACGTTCAACAGGTGCAACTGAAAATGCGATTATTGCAGGAACCCTTGCCAAGGGTACAACACGTATTTGGAACCCGCACGTTCGACCCGAAATCCTAGATTTAATTGATATGCTCAATTCAATGGGCGCGAAAATTACCGTGTTCGGCCAAGAGCATATTGAGATTGTCGGTCAAGAAGGCTTGAGTGGTACAGTACACTCGGTCATTCCAGATAATGTAGAAGCTTTAACATGGTTGGTAGGAGCTTCTGTAACAGATGGCGAAGTAGAAATACTTGATTTCCCATATCGACACCTCGATGTACCTCTAATTTATTTGCAAGAATCGGGGGCTAAATTTTACAGACATAATGATTCAATGATCGTAAAAGGATCACAATGTTACCCGTTAGAATTAAGTACTGGACCTTACCCAGGTATTAATTCAGATATGCAGCCAATACTTGCAGTTTATGCAAGCAAAGCAAAAGGCCAATCTAAATTTGTAGACCTACGATTTCCTGGGCGTTATGGATATGCCAGTGAATTAAATAAGATGGGACTTAATTCCCACACTGATGGCAATATGTTGATTGTAAATGGTGGAGCAGAGTTAACGGGGTCTACAGTGACTGCATTAGATCTAAGAGCCGGTATTGCACTTGCTTTAGCAGGATTATTTGCCAAAGGTGATACACATATACAAGATGCATGGCAAATTACTCGCGGCTACGATCGATTTGTTGAAAAAATGACGGCCTTAGGCGCAAAGATAGTTACAAAATAATGGATTTGGACGCTGTAGATTATTTGCCAAGCCAGATAATTGCCGAACTTTATAACATATGCCCTGATGGCGTTGCAGAAAACGTTGCGCTTTGTGTATTAAGTCGATGGAAAGTAGGGGGGGTCGCTAAATGTATAGTGTCTCCACGCTCTGCCACTCAAATTGCCTCTATCATTAAATTAATGACAAGTCGTAACTTGCCTTATATCGTACTTGGGTCAACTAGCAACTTACTATTTGACGATGAAGGGTTAGATGTCCTAGCCATTCAAATAGGTCAAAAATTTTCAAGCGTGCAAGTTGATAATACAATAGTGACGTGTCAAAGCGGTACATGGGTGCCGGGGTTTGCTAAAACACTGATGCATCATTCCTTGACTGGAGTCGAACATATAGCAGGAATTCCTGGCACTATCGGCGGCTTAATTTGCATGAATGGCGGTAGCCAACGAAAAGGCATAGGCGAACATATTAATTATGTCGATACGATTACCTCAACTGGTGACACCAAACGTTATAGTAAAGAAGAATGTAAATTTTCCTATCGAACGTCTACCTTTCAAGATTCTGATGACATTATAGTTGGCGCTCAATTCACTTTAGCGCAAGGTAAACGAACTGCTATTCGCCAAGAAATGTTAGGCATACTTAGCAGTAGACGTAAAAAATTCCCACAAAAACATCCTAATTGCGGTTCAGTTTTTGTTAGTAACCCTGCCATGTATGAAGACTACGGTCCCCCTGGCGCAGTCATTGAACAATGTAACTTAAAGGGAGTAAGTCGCGGCGGCGCTTGTATTTCTCCTTTGCATGCTAATTTCATCGTAAATAATCACAATGCCAGCGCCGCAGATATTTTGTATTTGATTTATTTAGCCAGAGAAACGGTTCGTCAAAAAACCGGCTATGAAATGCCAGCCGAAGCGCGATATATTTCTGCAAATGGTGCCATCATCCCTGCGCACATTAAAGCAGAACAGCTGTGGGATAGTGAAGTACAATTAGGAAAGGTTTAAAGAATGAGATGGTTAATCTTAAAGCAAGCACTTCGATTTTATAAAGGCTATTCAATTGAAAAGCTGTGCACCTTAGCTAAAAACAATTGCAGCTAAAGGAGCCTTTTTCAGTATATCGCTAAAATTCTTGATACGCGGATCAGGCGAAAGTTTAGTTGCTATTTGTCCTCTAAAGCCAATGTCGGTGAAAGACTAAAATTGAAGCATCCTGTTGGTATAGTTATTGGCGATGGATGCACAATTGGCAATGACGTTACGCTCTATCAAAATGTGACTCTTGGTGCTGCTAGAATGGGAGAGGGGATAAAAGGGCTATATCCACAAATAGGGGATGGTGCAGTAATTATTGGCGATATACGAATAGGCAAAAATGTCCAAGTTGGAGCAAATTCAGTTGTACTTCAAGATATTCCAGATAACTGCTCTGCCGTTGGTATGCCTGCAAAAATAATTAAGTGTAAGTACTAAAAAATCGCACATATCAGCTAGTAGTAGACTAAAGGGTAAAAATTAAGTGACAACAAATAGATCCATTGTTAGGGATATCATTGCAGTTTTTAATACTAAGATAGTGGTGTTGGCACTAACACTTATCAGTTCGGTCATCATTGCTAGAACGTTGGGCGCCGATGGTCGTGGACTTATCGCCTTAGCTTTGATTTATCCGCAGTTGATGCTGTCAATTATGGAAGGCGGAATGCGCCAATCAGCTACCTATTATTTGGGTAAAAAGCTGGCCAGTGACAACATTATTTTAGGCATTCTTTTTGTTTATATATTTATTGCAGGTATAGCTGGCGCAATTTTAGTTTATTTATTAATGAAATATAGTGCTGGTGTCGAATTTGATATTAGTATTTTGCTGGTGTCTTCTATCATATTACCCGCTTCTTTGGCCGTCAGCACACTAAGGGGGTATTTCCTCGGTAAACAGCAAATCAAACATTTTAATTCTGTTGTTTGGTTGCAAAAGCTACTTTACGTTGCAATTGTAATAATTCTGTACTTAACCGATGAACTCAGTGTTTTCTCTCTCATTGTCACCAATGCGGCAATTGCCCTTTTTAATGCTACCCAAGCATTTTACTTTATTAGTATTAAGCTGCCGGCTAGGCCTAAGTATGATCACCAAACATTTATTAGTATGTTTAAGCTTGGTGTTATATATGCGTCTGGTTTTTTTCTGATCAAGGCAAATTACCAAGTAGATATTTTACTGTTAGGCTGGCTCTCAAGCACAGCGGAATTGGGTGTATACGCATTAAGTGTTCAATTGGGTGAATTACTTTGGCAACTGCCCGCAGCCGTTATGCTTGTATTAATGTCAAAATCTGCAAATTCACAAGCAGGCGGTAAGCACATTATTGAGTCGGTGTGTAAATCGGTAAGATTAACATTTTTGATCACCATTTTTTCATGCTTTGGCTTGCTGATAGTCTGTTACCTACTGATTGTACCTATTTATGGTGATGAGTTTGCGGGGGCCTTTCGGATGATTACTTTTCTGGCACCCGGTCTCATTCTAGCCCCAATATTTAAAACTATTAATGCCTATTATGCGGGCAATGGGCGGCCACATACCTCTATTGTTATAATGGGATGCGCGGTTATAGTTAATATAGTGTTAAATGTACTGTCTATTCCAATCTATGGTGGTGTAGGTGCAGCATTATCCTCGTCAATTAGCTACGCGTTAGCGGCCCTTATTTTCACTCTGTACTTCGCCAACAAAGAACAGGTAAAGTATCGCGAGATTTTATTTGTTAAACGAAGTGATTTTGCCCCTTTAATTAAGAAGTTGAGAAACCGATGAAGCACCGAATTGTTTGTATTTCGATATGGTATAACCGAGAAGATTTAGTGGATGTTTCAATTGGCTCAGTTGTTAATCAACTTACTGACGATGATTTGCTCATTCTTGTTGACGATAACTCGGCTGATAGCACGTTTGAAAAATTGAAAAAGTGGGAAGCTGTCAATGTAATCGTGAAAACCCAGCAGAATAAAGGTTTTGTACATTCGATGTCCGATGAACTAAAACACTTAAACTGTGAGTTTGTTGCAGTTCACGGGGCGGGAGATATTTCATTGCCAAAACGTTTACATAAACAAGCTATTTTACTCAAAAAGCAACCTGATGTGGTGGCTGTTGGTTGTAAAATCAGGCGTCAGGATTTTTCTAATAGCGAAGTAAAAACCACTGAGCATGGCCGGCCAGGTATTCATGATTACCGACTAAAGATATGTAACCACAATCCGTTTACTCACGGTGAAGTTATGTTTAAGTATGATAAATACTTAATAGCAGGCGGCTATCGAACTTATTTCACTTTCGCGCAAGATAGAGACCTGTGGTGCAGAATGTCGACCCTAGGAAAATTTTGCGTACTAGATGATGTGCTCTATGAAAGAAAAGTGGGGATAAAAAATTCAGTTTCTGGCACATCAAAGAATGCCCTAATGCAACGTTATTTATCCGGTTTTGCAGTTTTTTGTCACCAGTTCAAACTCAATAATGGTTACGACCCACTAGAAAAATATGGTCATCACGCTTCTTTGATGTACCGCGGTTCTTCTGATTTAAATAACGATATGGTTGACAAGTACGGGGAGTTTAAAAAAGCCAACAACATGGATATGGCCAACATCTATAAGATTGCCATCGAAAATGAGACTTTTAGTATTTTGGACCGTGTTAGAAAATTTATAAAGATGAAATTAGCCTAATGTTTTAATAAATACATGGATGCTAATTAAAAGCGGCTTATAACTAGCACGTATCAAAGTTTATAACCTTTTTATTAAACTAAGCATGAATCATCAAGTTGGATGTGGGTTCAATCAAAAAACTTAGACCATTTAGTATCTTTAAACTCTTGTTTGAGTTGTGAATAATTACTTATGATATCATTCACTTCCCGCACCTCTTTCTTGACATCATTCACTGGGAGTTGTAGCGGAGGAATGCCGATATGCCTTTGCACTTGCTCAAAATATTTTGGTATGTCAGCAGCAAATGTCTCGTAACTGATTTCTAATAATTCCCGACCTTTAAATCGTTCTCGTAGCAACTGCGCATAGTATTCACGTTTTTCAAAAAAGGCTTTACATTGCGCTGTGCTAAGTGAGATTTGTAGAGTGGTTCTTTTGGCCGTGTCTTTGATGCCCCAAACCCCAGTTTTCTTGGCAATTTGTATCGAGCACAGGGTTTTTAAACTATTTTGACGATTCAGCACAATCAAAGCAACGTCTGGATTTTCTTCTATCCAATTATAAATTACCTTAAAATCATGTTTTTCCAACTGTTCAGGGAACACTTTAAATCCAACTGCTTTTATTTCAGGTGTTTGGCTTGTAAAGATAACCTCTTCTAGAAAACGTACAGGAGAAGTGTTTCTAAGTTTAAGTAACTTTATGGAATGATTGTCATAGTCTTTGTAATTAAAGGTAATATGACTTGAGGTAAATATTTCTGCAAAGGCTTTAATATCAGGACTAGATTTTAAACCAGATGTCAAAACTGATGATCCACAGCGTTGATGTCCGAAAATAATAAATCGCTTATAATTTTTATTTTCACAACTGCTTGGCAATAATTTCAGTATTTCAGAAGGCGAAGGACAAGGCGTTATCTGACATTTCACAAAGCGTTTTAGTTCTTCAACTTTACTCATAGTTTTCCCTTTAAATATCTATTCATAAGCGCTCTACCTGCTTAACCAGTCCTAAAATCAAACGCAGTCTAAACACAAGTGTATACAATTTTAGGTAATAAAAAAAACCAAACAACTTGAGTTGCGTCAAAACACTTAATTTTAAAGAATGTTTTAATTTTTGCATTTGCTTTAGGTTTTGAATTGGCGGTAATGCCGCCTTAATTAACCCTAACAATGAAAATAACGGGTTTGGCTCAACATATTTATGATTATGATAAAAGCCCCCAAACAAGCGCTTGAGTTTGGTTTTGATCTGCTTGACTGAATTACGAGCAGGATGCGCCACAATTGCTTGCTTGCAATAGACTAAAGTAAGACCTTGTTGTTGCATGCGCAAACACCAGTCTTTGTCGCCGCTTGACATAAGTAGTGCATTAAAAACACCCGTTTTAGTCAATGCAGAGCGTTTTACAATTAAATTTGCCGTAACGGAAAACCCATCTTTTTCAATGTAACTTTGCTGGTCAAAGCCAGTGACCATGTCATAGTATTCACACAAATTAGGTCGCTCATTCTCGGCAAACAGCATTACTTTTCCACCTATTGCGCCAACTCCATCGCCACTATCTCGCAGGGTGGATAAAGCGCATTCTAACCAGTTTTCTTGAGGTATACAGTCTGAGTCAGTGAAGGCGATAAAAGGTGTATTAATATTGTCTAGTGCATTATTTCTTGCGGCGTAAGAACCAGCTTTAGCTTCAAATAAGTATTCTGCAAATCTAAAACGTTCAACGATGCTTTTTAAATCTTGAATAGAATTATTGTCGATAACTTTGACAATAAATTTGTCACTTGGCAAAGTTTGCTGTGACAAAGCTTTCAGGCACTTTTCTAAACGAACTGCGTCATTATAAGCTGGGATCACTACCGTAAACTCAATCATGTAACACCACTACATTTCTATCAATAGCCTGCAAAAAATTTAGCGTTTCTTTCGCAACATCTCGCCAAGTACGATATTCATCTTGACTATCTACACTACTTGTTAGGCTATCAATAACCATTTGCGGCGCGTTACCATCAAGCAGTTTACCCATAGTGTAAGGTATATCTTTATCAGTCAGATTGGAAATAACCAACAGACCGTTTGCTAGATACTCATAAACTTTTAATGGACTATTATAGAAACTCAAATCGATTTCTGAATACTTTTGAGTCTCGTAATATGCAAAACCTGCTTTTGCTTGGATTAGTGCATAAGCGATCTCTGAACGATGAGGGTTTCTCAAAAACGAGATATGCTTACCACTAAAGTGTTCTGCTAGTTTTCCCCCTTCACTGTTGTCAACAATAACAATACCAATATTGGCTTGCTCGCACAGTAATGATATTTCCTTTACACGTTCGAGACCTTGAATATATTCATAATTTGCTACCCAAATAATATTATTTGGGTAGGTGGAATAAAACTTTTGTAGACTATCTGCCGCCATTGTTTCGGGCTTTTCGACTTTTTCAAAGCGTTCTCCACCATTAGGTATGACCACCACATTTTGAAATTGATATTCCTGTGCGAGGTGTTGTTTTAGCGCGTCACTTACAACTACAACACCACTGGTAATAGACAACAACCGTCGAAAGTGTTGCTTATATTTAGTAATAGTCGCCTCTTCCACACCTTCAAAACGCAATTCTTCAAAAGGAGCATTGAATTCAAGCACTAATTTTTTACCAAACAATTTAAATAGATAGGCCACTGAGTTGACTGAATAAGGATGCTTAAGGCTTACACGCATATAAGCAATACGACAGGTAAATAAGGCCTTCAATAAATTTAAGGGATTTCGCATTGAATGACTAAAACCATCATTTTGAGAATGAGCAACATAAACTTCATGGCCGAGTTGATGAAACTCTTTTGTCAAATTATAACCGTGAACGGCCGGCCCAGATGAAATAGGAAAAAATTTGTTATACAGAAAAATAATACTTCGGCTTTGCATCTTATTTTCTCACTGCTTATTAGATCTATCTAATTTTGCCAATACAAATCCCAAAACGTAGGCGGGAAGTAAACAACAAAGAGCGACAATATCCCATTTATTCCATTGCTTCGTTTTGTTATTCGGCGAAGGCATTCCGCCTTGCAATGCTCTTGAATAGCCACCGTAATACATGCGTTTACAAATCCATTTGAAGTTTATTCTCTCTGGTAGCACCTGATGGTAAACCTTAGACTTACCAAAATAGAACACACGATATCCTGCTTTTATTGCCGCTGCGCATAATGAAGTTTCTTCGCCACCAAGCAACTTGCCGTTTTTTCTTCCCATATTTTCATCAAAATAGGCTAACTTTTCTAACTTATGAATATTCAAGCCAAAATTAGCCCCTATTATTTTTTTAACCTCAAGGTCATTATCCCCCAAATCCAGCATTGAATATTGCTCTAGTACTAATGGAGATTTTTGCAAAAAACCAGGCGAACGATGCCATTTAGCTATAATTTTTCCACCACCTACTGCCGCATCATGTTTGTACATTCCCTCTGATAATTCATAAGCCCATTTAGGCTCAGCGATCGCGTCCGTATCGATATATAGCAATATTGCTGTTTCACACATTCTAATCGCTTCGTTGCGGGCGAATGATAAACTTTTAGCGGGTATTGTTTGATACACTAACCGGATATTAGGAGTACTGTTCTGTTGGCAAAAATCAGCAATCACTTGATCGTTTTTTTGGTCCAGCATCAATACGGTTGCTATGACTTTTTCTTGCTTAACTAAAGAATTCAGTGTTTCAAGAAGAAGCCAATTAGGCTCAGCATATCGCGTTAAAGTAATCGTTATTTTTTGCATAAATACTTTGCCATTTTGTGTACCAACTATTTACCCGCACTACTATCCAACATAGTTCGCAAAAGAAATTTCTTTGCAACTTCTGCAACCAAATAATTAGTTATTGAAAATTGATAGGCGTTTTCGACAATGTAATCTTTCTGTACTGAAGGCATTAAGACCGAATTAATTTTTGCAGCTAAATCTTTCGCGTCACCGGGCTCCACTAACCAGCCAGTTTTATCAGGAATTACTGCATCAATTATTCCGCCACTATTTGAACCAATTACCGGACATTTCGCTAACATCGCTTCAATAAAGGTTAACCCTTGTGCCTCTACTTGACCATTTGCTGCGGTTTTTGATGGCCCTACAAATACATCGCAAGCTGAAAAATAATAATAAACGTCTTTATTTTCAATCCAACCTAAAAAGTCGACATATTCGTTAATACCCAAGTCGCAAACCACTTTTTTAAAATCTTCTTTTTCATGGCCTTCGCCTATAACAATCAGGCGAAGTGTTAATCCCGAATCTATTAATTTGGCTGTGGCTTGAATAGCTTCTCTCACTCCTTTTTCTTCAGACAAACGACCAACAAAGAGAATGAGTTTTTCGTTTGAATCTTTTTGTAAATGAGTTCTTAGGTCAGTAATTTTTGTTTTGTCTAAAACAGGTAAAGGTAAAATTCCTGTTGGTAACTTTAAAAAAGGAGTTTGAGTGCCAGGTGCAAGCGCTTTGGTTACTTTTTCGGTCACGCTACTATTCACAGTAACTAAAGTAGAATTGTTGATAGCGAACTTTTTAAGTTTGCGAAATAAAGGTGAATTCAAAGCAAAAACATCACCACCATGGACCGTTGCTACATGTTTGCTGCGAGTTAATTTACAAGCTAAAGCGGCCACAAATCCTTGAGGTAATAACCAATGAGAATTAACCACATCTGGCTTCCAGCAGAGAATTTCTTTTAGGGTGACCATTAACTCCGAAAATACCAAAACAGGGAGTTTTAATTTATTCAAAGGATTTTTACTAAGATTACCTAATGCACCACCTTGATAACATACAGATTGGCCACTAAGGGGTAACCAATAGCGAAAGCGCCTTATTTCAACTCCGTCGACAACTTCTTTGGTTTTTGCACCAACAAAATGCGGGGCAATTACACGCACTTGTATGCCTTGCTGAACCAGTTCCCGAGCAAAATTATGCACAAAAGGTGTGGTGGTGTCACGCTCCCAACGAGGGTAGTTGGACGTAACAATCAGTAGTTTCATTCCTTGTCAGCGGCCTTTTTTTCTAATTCAAGTTGATGCAATTCCATTCTGCGCACTTTTTCTAAGGTCTGTTCAATAAGTTGACGATTAAAGTTAATTAAGTCTGCCAGCAAGGCGATTAAAAAGGAGATAAAGCCCAAAATTGTTAGTACTCCACCTAGTACTAATGACTGCAAGTGCCCTTCACCATCACCTGTAAAATAAAAATATAAGAAACGGATTATAGGTATAGCGCCTAATAAAGACAGCGTTAAACCAATAAGAAAGAACACCCTTAATGGTTGATACATCGCGTACATGCGAATAATGGTGGTTAACTGCCGCTCAATAAATTTAGGGATACTACTAAAAAGTCGTGACTCTCTGGTTTTTTCGTTAGTTTCTACCGGAACGGAGGTAACAGCCATGTGTTTTTTGCCCGCCTGAATTAAAGCTTCAATTGTGTAACTAAAAGGAGAGACAATATTTAGCTGTAAAGCAGCATCGCGACTATAAGCCCTAAAGCCACTTACAGCGTCGGGCACCTGCACCCCAGAGAGGGTTTTAACCACATAACTACCAAGGCGTTGTAGAAATTTTTTAAACGGTGAAAAGTGCGCCACTTTAGCAGTATTTCTATCACCCACTACGACATCAGCTTTACCATCAAGTATCGGCTGGATGAGTTTGGGGATGTCCCATCCTGCGTATTGGTTATCACCGTCTGTGTTGACAATGATATCGGCCCCCAATTTTAAGCATTCATTGATACCAGTTCGAAAAGTTCTAGCCAAGCCCTTATTCTTTTTATTCGCTATTATGTGATGCACGCCTAATGCTTTAGCGACTTCAATGGTTTTGTCGCTAGAGCCGTCATCGATAATCATAATTTCGACTACATCTACACCGTCGATTTGTTTGGGGATGTCGTTGAATGTTGCTGGTAAGGTAGCTTCTTCATTAAAACAGGGGATTTGGACAATTAACTTCATTGGGATTTCTTAACTCGCTCGGTGAATGCAATTGTAATCTAGTTTTAGGTTATTAACAGTTAAAAGACTCAGTAGTCTGAATTGGCAAGTATTGCATTGATAAACTTAAAGTTCTAGGCTTTGTGTTTGCAAACTAGGGCTTTAGGCAGACTAACTCAATACATTAAAATCGCAACCATTCTAGTAAGTGAATTCTATTAAATCCCCCTATTGCTTTGCGGCGAGTTTATAACTAATAATTAATGGAGGCCTATCATAATCACCGGTTTGCCCCGCGCCTTCTATTGATAAATAGAGAATGTGGTTTTGATCATCATAAGTGCCCCCTGAGACTGGACGCGCGCCCCCTTTATCATAAGGATGACTCCATTTACCGTAACTGATGGGCTGCACTAACCAAGGCTCATCGGCAGCAAGCATTTCATTTACATCGAACAACCAAAAATAGTTATAAACATCATCATAATCATATGGGCACGGACCACCGCACAAAGCGCCATTATTTTGGGTGATTTTATAACCTATACCACTGTGCAGACCAGAGTGTTGGCCAATAGCCAGAAAGTAGGTTGTTCCGGGAATAATGAAACCAAACTTAGCGTTTGTTGTTGGCCCCCATATAGGTGAAATATCCAAAGTGTAAAGATCTGACCCTTCGACCAATTGTTTACCTTCAGCGTAAGGAAAAACCATAACTGAATCAGTATCAATTGTTCTATCTACCGTTAACACCGAATCAATGGCTTGTTCTGGGTCAAAACGATATAAGCTAGGCCCTTGTGAGTATCTTGAAACTATCGAGTAGTTGGTCGCCCAGCCTACTAGGTACTCAGAACCCACTTTTTCTGTTAATTCATTTGGTACTTTAAACATATAACCCGCTGCTTTTGCTTTCCCCTCTAATTGCAACATACCTTTGTAGCTAGATGAGCTTACGTCTAATGCATTTGAAAAAACTTGTAAATTATCAGAGTTACTGCCAGATGCATCGTACCAAACCTCAGAACTCACCAACAAATTTTGGTCATGGTATAAAATTCCATTAATTTTGTTATTAGTATTGCCAATTTCTTTTTTGTTTAAAATTTGAACATAATCTTGTAGAACCGCAGCTGCTGGAATATTTGCAGCTTGTATTTCAAATGAAAATTGTGAAGGTACTTCAAATTCAGCTATAGCGTTATGATGAGCATGGCCTGCCATAAATATACTATTGTTGTCGGGATTAAAACCGAGTGTACCAACTGCATAATTTGAATTTGACTGCCCTTCTGCTACCACTCTAAATGCACCTAAATATTCAATATCTAATGTGGCCTGCAAGCCCAAAGGTAGATTAATGTCGTTTGGTACTGACTGGCGAATATCTTCAGCAATATCCTCTTCAAACAGAACTTGAATGTCCTCTTTGGGTGTTTCGATTGCAGTTGGGGTATCTACTACCTTATTAGATGTAGCCCCTCCATCACTTGATCCACAAGCGAACAGTGACAAGCCCAACCCAGCAAATAATGCTAATTTAACTAATTTTTGAATAGGTTTCATAACCACACATCCTGAATGACTGTTTATAACCCAACAACTTATTAGCTTCATGTCGAATCAAGGGTATTTTATAAGATAAAATGCTCATGGATTTTAGTCTTTTCGCGTACTTGAGTCAAAAACAGTCGGTTAATAATCAACCTTTTTAATTCGGTATTGTTATTACTGTACCGAAATATAAAAATCCGATATGTTATGATTCTATTTTTTTATATTTAGATCAGGGGCTTGGGTCACTAATACTGTGAATATACTGATACTTTCTCACCGGGTACCTTTCCCTCCGAATAAGGGTGAAAAAATTCGCACTTTTCACCAAATCCAACATTTGAGTGAACTTGGTCACCAGATACATCTGTTTTCACCCTATGAGGACCCAGCAGAGTTAGCGTATTTTGCGGCTTTAGGTGAATCTTTATGCCAATCGGTTACTGCAACGCCTCTTCAAAACAAAGCGATACGTTTGTCCATTGGACTCATTAAAGGTCAATCCATGAGTGTGGCCAATTTTTATGATAAATCCTTGCAACAACAATTTGATCAGTTTTTATCAGTCAATAATGTGGATGCAATAATATGTAGCGCCTCTTCAATGGCTGAATACGTTTTTAACAGTACGGTACTTAATAGGCTAGACGCTAAGCCATTGCTGATCATGGACTTTATGGATGTGGATTCTGACAAGTGGGGGCAATACCAGCAAAGTAGTAGATTCCCTATGAGTTGGGTGTACGCCAGAGAACAAAGACTTTTAGCTCATTACGAAAGACAAATAGTTAAAGAATTTGATGCGAGTTATCTAATTGCGCAGGCCGAAGTCACGCTATTTAATCAGAAAGTCATAAAAAGCGATAAAGTCCATGTCATGGGAAATGGTCTCGACACTTCGGTCTTTTATCCACCTAAAGTAAAACAGCCTAACCCTGCCCCAGTGTTTCTGTTTACCGGTGTTATGGATTACAAACCCAACGAAGATGCCGTTATTTGGTTTGTAAATAGCTGTTGGCCATCAATCATCGGTGAACATCCTAACGCAAGATTTATCATTGCAGGCATGAACCCTAGCGCTGACATTAAACAACTTGCACAAGATAAAAGTATTGAGGTCACTGGCTTTGTAGAGGACATTTTGCCCTATTACCACCAAGCTGACATTTTTGTTGCACCTTTCAGATTAGCCCGAGGGGTACAAAACAAAGTATTACAGGCCTTTGCTTGTGCCTTACCTGTTATATCTACTCCAATGGGTGCAGAGGGCATTTTGTGCCAAACCGGCCAAGATATAGTAATTGCTGCCACCCCTGAAGAATTTGTATCACAGGCAAATCGACTCATTTCACAACCCGAACTTTCACAATCTATCGGCCAAAGTGCTTTGCAACTGATTCAATCTCATTATTCTTGGCAAGGTCAATTGCAGCCATTAGTTAACTTGCTTGGCACAAAGGATAAGCAATGAAAAAAGTCATAAAACGACTACTCTTTATTTTATGTGCGCTACTTATGGCGCCCATAACCATAGTGTATTTTGTGTTTGCTTCAATGCTAAAAAAAGACGCGGTGCTCAGCAGTTATAGTCAGTTGTTAAGTTTAATGCCGGGTAAATTAGGTGTGTATCTGCGGGCAGGTTTTTACCGATTTGTGTTAACTCATTGTAGTCCTGATGCCGTTGTTTCTTTTTTGGTGCTATTTTCACAAGCAGACACTGAAATAGCAGAAGGCGTCTACCTAGGTGCCCAATGTAATATTGGCCGCTGTAGTATAGGTAAAAATACCCTGTTAGGCAGCGGTGTAAATGTGATGAGTGGCAAAGGTCAGCATAATTTTGACGATCTAGAGCAACCCATAAAAGACCAAGGTGGGCATTTTGAAAAAATATCCATTGGTGAAAACTGCTGGTTAGGAAATGGTGCCATGATCATGGCTAATATTGGTGATGGCTGCATTGTGGGTGCAGGTTCAGTGGTAATCAATGATATGCCGGCCCAATCCATTATTGCCGGTAATCCTGCAAAAGTGATCAAAAGTAGATTGGACTAACTTATGAGTCATCACCAAAATAAAATTATTGGCCTAATACTTTTTTATTGTTTGGCTTCAGGTTTAGTTGCAGCGGCGCCTACTTTGCAAATTATTAACGTTAATAATGAAGCGCAGCTTTACAAGGCAGTTCACCAAGCTAACCAATCAAAGGGAGCTACCCGTATTGTGCTGGCAAACGGCCATTATAATATCAAGCAAAGGTTAAGTTTTTCGGGATCACATATCAACTTAACATCCCTATCGGGTGATCCGAGTCTAGTTGTATTGTCAGGCCAAGGTATGAAAAAAAGCCCCTCTGCAGAAATTCTCTTTGATGTCAGTGGCGCACACATCAGTTTGTCTGGTTTCACTTTACAACAATCTGCTAATCATTTAATTCAAGTGCGGGCCGAAAAAAACGCCGATAACTTTAGTCTGAGTAATTGTGTTTTGCGTGATTCCTACGAACAACTGTTGAAAGTGTCTTCTTCGCCTTCTAGCAAAACATTTGCAGACAATGGCAGTATAAAAAACTGTGTATTCGAATATACCGCGGGCATTGGTCCGCAGTTTTATATTGGCGGTATCGATGCCCATAGTTCACGAAATTGGACAATAGTGGGCAATACTTTTAGAAATATCGCCAGCCCTTCTCAGCATGTAGCGGAACACGCCATTCATTTTTGGCGAAAAAGTGCCAATATTACTGTGCTCAACAACACTATTGAGAACTGTGACCGTGGCATAGGGTTTGGCTTAGGTGATGACATAAACAATCAAACCGTTGGCGGTTTAATCGCTAATAACAGTATTTTTAATACCAATACGTCACATCAATTTACTGACGTAGGCATCATATTAGAGGCCAGTCCTAATATTGATATTATTAACAACAAAATCGTAATAGAGGGCAACTACCCTAATGCCATAGAGTACCGTTTTACGGCCACTAAAAACGTGGCCATCAAAGATAATGTGACCAATAAATCCATTGTTTCCAGAGATGGTGGTCAGGCAGAATTGTCAGGTAATAATCAAGCCAACGTATTTAGTAAGCTAAAACAAAATCTCGAGTATCTTATTGATCGCCTTTAACTTGGCGATACTCTGCCAATAAATTGCTAACTGTTGTGCCCATTATCCGTGGTACCAAAATAACCAGCATAGAGGCGTAAGCACCACAAAATAATACTCCTGTTAATAAAAACAGCGTAATTTTCCCTAGTTCAACTTGTGTAGTTAACCAATCTGTTAGGGTGATAGCTATAGCTGACAGTGCAACTGCTAAAATCAAAGCGCCAGCAATTTGCATCCACTTTAGTGGCACAATCACATGCAAAGCAATGCCAATCACTAAGGTTGAAACCACGCCAATAGAGACCCGTAACCATAACAAATTAGTAAGATCATCATACATCTGCAAATAAGCCAATAAAGTAACCACTATCAACAGCAAACTGGCTGTATCAAACATAAAGATGGCTTTGACTTTACCCACAGCTGTTAACGCACTTTCGATGACAAGCAAAAAGCAATAATAGAAAAACAACAACGACATGACTCCAAGGATTTCACCTGCAATTACCCATTGAGAGCCAAGTAATACATCAATAATCAGCGCTGGGTAAAATGCCATATAAGTAGTGATAGGCACCACAATAAAAGACACTATACATAACACTTTACTGATTCTGCCACCTAGTTTGATAGGGTCTTGTTTATGGTCTTTAAAGTCGGCTAAAAGTGGCTCTATAGCCGGTCCTATTATGTTGTAACCAGGTAACATAGCCACATCTCGGGCCATATGATAGTTACCTAATTGTGTGGCACTAAAAAATTTCGCCACAAGCACTGTATCTATCTGCGAACGTAAATAACCTATAATACTTTTGCCTAACAGCCATTTAGAAAATAACCACTGCTCACTGACTTTAAGTAAACTAAAAGCGGGGCGAAATGGCTGAATTTTATAGGCACCTAAGGTAAAAACTGCGGCCCCCACTAAATCGGCAATCACAAACGCCCAATAGCTCTGCCAAGTCAGTGCGATGCCGATGACGGTGATAAAACTAGCAATTTTTTGCACTAAAGACAGGTAAAAAACCCTTTTATAATCAAGGTCTCTTTTTAATAACAACAAGCCAGGATTTTTAAGGGCATTAATAATGAGGGTGATCGAAGCAACCTGCATGGCTAATCTAAGATGGGCTTGCTCAAAAAAATCAGCAATAAAGGGGGCAAGTACAATCAATAATAAACACATCAAGGACTTTAATACTATGTCTAGCGTCCAAGCGGTATTTAAGTCATCAGCCAACACTTCTGACTTTTGCACTATATATTGCTCTGAACCTGTATGGGACAAAATATCAAATAGGTGCAGCACAATGGCAATAATGGCGATCATCGCAAAATCGGTAGGTGTAAGTATTCGCGCTAAAATAAGGGTGCTGATAAGCCCAATAAGGCGACTTAAAAATTTAGCGCCACTAGAAAAAGCAGCGCTGGCTAATAATCCTTTTGCCGCTATCACTGGTTAAACAGTAGGCTGGCCTTTTGCACATGGGCCTGCCAATCCAGTTCAGACTCAACATGTTGTCGGCCAACCTTACCCATTTGCACAGTTTTCGCAGGGTCGGCTAAAAGCTTAGCAACGGTGCTTGATATTAACTCTGCATCGGTGCAGTCGATCACAAAACCACTTTCATTGATAAGCATGGTTTCTTTAGTGCCACCAGAATCACCAGCAATAACAGGTTTGCCACAAGCTTGCGCTTCTACCAACACCATGCCAAAACCCTCAATATCATTACCAATAGTGCGGTTAGGTAAAATAAACACATCACTTTGTTGATAACATTGGATCATTTGTGGGTCGGTGACTTCAGTTAAAAATTGTACATGGTCAAGAACACCTAACTCTGCCGCTAAAGCCTTTAGACTTTCTAAACGGTCGCCTCTTCCGATAATGGCGTAGAGTACTTCTGGAAATTGATCTTTTAACATAACGGTGGCGCGGATCATCTTGTCTTGCCCTTTACGCTCTTGCAGCCTACCTACAGTAATAATAACCTTACGATCTTGCCAGCCCATTTGCTGTTTAAAATCTTTATCTTCTGCTTTAGGCACAAATAAAGACGCATCCACCCCAGGATGTAATACTTCTATTTTGTCATCTTTGGCGTATTTCAAACGTTTTACAATATTACCGCTATTCTGGCTGTTACAAATTAGTCGTTCGGCATGTTTACATACTTGCTTAACCATAAGGTTATGTTCGCCACTTGTGGCCGCTGTTTCTACGTCTTCACCGTGCACATAACACAAATAAGGCGTGCCAGTTAACAACTTGAGTAACCATGCCGTCACCCCCTCATGGATAACCCGACCACAATGAATATGGGTGATGTGTTGCTGCTTGATTATTTCTCTGATTTTCCAGATGAGTCGCCAGTAAAACTTAATGCCTTTAAAGCTCTTTAAGCCCCATTCGGCAGATTTAAGGGGCATCCGAAGAATATTTAACTGGTGGGTGTTATCGAACTCTGCAGCTCCCTTCACATCATCGGCCAAAATTAAGTATTGCTCTTTAGGCAAACGCGAATAAAGCTCCCAGAACCAGCGGCCACTTCCTCCAGAAATAGGAGGAAAGTTTTCAGTTAGCACTAATACTTTATTATTCATTGTTTACCTAAATTTACTTTTACTACACAAAGTTATTTATAAAGAGACGCATAATCCAGCACCTGTAAAGGTTTTGAAATGCCCAGTTAACGAGAAATACCAATAATATCGTATTGCCCTATTGGTACTTGTTCAAACAAACTTAGTTGGCGATCAATTGCTGTGTTGTCATAAAGTGGCACGATCCAATCAAATTCACGATATTTTTCGGCGGATGCAAATAAATCGTCTGCTGTGTGCTGGGTTCTAGCCAGCACTTCTGGGTGCACTTCTATTAATATGATGACTTTCTGAGCACTTTCTATTAACGTTTTCGCCCCCTCTATTAACTGGATTTCTTGGCCTTCCACATCAATTTTTAAAGCTAAGCTGTCCTGCAGCAAAAAATCATCTGTAAGATTTTGTTTAGCCTGCCAATTATCCAGAGAAGTCACGACTGTATCGCCTTCTCCGCTATTGTCTATATAACCTTCATGATCATTTAATCGCTCTGGATCAGCATGAAAAGTAGCAAAGCCGTCAAAGTTAGATACGGCGGATTTAACACACTGAACTGGCTGCTTAAGATTATCAAGATTGAATGTTAGCACCTCAAAAGATTTAGGATTGGGTTCAAATGCCACCACATTCTTCAGATTTTCACAGTGCACTGCCACTAAGGATGAAACAGTCCCAATATCAGCCCCTAAGTCAAACAGGGTGAAAGGTGCGTTTAATTGGTTTAAGACATCACAAAAAGGCAAAAACTCCTTTAAGTAATAGTTTTCTGGTCCTTTCTCTAACCAAAAACACCATTCACCCACGGGCACACTAAAAGGCCTATTATCGATGTTATGCGTTATGACCTTATTGCCGAAATCTTTAGCTAACCACAGATAAAATCTATGTTTACCGCGCCATTCTTTCGTTTGTAGCAACACCAAAATAGCATTTATCCATGGAGCAAAACATTTATTGGGTTCCATGGCTTAAATCTGATTATTCAAAAATAAAATTTTGATTCAACTCAGACAGAGCATCTTGAGTTAATTTGGCAAATGATATTAAGTCCTGTGATTCAGTGGTATTGCTTGTGACTTGTGATATTGCCACTAAACCGCTGCCGACATAACTGCCTATTAAAATTCTATAAATTTCATATAATTTGGCCATTCTGTTGTTGGTAAACATCTTGCCGTCAACTACGTACCAATAACTCAATAGGCGTTTACCTCGAGGATTGACAATAGTAGACAACCCCATGTTTTGGCCATCATTTAACATGTACGAACTCTTTGACTCTAGGGTCCAAGCTTTCTCGGGATAAAGTCTATTGAGTGAACTAATTAACTCACCTTGCCCTTTGGGGTACCACACCATGTAAATATCTACGGGTACATTATTCAATTGTCTGACAAATTGAAACTCTTGATAAGGTTGATTAAATTCTGGTTTCCAAGCATTGTTATTGTGAGCATTGGATGCTTGTTGTTCCGCTTCTAAAGAGTCACTTAGATTATGTTCGGTCGCCGGTACAGTTAATTGCGTACTAATTGAATTAAACCAAACAAAAAATACTAACATTAGGGCAACGATACTGATAGATGACCGATAGCAAGTTTTTACATTAAAGACTGCCGTTGACCTAGATTCACTTTCACTGGCATTAGCGGTCAATTGTTTTTCTCTTATAAGTTCGCCTATACCCAACAAACATACTATAACCAGCGAGAAAAATACCCATCCGTAAATCAAATGGTCTGCGCCAACGGCGTGTTCCATATCGGTAAGGTAGCCAGTTAGAATGATACCGAATACTCGAATAGCATTGGCGATAATAGGAAAAAGTATCGATATCCCCATAAATACAATCCGCCGTTTTGCAGATTGCATATTAAGGTAAGCATACAAAGAACCAATCACAATAGAAGCAATAAAAAAGCTTATGCCAGAGCAGGCCTCGGCTACTAGAAATTGCCCTTGGGGAATTTCAATATACAGGCCACTTCTATAGACTGGTATGCCACTCCAACCAAGCATGACCATAGATAAGTCGGTGGTCACTTCTTGCAAAGCAGGAATTAACTCTTCCCCGATAGGTATACAAAAAAGGATAAAAGCCAAAGGAAAAAGAATTTTGTAGGCCAAGCGATTACCAATAAAGGCCCAAATACTTAGGGGTAAAAAAGTAAAGGTTGCCACATGCATAAAGAGTTGCACATCACCAGCAAGGCCAATGGCATAAAGAAATAAACTACCAACACACAAAACCAATACAAAATAATTTGGTTTCACATCTACGACATCGAGTTCAGCCCGTTTTAAATAAATCAGATATAAAACGCCAGGCAGCACAAACAAACAGTGGTTAAAAATCTCAGAGATAATCCAGATATCAACAGCTGTTTTCACTCCCTGCCAAAAGACTAAAACCCAAGCTGCCACAATCAGTAACAGACAGAGTAACACTGACTTTACACTGAGGATGTTGGTTTCTTTTGTGTTATCTGTGGTGTAATCCTTCACTATAACGCCTTCTATTTCGAGGGGATGTTGTATACATTTTTCATAGTGCCCCATGAAAAATCAGTCAAAAGTCGCTGTAATTTGCCGTAAGTTTTGTCTAGATTCACATAATGTCGAAACTTAGACTTTAATGGGGCATGACTAAGACGAGGTTGTTGATCATCGATTTCCCAAGGGTGAAAATAAAATGAGTAAGGTTGCTGTTCCTTTTCTAAGTATCTAGACAGTAAAAACTTATTCAATGCATAGGGATAAAGCCGAAAATAGCCACCTCCACCAATTGGGGTTTGTTTACCTAACAACTTAAGTGTAGGAATAGGAATTTCAACTATGCCTTCTTTACGTTTATAGGCAAATCGCGGCCAATCGGGGGTACCATATAGGTCATGTTTAACCGGATAGGTACTAGAGCTATACCCAAAATCTAATTCAGCTAAGACTTCAAAAGCCCATTCATTGTCATAACCAATAGAAAAACTAGGGGCTCGATACCCAGTAATTCGCTCTCCTAAAAGGTTTTCGAGGTGATCTTTGGAGCGTTTTACATCTTCAAAAAATTCATCACGGTTCTGCTCTGTTGCTCGGCGATGAGCGTATCCATGGCTGGCGACTTCATGCCCTTGGCGATGAATTTCAGAGATCAGCTCAGGATAACGTTCAGCCACCCAACCTAAGACAAAAAATGTGGATTTCACATTATGTTTCGCAAACAAGTCGAGTAATCTTCGGGTGTTAGCATCGACTCTGGGTTGATATTCTTTCCATTGTGAAGGGTCAATTATGGATTCAAAAGCCGAAACGTGAAAAAAATCTTCCACGTCTACTGTCATGGCATTCAGCACAGAATTAGGCAATAGTTATCTCCCTTTACCAAATAACACAACTTCGACTGTTCTTATGAGAATCAGTATGTCTAACATTAAGCTTTGATGCTTCACATAATACAAGTCAAATTTTAGTTTTTCCATTGAGTCTTCGACACTTGCCCCGTAAGGATAATTAAGTTGCGCCCAACCTGCTAAGCCAGGTTTCACATTGTGCCGCTGGTTGTAATAGGGAATTTCTCGGATCAGTTGCTCTACAAATTGTGGTCGCTCGGGACGAGGGCCAATAAAGGACATCTCTCCCCTAAAGATATTCAAGAGTTGTGGCAATTCATCAATTCTGAATTTACGAATAAAATGCCCGACTTTAGTCACCCTAGAATCGTTGGCAGTGGCCCATTTAGCCCCGTCTTTTTCAGCATCAACGCGCATACTTCGAAATTTAATAATATTAAAAAGCCGCCCATTTAATCCAACTCTTTCTTGCTTATAAAATACCGAGGCATTCTTGAGATTGACGTCTTCGAAAAAGATGACAATCGCGGTCAACAGCATAAAAGGCCAGGCAAGCAGCAATACTATTGTTGCCATTAAACAATTCATTGAGTAATCGAGTGCATCACGTAGATAGTTTTGTGAATTAAAACCATTCGAATAAATCACCCAACTTGGGTACATCAGGTTCACTACAATTTGCCCTGTTTCTCGTTCCATAAAGTCAAGCAGGTCTGTGACCCCCACACCTCTGAGCCTGCAGTCGAAAAGAATTTCGACTGGCAAAGTGCCGCGCCTTTGATCACAAGCAATCACTACTTCATCGATATCATTATCTGCAATAAAATTTCTGAAGTTTTCATCAATTTTCACATGGATAAGTTTTTCGTTTTGAATCCCTTCTTCCCTATTATCACCAGGGATAGGAATAAAACCGAGTAACTCAAAACCAAATCTGTCTACTTCCCTGCGCATGCGCTTTTCTATAATTGAGGCGCGTTCACCCGCCCCAATCACTATGATTTTTGACTGTCCTAGGCCAAGGATCCCTAAACGGTTAATAAAATACCGAAAAACAACCAGCGCAATAATAGTCACGCCTGCGTAGGTGGGTAAGTAATATTGGCTTACCTCAATATTGGTGAGAACAGTGTTAGTGATCACTTCCATCACAAAATAACTAATGGCAACACTCACAAAAATTCTTCGAATGACGCCCCTAAAGGTCTCTCGAAGTTTTGTTTCATATAAACCCACTGATAAAGCGGAAAGCACCACCAAAAGGGTAAAAAGCCCTACTTGAGAAGCGAAGTCAGAGAGGGGTACAGCAATAAAAGAGGCACCAAAAAAATACTTCACCAGAACCGAAGCTAAGTAACCCACATAACAGATGATGATTGCTTCAAGAAGCATCATTATATTTGAACGACGTATCTCCTTGCGATTACCAAAGCTCATTAATTAACACCCTGTGTGACGAAATTATTAAGAATAGATATGAATTAACATAACTATCATCCATTTTTTTCAATTTAATCATCATATTATAGTTGTCTAGCTTGCCAAAAACTTGATACATTGCGACCATGGGTGCAAATATTATGGGATGGTAATTTACATGAAGACTAGCAAAATAGCATGGTCAAATTTGATCTTTTTTATAATTTTAACCACAGTAGGTTGTGCTAATAATTCCGGTAAATTACCGAGTGCAACAAACTATTCGTCGAATACCACTTCTGTTGAGGATTATAAATATTTAATAGGGCCAGGGGACAGTGTGTCAATATTTGTGTGGCGAAATCCAGATATTTCTGGCACTTTTGTTGTTCGCCCAGATGGCATGGTAACTACCTCGCTTGTGGAAGACATAGTCGTATCAGGTAAAACACCTACTATGCTTGCCAGACATATAGAAGAAGAATTATCCAAATATATCAACAACCCCAGAGTCACCGTGAGTGTACGAGGCTTTCAAGGGCCATTGTACGAACAAGTAAGAGTAATAGGTGAAGCCACCAACCCTAGTGCAGTCAATTACACTGAAACCATGACCTTGTTAGATCTGATGATTGCCGTGGGTGGTTTGACTGAATACGCATCGGGTAATGATGCTAAACTAATAAGGATGGTGTCAGGTGTACAAAAGACTTTCGAAATACGCATCGATGATTTAATCAAAAACGGAGAAATAGAAGAAAACATTGATATGCTTCCCGGTGATATCATTATAATCCCAGAAGCATGGTTTTAGTCGTTAGTAATTAAATGGATATTTAGATGCAAGATCTTCAAAAAACCCTTGAATTAATCATTAGTTACATCAAGGGTGTATGGGTAAAAAAACGCTATATTATGATTTGCACTTGGCTGATATGCCCCATTGGTTTTGGCTATGTTGCCTCTAAACCCGATGTATATCAGTCATCAGCAAGGGTGTATGTTGATACTCGCTCGGTTTTAGCCCCTATGCTACGAGGGCTTGCCTTACAGAGTAATCCCCAGGAAGAAGTGTCCATGATGGTGCGGACACTGTTAACGCGACCAAATTTAGAAATCATCGCGCGAAACTCGGACCTTGACATTACTACTACTAACGAAGACCAATATGACAATCTAATCACATCTCTATCAAGATCTATTCGACTTAGAAAGGCGGGAAGAGACAATCTATATACCATTTCCTATACCCATAGAAACCCTGAGATGGCGAGAACTGTAGTTCAAGAAACCCTTGATTTGTTTGTAGAAGGAACCAAAGGCAGTAATAGAAAGGAATCTGATTCAGCCAACCAATTTATTGACGAACAAATTAATGAATATGAAACGAGATTGCTTAATGCAGAACAAAGACTGGTAAACTATAAAAGGAAATATAACACCCTGTTACCCAATCAAGGCTCCTTTTATAGTAATTATTCAAGGCTACAAGGGCAGTTAGAACAAACTAGACTGACGATAAAAGAAACGGAACAGCAAATCGCTTCTCTTACTAAACAAGTCAGTGCCAGTAAATCCCAAGTTTCGGATTCTTCGGATTCTTCTGTTCGAGCTGCTGAAGGTCCATCCTCACTGACCACACGTTATGACAATCGCATCAAAAACTTGGAAGAAACCCTAGACCAATTGATGCTTAAATACACCGAATTGCACCCAACAGTGATAGAAACTAATAATTTACTTGATTCATTAACTGCGGCAAGAAAACAAGAAATAGACGAATATCTAGCCAAAGACAATGCTGTTATACCAGATAAAATTGGCTCTATTGCCAATGAGTTAACACTAGAAATAGGCAGACTCGAAGGGCAGTTGGCCTCTTTGCGAGTAAGAGAACAAAATTACTCAACAAAAATGGATGCATTAAAGGAAAAGATAGATTTTGTCCCCCAGGCTGAAGCCGAACGAACAGCACTAGACAGAGACTATAATATTACTAAACGAAAATATGAAGGGCTACTCAACAGAAGAGAGTCCTCTGAATTAGCTCGCAAGGCAGATGTCTCCTCAGAAAGTGTGCAATTTCGAGTGCTCGATGCCCCCAGAACGCCGAAAAATGCAGCTTTTCCTAATAGACCTTTGGATTATACTGCAGTACTAGCATTAGGTTTTGCGGCAGGTTTAGGCCTTGCCTTTTTGATTAGTCAGCTTAGTCCGGTATTAATAAAGGCGAGTCAATTGACGGCGCTGACTTCTTATCCTGTATTGGGGGCAGTGAGTCACTTAAACAAAGCTCACATTTTAAAGGTGAAGCGTACTAGGTTATTAGTATTTCTACTCTCTTCCAGTATTATTGTTGGAATGTATGCTGTGCTTATGGCTGCGGAAATGATGCAGATTAATATTTATGCGAGGATATTCTCTTGAACTCTATAGAAAAAGCACTGCAAAAACAGCAGCAAGAAGCGGAAGCTCAGAGCAAAGCACAGATATCCAAGCCGCAAACGACTGGTGAGCCAGAACCAACTGATAGTTCTATTGAAAAAATACAAGCTAAAGAATTTGGCAGCTCTAATGCAATTCGCGCAAAGTCAATCAAAAGTGATGGCATAGTCTCCAATACTAAAATCGACATAGATTTAGATATGCTGGCTAAAAAAGGTTTTGTATCTACCAACTCAGATCGGCAGATCATCAACGAAGAATATCGTGTCATAAAGCGTAAATTATTAGATAACGCTTTTGGTCCTCTTTCTAAATCCTTGAATAACAGCAATGTGATTATGGTCACTAGTTCGCGTCAAGGTGAAGGTAAAACCTTTACAGCCATTAATTTGGCATTAAGCATTGCCTTAGAACAAGATAAAACAGTATTGCTAGTGGACGCTGATGTACTGCGCCCCAACATAATGCGTACATTGGAGTTAAAGAACGAACAAGGGCTGATGGAATATCTGCTAGGAGACAAAGAAAACATTGCCGAAGTCATGTGTAGAACCAACTTGGATAACCTACGTATTATTTCAGCAGGTAAGTCTCACCATTTATCGGCCGAGCTTTTGGCCAGTGAAAGAATGTTTGACGCTGTGGAAGAATTTGCGAATCGCTACCCAGACCGAATTGTTATTGTGGATACCCCGCCACTTTTAGGTATAAACGAGACTGCAATTTTAGCCAATTTGGCCGGGCAGGCTTTAGTTGTAACAGAAGAATTTAAAACTAAGTTATTCGATGTTGAGAATGCCGTTAAACATTTAAACCCAGAAATGGCCATAGGTTTTGTAGTCAATAAAACAGAACAGGTTAATTTGGAAGGTGGTGGCTATGGTTATTATTATGGAGGAAGAAATTAGTGTTATTGCGGCCTTTTTACATACAAAATCAATTGGCCCAATATAACCCCCTACCTAAGTTTTTCGCTTTGCTAATGGCGAGTATGCCACTAGGTGTTTTTTGCCAAGAGATTGATATTAAGACGACAGTAAACGCCACTGGGTATATCTACGAAACACAAATTGGGGATGAAGAAGCCACACAAAGTGACTCCATCCTTGTTAAGCCTTCTGTTGTAGGTAGTTACTCAAGTAAACGTTTAAAGGCATCTTTATCTGCAAATCATTCAATAATCAAAAAAAACACCGACAGCAGCACTGGCATCATTACTGACACTGACACTGACACTGACACTGACACTAGCAATGATACTCAGAATTATACCGACCTAAGGTATTCGAGCACTTTATCATTTATTGAAAATGTTTTGTTATTGACACTAAATGGCACCCAAAGTTATCGAAATGTCAGTCAACAACAAAATTATTTTAGCGATCAAGTGTTAGCCTCAGAAGGTTTAACCAAAACCAGTAGTAATAGTGCTCAGCTGAGTTTTGCTAGCCCAAATCCTCTATATTTAGGGTTTTCTTTACAGGGTAACTATTCAAAAACCAAAACGGATCTCTCTCAGGAAAGTGTTTCAGGGTTAGACAATGATAATGTAGGGGTTGTCGCTAGGCTTTATCAGGGTAAAAATGTCAGAGCAGTGAATTTTGATATTTCTGGGCAGTATAACGACACAAGTCGTACCAATTCACAAAACTTTAAGTCCACTAGAGTGCAAGGCAACATAGGCTTTCCTATTGTTAATAAACTGGATTTTTTAGTCACAGGAAGCTTGGAAGAATACGATTCTGGCAATACAGAAATTGCAAATCGCACTAATATTGACACCAGCAGTTATGGTGCCGGTTTAAAGTGGAGTCCGAGTAATGAACGGAATATATCTCTAACCTATAATCAGCTAGAAGAAAGCGATGAAAAAACCAAGTTTGTAGGCTTAGACCTTGCTTGGGCTTTTACATCTAGAACCGCACTTAATTTTGAATACGGTAAACGTTTTTCTGGTGATTCATATAAATTCGATTTTAGGCATTCACTGAAATCCCTAAGGACGTCTATTTCCTATTCAGAGGATGTCACCACTTATTCTCGTCTTGGCGCTTCTTCCACTAATATAACTGGCATTTTTGTATGTGAATTTGGCTCTACTGAATTGACAGATTGTTTCCAACCTCCTAGTGTGGATTACCAGTTGCAAGCCGGTGAAGAATTTAGAGCAACTTACGAAATTGACACTGACATCACTGAAGAAGTGTTATTTCGGAAAACAGGTTCCGCCACTATTGGTTATGACAAACGCAGAGTCAAAATATCAATTAATGCCAATTACAGCCAAACCGAATACTTGGAGTCTGAGCGAATAAACACTAATCGTAGTCTTGGCTTTAATTTCAATTACGCTTTGGGCCGAAAAACCAATATTAGCTTTGCCTCCACTTTAACAGAAAATCAATACAGTGAAGTGGAAGAGGCAGATACTATAATCACTACCAGCTTAAACTTTACAAGAGATCTCGCACAACAATTAAAGTTAAGCATTGGTCTTAGATTATTAGACAGGCAGTCGGATACTTTAGAGCGTGACGGTAGTGATAAACGCTTAACTGTTGGCCTTAATTATACTTTCTAGACACTATTGTTTTTTATTAATACGTACGGTTTAGGCTCCAATTTTTTGAATGGCTGATATCTATTTTTGCCTTTCTTTTGTCTCCCCTCATAAAAGTTAACATTCCTGCAACAATGCTATACTCTTGATAGCGGTTAAATTTCAACCAAAATTAACGCGTCAGGAGAAAATACACATGCAAAGACATTATTATTTAAGTGACGATTTAAATGACCTCGAAGCTGTTGAACGAGAACTGGAACAAAATGGTATCAGTGCACCACAACTTCATGTTTTAAGCGAAAATGACGCAGAAGTGGAAAAACATCACTTACATGCCATTGAAGCAGTCCTCAAGCAAGATGTGGTGCGCTCTACCCAACTTGGCGCAGTAGTAGGTATGGTGGGCGCAGCCTTTATTTTAGGACTTACCTACGCTATGCAATGGCATACTACCGCAGCAGGGTGGCTTCCTTCTGGATTTTTAGCACTAATCGTTTTAGGTTTTTGCGCTTGGGAAGGTGGCTTAGTTGGTATTCAAATACCCAACTATCAATTCAAGCGTTTTCAAGCATTATTGAAACAAGGTAAACACATATTTTTTGTGGATGTAGATAACAATCAATTTGACGTTTTGTGTGAGGTAGTAGAGCGTCATGATTCACTGATCCATGCAGGGACAGGCGAAGCTACCCCGTCTTGGGTGGTAAAAGGACAAGATAAATTTAATCAAGCAATGAAAGCCCTCCCCTAGCCGACTGTCGTTCACTATTAAACTGTTAAAAGCCAATGCAAAACATTGGCTTTTTTGTATGTGCTGTCAGAAAAGCGTTATAAATGGGAAGGTTGCAGGGTCAAAGGAGTTTCAAGCATTTTTTGTTGTCTCAAACCTGCTCTTTCGGTAACCATGAGTTGCAATAAAGGCTGCCAAACTTCGGGGCAGTCTTGCTGCCCCCCCCTAAAAATTTTTGTTGCTCTTCTGGGTAATGTTGAGAAATAAGATTAGTCTTTAACCAGTTGAGAGGTGGTAACAATAGGTGGCTACATTGACTTGATACGGCTATTCGCAAACCAGCTAAATCAAAATCACCGAAGTAAATAACCGGACGTTCATGACGACTAAGTCGCCAATGCTTGAGCAACTTAGTCGCAGCTACTGAATAGTGACTGTCGCCACGGTAAATTGCTAATACTGTTCCTAATTCACAAGCTATTTGTGTTTGGAATAAATGCCAATCATTAAAGCTGTCACGGTTTTCAATTATGACCAATGAATCATAGCCAGTAAAATCCAACTCACCTAAATCGAGCTCAACATTGACTTGACCGCTTTTGTAAAACGCCTGCTGAAATCCATCAAAGCAGGCATTATTGTTGAGTGCTACCAAAATAAGATGGTCAGTGGGTTTGATTTTTCCTTGTTTCTCATCGGCACTTTTAAAGGAAGCACTTTGGTGAGTATCTTCAGAAAAATCCGCAAAAATATCTTTTGCCATAACAACCAGATAAGCATCTCGAATTTTGTTGATAGCTTCACGGCTGAAACGATATTTCTTACTGGCAACTAACCATTTACCAGGCTTGATATCTTCATGTTCACACCACTTTATAATATCTTTAACTGTTGCTACTTTTGTTGTGTAGGCTGTGTCATCGTGCATCAACATATCATGTTGCTGTGTTAACAGTATCTTAGCCTTTACACTCAAACTGCCCTCATCACAGTCTTATCCTGCAGCCTGAAAATCACCAAAGAAACGCATACCAACAGTGACATCTTGAATAATATGTAACTGATTAAATCGGCTTTTAGGGGAGCTGTCTTTTTCTAGCATAAAACTATGTTTGTTCTGCTCTGGCAAACCTTGATATTCCGCCACAATTTGAAATAGCCACATTTCTGGCTCCCAAGGTAGTTCATGCTCAGTCAAATAGTCCACTCCGCTTAACGCTTGGGGGCTTTCTATCACCCGAATAAAAAAATCCTCTACATCTTTGGCGAGCTGTTTTTGTTCAGTGGCGACTAAGTTTTGTAGCGCCATTGTAAAACCTTCCGTTTGCTGCTGCGACTTAATGTTGTGTTCTGGCTCTCTAGGCACGGCGCGGGCAAGTTCGGCTAAGGTATAACTATCTTGGGGTCTGTCTAAAGCAATAAAGGCTTGAGCGTGGATGCTGTGAGCTTGGTTGATTACCGCAGGTACTTGGCTACGATTGGGGTAGTCACCCACTTGGAAATTAGGATGTTGACGTAAAAAAGCGCTCATACGATTAATTAATAAGGCTTTATCTTGTTGTTGACGGAAGCGGGACATCAACAATACTAGGCGTTTTTGCACTTCTAACAAAGAGCCTGAATGCTCAGAAATGCGCGCCTGTAGTTGACTCACTAATAACTTACGTAATGCACCATCACTGCCCGCTAGTTGGATCAGATCGTCAAAATTGATAATGCCAAAACCGTCGAGTATCCGCCTCAGTTGCCTTTGGGCTAATTCTATTTCTAAAATTTTGTCATCCAAGCTACTCACAAAACCAAACTCGGTATTGAGTCTATGCCAAAGGCTTTCAATGGCATCACCAAATTGCCCTGTCATGTCATTGACACGCTCATTTAACAACTGCAAGTGATGCTCAGTGGCGGCGTAATCACCTTTTTGTCTGGCGGCTTGTAAGGATTGCACTCGAGTGTGAATTTGGTCGAGGTGTTCGCCCACGTCTGAGTTGATTTGACGTTTTCGTTCATCTTGGGTCAGGCTGGCAATCAGCTCGTTAACTATTGGTCGCAAACTTAAAGACTGCTCATCAGGGTAGAACAACACTCGGCTATCCAGCAGTTTTTGTAACCCTTGTTGCGAAAAGGCAGACTCGTTGATTTGCCCTTCTAAATAGCCCTGCATCAAGGCATCAGCATGTTTGCCTATTAACTCTAAGCGCTCTTTGCCTAAAGTAAATAGCGGGTTACTTTGCGCGCTACTTTTTTGTTTAGGCGACTGACTCAAAACATTACCTCTTGTTCTGGGATCTCGTCGTCAATTGGTAGGTTTTCTTCATCTTTGATAAATCGAACTAACTCGATAAGTTGTTCCACTTTACCGGTGACTATATAAAACAAACGATCTTTATGGGGTTGATGCAAATACCCTAATTCTTTGATCCGTTTAAAAACTTGTTTGATCTGCATATCCGGCTTGTCACTGCTGGACTTAAACAGCTTGTCATTAGCAAGATGGCTTAAACGCTGAATAAGCGACTGGTTATCTACCACTTTAGACTCAAAGTCTTGCAGTTTAATGGTATCGCCTAGGCTTAATGCGCCATCACGGCCTAAAGCTTCTTGTACCAGTTGCATCCATTCCAACATAGGCAATAAAGATTGCACTGTAGTGGTAAATTGATGACTAAGATGCTGACGGGCGTTTTGCGTCAAATCACAATAGGCCAGAAAATATACCGAGCCATCATCACTTTTGGCCACACGCCTGTTTAACGGCCTTAAAAAATGATTTAAGTCATCTACCAATTCGTCATTTTGCAACTTATGAAAGCTATGTTCGTCGGTCACTGAACAAATATACTCACCTTCCAATAAACGTTCTAATAATGGACCATTTTCTATCATGAGTTCACCTGCAAGGATTCGTTGCTAGAGGTTTGATTTTGTTGTAAACGCTCAGCAATTCGGCTGAGTTTAGGTTCAATTTTTTCCAGATGTTGTTTCTGTTTATCAATCAAATATCGATGTTTAAACAACATCAACACATCTGACTCTGGATTCGGGAATGCGCCCAAAATATGAATATGGTTGGTGTCACAGGCTTTAAAGAGTTTTTCTACATTGTGATAGGCCAAGGTGCCAATCTCGTCAATAGGCCAATGGATATGGATATTTGCTTGGTTACGCAATAAACGCGTAAAGGCCAATAAAAATTTACACAAAATAAGATAAGCCATGCCGTGACTAGAGGACTCCAGCAGTTGCCTGTCGTTTTTAATCACCAAGTCCGAACCGCCTTCATTAAGATGTAACTCCAAGCGCAACAATGATTCAATGCTGTAATTAGCATCATTGGGTAATACTTCAACCACATCGGCTAGATTATCTAAATAGGTTTCACTTGGCAGAAAATCGTCAGAGGTGTTCCACTTATTGTATTGCTGGGCAAAACGTTTGAGTGGCGCCCAAAAGTTAAGCTCATCAACTGTAGAGATAATTTTCACTTCAGAACGAGCGATGCCGTCTAAGGTTAAATCATCAGAGACTTCATCGGTAAGACGTTTACTTTGCTGAGCGATTTTGCGATTAATATCACTAAAAACAGTGAAGAACTTGTTTAGATCTCCGCCTATGGTTTCTCCTTGTTCAACAATTTGGCGCTGTCGAGATTCTAAAATACTCAATAGTCGCTGCAAAATAGGCAAACGTTCGCGCACATTGGCATCTTCATCTAATACCCCAAAGGCTTGCGTCATAGTATCCAAGAAATCTTTACCCGCATCTTTACCTAAAGTGCCTTCAAATTCGTTTAGTGCTTCTTTGAGCTTTTTCTCTCCTCGGCTGCGGCTTTCGAGGGCTTCAGTACAGCGATTGATGCGCTCAGCTTGATCCCCTAAGTTAACATCATGCTGTTCTGCTGTTTTAAAGGAAAATACGATAGAACTAAGTTGCCTTACCATAGGCTCAATTTCAGTCATCAAAGAAGCAAAGCCTGACAAACTTTTTTCAACGGTCACTAACACTTTAGATAATTCAGATCGTTTAGTTTGGTATTGATTGCGCAAAGTACTTTGCTGCTGATCCAATTGCTGAGCCAGTGCTTTTAATTCAGCTTCTTGTTCTAGTAGTTCTGGACGTTGCTTCAACCAATCGGTTTGTATAAAGGTTTTATATTCGTTTAGTTCATCACGTCTCGAAGTCACACCTTGAAGATGATTCTTTAAGGCTTCTGTTTGCTGTTTCAGCTCCCTTAAGGTATTGGGATCAATGTCTTTGTTGGCTAATTCTTGATTAAACGCATCTTCAAGTTGTTTAATCTGTTCACGGTTTTGTTGACGTTTATAATCGACTTGACGCTCTAACTCTTCAATTTGTTCATCTAAAATTGATAACTCATCTTGCCAACCTGTCTTAAATTCTAAAAGTTGTTCTTCAAAATCTGACTTTAATACATCAATGGCGTTTTGTTTTTGCCCTAAAATTTGTTGTTTTTCATCTAGGTACTGCTGCAAGGCTAGTTTAGCTTGTTGTTTACGCTTTTCTAACACTGCTTTAAGCTCATCGGCAAAACGCTGTTTAGCGCTTTGGGCATAGGCCACTTCTTGTTCAGCCTGTTCAAAGGTGCGATTTTTTTCGGCTACAATTTCTCGCTGTAACTCTGCCTCACGATGACAGTCGTCCAATTCAGACTCAGCATGCTTTTGTTGTTTTTCAGCCGCAGTTAAGTGTTTTTTAGCTTGCTCTAAAGACAAGGTTAAGGCGGTTTCGTCTTGGGCATAATCAGGGGCATCAATGGCGGCTAAATTTAACTTCACACCCAAAAAGCTATTCGCTTCATCCTCACTGATATCCGCAACGATCTGTGGAGATAAATCTTTTTTATTCAGCAATGGCTCATTGATGAGCTTACCTATGCTCTGTTCCCAGCCGGGTTTATGTTCACGGAGAAACTGTCTTAAGCTATCTTGTTCGGGTGAAAGTTGTTTATGTAGTTGCTGCAAGCGTTCTTTAGCTTGCCGCGCAGCTTGCCTTGCTTGGTGTAATACTTTATCTGCTTGTTCTCGTTTACTTCTAAGGGTTTCATAGGTATTTTCGGCTTCCTTCTTGGCGCCTGAACTTTGTTGCCATGCTCGCTGAGCAAGTTCTAAACGTTTGTCGGCCAGTGCCCCGTTTTCAATTTCTTGATCTGTTGCCGCGGCTTGTTTGGCTTGGTGTTCTTGACGCACTATGCTGCGTTCTACTTCTAATAATTGTTGATCAAATTCTTTTGCTTGGTGCTCTCTACGCAGTTCAAACTGACCACGTAAATCCACTTCTTTTTCGCTATGAGTTTGACGAAGCGTTTCTTTTTGCTGACTTATGCTTTTGACTTGAGCCTGATTTTTACGGGATAACCGTTCTAAAGACTCAGACAATTTAAGCTTTTGTTGTTCAAGCTGACTCTGTAAGTCTTTATGCTGCTCTATTAGTAAATTATATTGCTCTAACTTTTGTTCATACTCTTCGCGCTTCAGAGGCAAAGCGTCCATATCTTTTTGGAGTTGCTCAATATCAGAATCTTGATATTTCTCATACTGCTGCTGAATATGATCTAATCGCGAAGACTTAGCTTTAAGGTTTTCAGCGGTTTCACTGACGCGGCTATTCAATAAACCTTCGGCCTGTTCAAAGGAGTCTTTTTCAGTACTTTGTTGGCTTTTAATTTTACTGCGCTGTTCTTGGGCATCGGCCTTTTGTGTAGCCAAAGATTGTAAGTCTTTTTCCAATATAGGCTTAAGCTGTAGCAACTGATTTTCGATGATATTGAGTTTTTCAGTTTGCGCCTGAATTTTCTGATAGTCATTCTGCATCGACTGCAAACGCATAGTCTGACGCATCTGGGTGATCCACTCACGGGCTTTAGTATTTTTCACTGTAGTAGTAGGCTGCACTAAACCATCTTCTTCAAAAATGGCCGCCAGCATAGTGCGCAAAGTGTCCATCTTGCCTTCTTTGGCATGCACCGCACTGACCAGCTTTTCCATATGTCTGATACGATGTTGGCTAGATACTAAACTATAACGACTCGCTAACTGCCTAAGTTTTGTACTTTCACGCCCTGTGCCTCGACCGACACTGACATCATTTTGGATAATATTACGGAATTCACTGGTCGCTTGAATTTTATGAGAAAAATCAATACTTAGCTGCCTGAGCTGTTTTATCCACTGTTCCGGCGACATCGCTTGAACGTTACCTTGCTCGGTATCCACCAAAATTTGTTCTTGGTGATACGCCGCTTCTACAAAGCGATACTGAACCCCATCACTCCCTTTGCGAGTTAATACCACTTGGCAATTCTGCCCGTCTTCCCTTTGATACTCATAAATCAGATAACTATTAGCATGAGGCAAATAAAAATCATCAAACTTTTTACGGGTTTTAGGCACCACTTTACTGGGCAACTCGCCATAAAAAACTGGGATCAAACGTTGTAAAGTGGTTTTACCCGACGCATTAGTACCACAGATATTACTGTGACCGGATACATCAAGTTCAACAAAACCGGGAAGGTGACAATTAATCAGAATTATGCGGTGTAACCCAGGCATAGACTTCCTTAAATCAGGGGGTTAAATAACCTTGAAATTTTACCAAGAAGCGCCTCTCTTTAACACTAGAATCAATACTTATGAGCAGTTTTTAATGGGAGTCAAATTAGCCCTAGATTAAATTCAAGATCCACTATCCCTAATAATTGTTGTCTGACAAAATGTGACGTAAATAAATTAAGGGAAAACCTAGATGATAAAATTGACAGTGACTCATAATATTCAAAGTTTGGCATTTTTCTTAGGGTTAAGCCTAATTACTTTATCTGTGTTAGCCGAAGAAAACAGTGCAACGCCTGAGCATGTGCAACAAGCAGTCATTCAGACCCCTTTAGGCAGTATTGAAATTGAGCTTTATTCAAATCAAGCGCCGCTAACCGTCGCTAACTTTATTCGTTATATTGAGGCAGGCGCTTTTAATAATGGCAAATTTTATCGAGTAGTGCGTTTAGACAATGATAATGGCTCACCCAAAATTGAAGTTATTCAAGGTGGCGCCAATAGTGAATTTGACGACTTTGCAGCCATTCCACTCGAAACCACTAAACAAACGGGCATTAAACATCTAGACGGTGTTTTATCTATGGCGCGGGGGGCACCAGACACAGCAACGTCTGAGTTTTTTATCTGTATCGGTGCGCAACCCTCTCTAGATTTTGGCGGAATGCGTAATCCAGACGGCCAAGGCTTTGCTGCTTTTGGGCGTGTAACTAAGGGAATGCATATTGTTAAAAAAATCCATCAAATCCGTGAAGCCAAAAAAGTAGAAGACAACTATGTAAAAGGTCAAATGTTGGCGCAACCTATACCTATGCTAAATATTCAATTACTAGCAAACTGATCGAATTATTCAATCAATGAGTATTTAATTACAGCATATAACGACTTAACGAGAATAACATGTTCGGTTTTTTAAAAGCAGACCCAGTCAAAAAATTACGTAAAAGCTACGATCAAAAATCCACCGATGCCATGTTGGCCCAGCGTAAAGGCGACATTAAAACCTATTCAATGCTCACCGCCGAAGCAGATGTAATTTGGAAAGAAATAGAAAAACTCGAATCCGTAGAAAAATAGCAATCTATGTACATAGTTACAGAGTAGTTAACTCAGTATTGTCGGTATTCATTAATCGCAGATTGCAGTAACTTGGTTTTAGCCGCCTGAGAAGGAAGTGAGTTAGCTAAAGCTTGGTAGGCATCAAGGTTGTTGGCATTGAGATAAGGGGTGATGTCTTTAGCAACAATTCTTGAAACGTAAACGCTACCGGTTTGCAGCGTTTTCATCAATAAAGCGTCAACCTGCTCAGATAAAGACGGGTAACGGAGCAATTCTTTTAATGCTAACTGCATCACTTTACTGTCATAACTATTGCCAAGAGTGGTTATTAGGCTGTGTGCATTGTTACTATTTGGCGCCTGTTGATGCATCATTTCTAATGCTTTAAATTGTACTCGTCCTAAAGGGCTGCTAATAAATTCATTAATGGTTTTCGCTAAGACGGGATCTTCGTGCTGATATTCAGCATATAAGTCTTGCAAGGATTGCAAACTGTCCACTAGGCGTTTTTCTTGTTCAAACATGGACGCTCTAGGATCTTGTTCATTCGCTTTGCATAATCCTGTTTGCTGGCAAGATCGTGCTGCTTCCAAGCTCGCCATTATGCTTTCTCGAGTTTGATAAAACTCAGGTTCAACTGGCGGAGTCTGTGTAGTAAGAAGCTCAAGATTGGTATTTCCCTCTTTCTTAATCTCGGCTTGTAGTGATTCAACGGCTTGAGCAGGCGTATTAACGTCTGCTTGTTCTAGTTCCGTTTGTTGTTGCTGCCAAATAAATGCGCCCAACCCCATAAGGAACAGCCCTATAAACACAATTTTATACATTGTTTTTCCGCCTAAATATCAACAACACCGACAACAATAAATAGTACAAGGACCCACCCGAGTTTGATGTTGGCTCACTGGGGACTGTGGGTGTACCAGGAGTTGGCGCAGTAAAAGACGTCCAATTTGCAAGGGTTGACTCAGGTAACAATTTACCTGCATATAAATACCCAGTTAATCCATTAGCGCTAACTTGATAATACACTTGATTGTCGTTACCTGTTACCACTGTGTTCAATACCTCGGCCTCAGTGCCAGTAGACAATTTACCTAGACTAGTCGCTCCTTCACCTAGTCTATCAGCAATCGAGACTCCATCAGCTTGAGATATATAAACCTTATCTCCTTGCATCGCAATATACCGAGCACTGCTTGGCAAATCTTCATGATCAAGCGGTGATGCCCAATCAGCAAAGTCCCAAACTCCACCTGCGTAGATATACCCTTCATTGCTACCATCATAGCGGATACGGTAATAGCGGCTTTGATCGGCAGGTGTACCTGCAACTATATCTAAAATTTGATAGGCCTTGCCAACCACGGTATTTGCACCTGTATCTGTGCCTCCAGCCGTTTCGCGAATATTAATCGCTTTTTCAGCTTGAATGCTTTGCCCTACTACAAAACTGTTTTCCAAAAAGCCTAAACACTGATGTTTCTCGTACAGGGTTTGCCCATAAGCCTGACTCTGCTGCTCATCTAATATAACTGCTTGAGCTAGCAAGATGCGATCGAATTTAGCACTTAAACAACTGGCATTTTCAGGCTGTTCAACACAATAAAACTGCCCGTCTTGCAACACGCAAGTCTGCTCGTTGGTGAGTTTTACAAAATTGTATTGCCATAGGTTTTCGGGATTATGTAAGGAATACTCTGGAGGCGAATATTGAGGCAGACAAAACTCCACACCTTCCATTAAACATTCCACATCAATGACAGAAGTTTTATGCTGGTCTGCAATATAGTTAAGCCACGTCTGCGCCGCATACTTGTCGGCAAAACCTTCATCTTGCCATGCGATGTTGTCGTGCCAGCGACACAATTTACTTGGCCCTCCATTGTAAGCAGAGTAAGCAGAACGGGTTCTTTCTAGCCAATTATTGCTGCTCACACAACTAGCAGACTCGGCGTTTTGCCATTCGGCATAAAATATTTCCATGGCGTACACCATGTTTTCAAAAATTTGCCAACCCTTACCTTCATTGATTTGTGCAAAGTGCCAACGGTCATCGATTTGCATCATGCCATGACCGTGCCCAGAATCTCCTCGCATCATCTTCAGTCGCCCATCAATCACTGCATCTCGGTAATGACTCCAAAAGGTTTCTTGATTGGCTAAGGCTTGAATGGCATAAACCCAAGCGTTGATCTCATCCGTTTCGGCATTGGGTTTACGAATTGACAAATAATACTTGGCGGAAGCTGTGATCACAGCGTTCATTTCGTTCATGTAACGTGCACGTTCAGTAGACACAGGCTCGGCTGCATCAAATATAATCTCGTCTAGATAGTCACGTACAAAGTCAGGATCACCAAAAGGTTCGATATCACAATAGGCTGGCGCAGTACCAAAGGTCCAACTGGTGTTCACTTCGGATTTGTGGGCACAAAGATAATAGGCTTCGGTGTCATTTACAGCCGCCCTAGATTGCAAGCTCAAAACACAGAAAAACACCAAAATGACAAATGAAACAACCTTCATTTTTTATTTCAACCCAAGAAAACAATAAGAATAATTTATTCTTATTGTGGAGCTGTGTCAAACCATTTGGGGGAAGGGTGATATTAAAACCTACGCTATGCTTACCGCCGAAGCAGAAGCACTCTGGCAAGAAATAAAAAAAAGAGGCAGATAAAAAATGAGAACCTAAAAAGCTTGTTTACCACAGAGAACACAGAGCGCTTCGCTACACAGAGGAACAGATGGGTGTAAATGCGTAAACCAATTATCATTTGTTTTGCTTTTCTCTGTGCCCTCCTTTTCCTCTGTGGTTCAAATTTTTAAGCTCGTATCGCTCGGTGACCAACTCGTAGCTATTCACTCGTAGCTACTTTCAATCCAGCTTTCAAAAATCAGACATGCCGAGACACTGTCGACTTTTTGTTTATCAAGCTTCTTAAAGCCACCCAGTTCAAATAATCGGGCTTTAGCATCTACTGTTGTAAGGCGTTCATCACAGGTTTCAACTGCGACTTTGTATTTGGCGTTAAGGCGATTAGCGAATTTTTTGGCAGAAAAAGTCACTTGTTGATTGCTGCCATCCATATTCAGTGGCAACCCCACCACCGCCAGTTGTGGAGACCATTCGGCAAACAACTTAGCGACTAATTCCCAATTAGGAATGCCATCTACAGCTTTAAGTGCATTGAGTGGAGAAGCAGTGCCTGTTATCTCCTGCCCTACTGCCACACCAATGCTTTTAGTACCAAAGTCAAAAGCCAATACGGTGCGTTCACCTGGTTTGGTCATAAGTGATTCATCAGGCATGACCTATATCAGGACCAAGCTGCCACACATCAATGCCTAAGCGCTGCACTGCGGTTTCCCACTTTTTATGAATGGGTGTCTCGAATAACAGCTCGTAATCGGCTTCGACCATCAACCAAGAGTTAGTTTGGATTTCTTCTTCTAATTGCCCAGCAGTCCAACCGGCGTAACCCAACATAATCAAAGATTTTGCTGGGGCGTCTTGGTTGCCCAATGAAGAGATGATGTCTTTAGAGGTAGTCACCATTACTTCTGGTGTCATAGTTAAACTTGAAGCCCAACCGGGTTGTGAGCTGTGCAATATAAAACCACGGTCTTGGCTAACTGGACCACCCGCTAAGATGATCTCATCCGCTTTTTCGTCAATGACTTCGGCTTTATCATCAACTTGTTTAACCAAATCTTTTAACTTCATGCCAACAGGCTGATTAATGATTAGCCCCATTGCGCCATGTTCGTTATGTTCACAAATATAAGTGACAGTTCGGGCGAAATACGGATCGTCCATACTCGGAGACGCGATGAGTAAATAATTCTGCAAACTTTGCATTTAGAAATTAGGCTCCTTTGCCGGCAGCAAGTCGATTTTCCCCTAGACGCTTTTCAATGGCATCAAATAACATACCGGTAATATTCACGTCGTATGCCGCTTCAATCTCTCGCACGCAGGTGGGGCTCGTCACATTAATTTCTGTGACTCTATCACCAATCACATCTAAACCAACAAACATCAGACCTTTTTCTACTAGCAATGGCGCAATAGTTTCGGCAATTTTTAAATCAGACTCTGATAAGGGTTGGGGTCTGCCTGTGCCACCCGCAGCCAAATTTCCGCGAGTTTCACCTTTAGTGGGTAACCTTGCTAAGGCATAGGGAACCACTTGGCCATCAACAATCAGGATACGTTTGTCACCGTCTTTAATTTCGGGTAAAAATTTCTGAAACATAGCGTAACGTGTGCCTAACTCAGTAAGCGTTTCAATAATCACTCCAAGGTTATTGCCGTCTTCTTTGACCCTAAAAATTGACGTGCCGCCCATACCATCCAAGGGTTTACATATGATGTCTTTATGCGTTTGGTGAAACCCTCTAATTAACTTGGAATCTCTAGTAACAAGTGTATCTGCCACTAAATCAGGGAACCAAGACGTAAACAGCTTCTCGTTAAAGTCTCGTAAACTTTGCGCTCTGTTGACGACTAAGGTACCAGTTTGCTCCGCCAGTTCAAACATATGAGTGGCATAGATAAACTCATTGTCCACTGGAGGATCTTTACGCATTAAAATCACATCTAATTCAGCTAAACTTTGATGCAATTCGTCACCTAAGGTAAACCATTTTTGAGCACTAGGCTCAACGGCCAAAGCCGCCATACGCGCCATGGGTTGACCATTTTGCAAATACAAGTCGCCCATTTCCATATAAAACAATTCATAGCCCCGCTTTTGCGCATCTAGCAACATAGCAAAACTGGTATCTTTTTTGATATTGATGGCCTGAATAGGATCCATCACTATGCCAAGTTTAATGGTCAAAATTGTTCCTTAAAGGTGTTGTTCAAACGTAAACTGAACGATTAAAAGACTGGTCAGTATAGATGAACTTGATCTTGAGGTAATTATTACAGAATTCAAGCTTGTATTTGACTCAATGCCATAAAGATTGAATTTATAGACGTTAACATAGGTAATTAACCTGCACATTAGCCATGGGCAGGTTATTTTAAGGGGCTAAATCTTCTTCGCGGCCTTTTTGGCCTGTTTAGACAACTCTTGATTATCTGTTTCTGCCAAACGCAAATAAATCACCTTTGCCTCTGACTTCTGGGAATTGAGAGCCATCAGATTAGCTAAACGAAATTCAGCCCAAGGTTTAGGCGACATTCCATCTAAGTCTGGCGCTTTATCGATAAATTCTTGCAAAGCCGCGATGCCAGCAACAATATTTTTCTCACCTAAAACAGCGGTTTTGCCTAGCTGGTACAAAGCATTGTATTTTGCAAGGATACTTTCTTCCGTTTTAGCCTCTTTGTCGATAGCGGTGCTGAGTTCTTCAAAGGCAGCTTGATAATTTTCACTGCGCTGTTGATACATGCCCGCTTGAAAGTAAAAGTCAGGTAAATCTTTATAAGTCAGTTTGGCTTGCTGTAAAAGGTTCTCAGCTAAGACATCGTTATCTTGAGATAACTCGTAGTTTATCTCAGCTTCTAAACCCGCCTTTGGATCAAGTTGTTTAATTTTTTCCAATTGCTCTTTGGCTATATCAAGGTCGCCACCAGCAATGCTAGGAGCACTTGTGTGAAATTGCATCAGCCCATTTCGATATTTTATGGAGTCTGGTTCAAGCTCTACTGCTTGAGTAAAACTGTTCACAGATTTTTCTGCATAACTTAACGCAGAAAAGATTGAGCCAGAAGCCTGACGCCCCATTATTGCACCACGAATATAATAAGTTTCTGCATCTTTTGAAGAGAGGCTTAGCGCTTTTTCAATCCAGTCCTCAGCCTCATCTAAATCAATGTCCATATAAATTTTGGCCAAATACACCAAAGCATTTGGATTTTCTTTTTGTTTCTCAAACAAAGCTATGGCCTGCTCTGTTTGCCCAGACTTGAATAAGGCTACGGCATTATCAAACGGTGATAAGTCGCTGGCAACAGATAAAGTTGCAAAACTGAGGCAGGCTGTAAACACTATCGATGTGGTGAACTTTTTTGACATTATTTTCCTTAATTTAAATTATGCTGGCAAATTATTGCAGGTTTTCGGACGCTGACTTGAGTATTCAGTTCCATTCACTTTATTCACGGTGATGAAAGTTAGCACTCGGTTACCTCTATCAACCATTCATGTCAGAATAATTTAGCATCCCGAAATAACAGTTAAGTTCAGCCAACTTCGCTCAAGGTACGTTGTTGTCTCGTAATTCTTCTAGTTTAAATTTGTATTTTCTACTGACCTTAACACTGTCACCAGATGTTAATTGCGCTAAATATTCACCATTCGAGTTAGGGGTTAATTTTTGCAATTTGCTCAAATTGATCATCGCCGAACGATTCACCCTAGGAAAAAGGCTGGGGTCAAGTTCTTGCTCAAACTGTTTAAGGGTTTTACGAATAATATGGGTACCTTCTAAAGTATGTACACACATATAATCTCCAGCGGCTTCAATCCATGAAATATCATCAAGCTTCACTCTGAGCCATTCTGAGCCACTTTTCATTGAAACCGTTTGCTGCAGTTCACTCATAGAACCACCACTTGTTACTTCTAAGTTACGAATAAATCCATCGATGGAGTTGCCGGTTTTACGGCTAAGGAGTTCATCAAGCTTTTGATGCTGAAGCACTAGATCGCTATCAAAAAATGACGCCACTAACTTCCTTAAACAACTCGCTAATCTGTCATCTGAAAAAGGTTTCAGTAAATAATCAAAGGCCTGAAATTCAAAGGCATTCAGCGCAAATTCCCTAAAAGCAGTCACAAAGACTACTTTAGGTACAGGAGAGGTATTCTTTGACAACTGCTCAGCCAACTCAAGTCCACTTAACCCTGGCATTTCGATATCTACAAAAGCAATATCTGGGTGAAATTGTTCAATCGCTTGCAGCGCATGTTGCGCAGACGGGCATTGTGCCACTACATCAAACCTAGTATCACCCTCTAGCCTAAGCATAAGACCTTCTCTTGCTAGAGGTTCATCATCTACGATAATGGCAGTCAGTTTACGGTACATGAATACTCCATTGGAATTGAGATTTGTACCCGATAACCGGCTATTTGACCACGAACAATGTTAAAGCTGTGCTTATTCGGATATAAAACATTCAAGCGGTCGACAATATTCTGCACGCCAACGCCTTTGTGGCCAGATGCTGTTTGCCCTTTATCACTTGTTGATGTATCCAAAAAAGCGTTATCTTGACTAGGTCCGTTGTCAGTGACTTCCATCTTTAAATAACCATCTTGACACTTAGCCGTTACCTCAATTAAGCCTCCACTAGACATCTGAGCAATAGCATACTTAATAGAATTCTCGACTAGGGGCTGTAATAACAAACTCGGAACAAGTAAAGCTTCCGCTTCAGGTTCGATTTCAAATTTTACTGAAAGCCTGTCATCGAAACGGGTCTTTTCGATTTCCAAATACAGCATCAGTGCTTTTAACTCTTCATACAAGCGGATCTTTTTTTCAGGATCATTGTCTAACGAAAAGCGCAAAAAAGTAGACAAGCGAATCAACATGCCATTGGCTTTATCTTTGCTACCTCTTAACACTAAGGTCGAAACAGCGTTGAGGGTGTTAAATAGAAAATGTGGATTAATCTGATACCGCAACATCTTAATTTGCGAAATATGGGATAAACGAACAGCCTCAATGTAAAGTTTCTTTTCATTGATCAATCGAAAATGGTAATTGATACCAAAATACAAAGTGCTCCAAACAAAAATCATAAAAAACGCATAACTAGCTGACATGAACAACATATACCATCTAAAACCTTCTGAGGGATTACCTGCGATAAGAGATAAAACATCAAAATCTTCGTAGAAGTACCACATTGCGAGGTTTTTTACCGGCGTCCAAATACCCGAAACAATAAGACTGCAAAGCGTTATGGCGGCAATTAACCAACCTGAGGCTAACCCCCAACATTGCCGATAAATATACCTTAAGGGCCACGTTAGGAGCGCTGCAAAGATCCCCGATAACACCAAAGGGAAAAACACTTCAAATCCAAGTTTGTTAAAGTCACGATAGAAAAATACATTGTCCACAGTGAAAATAAACACGTAAGTCATCCACCCCAAACAGTGTAAAAGCCAAAACGAGGGTTTATCTTTGTTGGCTATAAATTTTTCTGCTGCGTCATTCACTTACATTATCAACTTAGTGTACATAAATTAGGAATCAACCCCTAAAAACTCGAAAAGTGAGGCTTTGTGACCCTGTCCGATTTTAACTTCATCACCGTTATTTAAATGTAATAGTGAAAAACGTCCTAACTCACTGCTCAAAGAATTAATTTTATCAACATTGACCATGGCTGACCGGTGTACCCGAATAAACTTTTCTGGGTTAAGCTGCATTTCTAACTTAGAAAGTGTTTCTCTATGCAACAACATACGGTTTGCACAGTGCAGTTCAACATAATTTGCCGAACCTTTTATCCAGATAATATCTTGCACATTTACAAATTCAACCGCACCTACTGATTTCACAGCTAAAATGCTTTTACTTGGTTTGACAGTTTTTCTCTTTAACTTTTCCACTTTTTGTAAAACAGTAGCTAATCGACTATTTTCAAATGGCTTAAGTAAATAGTCTGTTGCCTCAAGATCGAATGCTTGAATCGCGTACTCACTAGAAGCCGTTGTAAACACCCAATGACAATCGAGACTTTTAGCAAGCTTTCTGGCCAACTCAATACCACTACCACCTATAATATTGATATCCATAAAACATACGTCAGGCCGATGTTTTAAGAGTAAACTTTCTGCTTCTTTAAATTCACCAGTTTGGCCCACTACCTGCCAATTTCCTTGCTCCTCAACAAAGCTAGTTATTCTCTCTCTCGCTAAGTTTTCATCATCAATTACTATGCAGTGATACATATTTATCTTTCCTGAATTTATGTGGGACAGAATATACATTTTGAGGGATAAACAATGAACATTTCTGAGACCAAATGCGGTAATTTGGGATCAATGGAGTTGAGGCTTTACAATTTTTGTTCAAAAGAAGAAAAGGCTGCGCATTATTGCAACAGCCTTTGCTTAATTCAGGAAGCAATACATGTTTATAAATTTAGTAAAACATATATTCATCGGGTCACTACTCCGACTATCTTAGTGTAAGTTTATGAGTTTGAATTAAAACCCAAATGTGATGAATCATCCAGATGATGGGATGAACTTCACCATATTTTAATTAGGTAACATCTTGACATAATTAGAAAATAAACTAATTCGGTAAAATAAAAGATATCCCAATTTATGGGCCTTAAATGACGTGGCTAAACCTAACCAAGCTGCGATGTATCATTACGAACGTACAAGTAGCTAATAAGATATACAATCAAATATGAGATTACCTAATTAACCTTTCCTATAATGCTGTGAAGTTTAGAAATAAAAAAACCAGTAGCTATTCACTACTGGTTTTATCTCACTAAATTATTCTAACTTAAATTTAGAAAACGAATTTAGCACCTAGGTAGAAGCGACGAGGTTCAACCCAATCTTTTGCTTCACCGAAGGCAAATGAACCACTACCCGCTACAAACTGTTCTTCTTCAAGAACCGCTTGATCATCTAAGACGTTAAATATGTCAAGGAAGAATTCTGCTGAGTAATCCTCACTAAAGTCATAGGTGTATTTAACACGCATATCTAAAGTGCCGTATGCTGGAGTTTTTTGACTCGCTACGTTACCAGGTGCAATCCACAGACCGTCATAACCACCAAAGTCATAAGATTCTGTTTCACGCAATGGCAAATAACGACCATAAACGTTTGTTGCTTTGTTATATAAAGTACCAGAGTTCCAGTTATAAACCGCACCAATTTCTAGGCCATTATCGAAGTAATAAGTACCAAATACTCGAGCAGAATGTTCAATATTACCTGGTTGATCATCGTACATATTTGGCGCACGTGGATCTAAGTAATAAAAGTCACCCTGTAAGTCAGCGTTACCATCAGAGTTAGTGTTACCTTGAGCATCGTTATAGGTATATGACGCGCGCATGGTCCAGTTATCTGAACGTAATTTACTAAAGGTTACTTCAACACCTTGATAATCACGTTTACCACCCTTAAGGGTGCCGATTACATAGTTTGAACCAGGGTTTTCAGTATAACCAAAATACGCCAATGGCAATGCTAGGCTAGAGCCATCTAGCTGACCACCTTCTGTGTACACACCCAAATCGTAGTCTTCCATGATATCTCTAGTTTTACGATTTGTATAAGTTACAGAAAGGTTGGTATTTTCAGAAAGGTTTTTTGAATACCCTAACAAAATCTCGTCTGTGTAAGGTGTTTTAGTCGTGGGTGAAAAGAATGCATCTTGTGTAGCCACACCACCACGAGTACGGAAAGTACTCCAGTCACCGTTTACAAACACTTGCTCTTCACGAACTGAGCCAGTTAAGTTACCAGCAAATGACGTCATGTCGGTACGAATAGGATCATAATAACGACCAGCGAAAGCCGTTACTTTAGAATCACCGTCGCCATTAATGTCATAAACCGCACTTAAACGATGGGCAATATCCCAGTCAAAGGTGAAAATTGTAGCGCCAGTTGAAGCAATATGTTCCCATTTTTCAGCACGGAAACCAATATTCAAAGTTAGATCATCAATGATGATTTTATCTTGAAGATATAACGTTTGACCTTCAGTTTGAAGTTTTGATTCAGCTTGTTGAGTCTGGATAATACGATAGACGTTGACATCACCAGTAGGATTACCAGCGGTACTGTCAAATACAATTCCAGGTACATCGGCCGCATCGATGCCAGCACCCGCAGCTATACGATCAATATCATCTTCCGATAGATCTCTCAGCCCCACCCAACTAGGATTAGTTGCATAGTCAGTAAAAGTTACACCCGCATCTGCAGCAGAGATAGACGTATATTGTGCACCATCACCGGTATACACTTCGTTAGTGATGTTTTCGTTGGTTTCAGCTGAATAACCGCCTTCAATAGTGTGAAAACCAAAATCAGTGTCTAGGTAATATTCAAAATTAACATAGGCACTTTCTTTGTTGCGGAATCTCAGGGTATCTGAACCCAAGCCACCAAGATCTGTATCTGTTTGAGTGGTGGTTGATGCGTCAGCAAGATAAGCCACATCATTTCGAGTTGATTTATCTTTGGCTAAATCAGATAGTTCTGACTCATGACTCATAAAACCTGCATTAATTACTACATCATCCCAAGTATGGGTGTAGTCAATTTTAATATTGTCTCCACCTTGAGTACGTGCGCGGTCACGGTTTGATAATGTGTCAAACTCGGCACTACCAGAAATGTCAGTAGGATCATTAAAATAGGTCAGTACTAAACGGTCATTTTCAGTGGCTTGCCAAGTCAGTTTACCAAAACCTAATTTACTTTCATTTTCAACTGTCCGAGCAAATTCACCAGTATCAGCATTAGTTACATCATCTTCACGATTTTTAACTTGATAAGAAGCAAAAAACCATAGTTTGTCTTTAATGATTGGACCGCCTAGAGTCACAGCAGTATCAAAAGTTGAAAACCCACCACCAGCTTGAGATTCGTTATCGTAGTCACCCACTAAACTATCGTTTTGCAGGTAATAGTTGATAGAACCATGGAATTCATTACCACCTGACTTAGTGACCACTCGTGACACTAAACCACCACCACCAGCATATTTAGCATCTAAACCACCAGTAATAACTTGTTGTTCTTGGATGATTTCTGAGTTGATGTTACCACCAAAGGTACCAGTAACATTATCGGTTACGTTTACGCCATCGATATAATAAACGTTATCTGTAGAAGCACCTACAGTACCGCCAGCATCAGAGTAGTTAACACCTGATTTAGAAGAAGGGTTACCACCCGTACTTGGTTTGACACCTGGAGTCAATTGTAGGTAAGACTGATAAGAACGGCCTGTTGGCAGTGACTCAGTCATATCAAGAGTAATATCTAAACCTGTTGTAGCTGAAGTGGTATCAATTGCAGCCATAGATCTGCCGGAAACAGTGATTTTTTCCATATCAGAAGATGAACTGCCAATAGCATAACTAAGGTTTAAGCTTTTACCCGTTTGTACTCTAACGTTTGTAGCTTCAAAAGACTGGATATTTGCGCCGTTGATGCTAACTGTATACTGGCTAGACGCGTCTAAGCCTCTAAGTGTTACATATCCATCTGCATCTGTAATAGCGTCTTTACTTGCTAAAGAATCTGGCGCTTTAACTAATACTGAAGCGCCAGATACTGGGCTACCGTTAGCGTCGGTTACTCGAATTTTTAAACCACCGGTATCTAGTGCGAATGCTGCTCCCGAAAAACCGAGGGCCGCTACCACAGCTAAGGCCGTTAAATTTTTTCTAAATGTAATTTTTCCCATGAAAAACTCCCTGATATGTATTTTTAGTTATAAATGATCGATCTACTGCGAATGCAGCTTGCCGATATTACGACGCTATCAAAAAGTTCAATTGGGAAGCTAGCTTAGGGACGAACACAACGCACAGTGTGTCTAAGACCGGATTAATTAGGGACGGAATTTTTGGTTTTCTAAAATTGTGGTAACAAAAAATAAAGCGCTAATTTGCGGTATAAATCATTAGAAAAACAGTGAGCGCTGCCAACCCATTTACAATGGAAATAATATAGGTATAACGTCACTCACTTTGGAAAATCATATTAATTCTCTATAACTTTGCCAATAGAGCGTCATAATCCACTTTGCTCATACGAGCCATGAACTTACCGGTATTTTCGGCTTTGTTTACCATAGCGAAGGTGACTGGGTCATAACCATTACAGACTAAACCTTTACTCACCGCTTTAGCGTTAATACCGCTGTCTCTAATAGCAATATGAAGTTTTATCTTACTATTACTTTTAATAGCCTCACATATTTTGACTAAATTTGCTTCGGTTTTTTTGTCGATATATCTAGCTTGTGCACTGCCAGCCAAAAGAAGCCCTGCTGTAATAATGCTACCAATAATGATCTTTTTCATAATGTCTCACCTTTTGTTTATTTAATTCTGCATGATTGCAACTTCATGCTTAATGTAGAGGCCAAGGTGATTTAAAGATGATTAAAAAAGCTTAAACACGGCTAAATGCGACTAAGCGACCAACCTACTATCTAAAGCGATAAACTATCGTTGTTAATCATAAGTTAATCGAATTGTGAGTTATTTTGTTACATTCTCCTGTGACAACATAATCCAAAAGTGGTCCGCGGACCGTTGCTAAACAACCGTTCAGATTGTACGTTAACGTAACAGAAGTAAATACAGAAAAGCCCTGAAGAACAGGGCTTTTGAAGTGAATAACAGTACAACTAAATTAAAACGCGTTTTCCTGATGAATTTTAATAAACAAATTTGTGCCATGTTTGCTGTAATCTACTTTATATTCTTTACCGTTAATGGTTTGCACAAATAACAAGATTTTTTCTTCACCAAATACATCAATGCTTGTGAGATCGACTAATTCCATATCTTGGTTTTTTGCTTCACGTTTGTTTTCAGGCACTTTTCCAGCATATTCTTTAATGCCTTTATGGGTAACAACAATAGGAGGATGGTCTTCACCATTAACAACAAGTAAATCCAATTTCCGAATTTTATGAATTAGGGTATTGCGACCACTTACTAAAAAGGGCTTCTCGGTCATTTTGTTCTCCGTTGAAAAAGTGCGCTAAATTAATTTTAGTCTATGTTTTTAAGAAGATACCAAAGTTCTTTTACCCTTGCACTCCTTAGTTTTTAAGCAGTCAGGGGGATTCTGACGGAATATTGACACTAGAATTTAAAAACTGGTAGTCAGTCAAGCTTTGTAAAAAAGCAATGAGATCCTGTTTTTGTTGTTGTTGCAGCGCAAAACCCGCCAAAAACGGGCTTTTCAAAGGGTTAGTCACTCCCTGCCCTCTGCCACCTGCAGCATAAAAATCAATCACCTCCCCTAATGTAGCCAAACTACCATCATGCATGTAGGGTGCACTCACTTCCACATTCCGCAAGGTAGGGGCTCTGAACTTGCCCATATCCTGGGGTTGTAGAGTGACTTCAATCAAACCTTGGTCGTTGACGGGGTAAGCACCTTGGTCGTCAACCTTATATAAACCAGTGTTATGAAAGGGTCGTAGATCTAACCTTTGATTTTGGTGTTGACTCGACTGAGTAAAGTTGAATCCCCCATGACAATGAAAACACTCAAATGTTTCTGAGAAAAATAATTCCATGCCCCTTTTTGCTGCATCAGACATAGCATTGTCATTGTTTTGATAAGCATACTCATCAAATGCAGAGGCAAAGCTTGTTAAGCTTCTAACATAGCTGGCAAGAGCTTTTACTATTCGGTCAAAGTTCACTTCACTATCATTAAAGGCATGTTCAAACAGCTTTGCATAATCAGGGGTAACAAATCGTTGCAGAATTGTTTTCTCGTGACCTGTTATGCCTAATTCAATAGGGTCTTCAGAAAACATTGGAATAAGAATTTGCTGTTCTATTTTATTCAACCCAGAATGGGCCCATGTCAGATTGCTGTTATAAGCCACGTTCACTAAAGACTGAGTATTGCGCCTGTGATTTTGACCAGTTGCGCCCACCGCCGTTTTTTTAGGTTCAGAAAAAGCGAACTCTGGCTGATGACAACTCGCACATGACATGGATTGGTTAAACGACAACCTGAGATCAAAAAACAACTGTTTTCCCAAGGCAACTTTGGCTTCTGACATCGGATTATCTTTAGGCACTAATGGACTTGGAAACCCCTCAGGCAAGTGCCAATCATATTCACTTGAACTCACAGAAGGCGGTGTACAGCTTAATAAAACACCACTCAAAATGAAAAAACACCCCACTTTGATAACCCAAGTAGAATTCATGATTAGTGCCACTCAAATACGTCTTGAGTTTTCAGGTTAGACATCAAAATAGCGCAGCTTTGTTGATCGGAATGAAACAAACATGAACCGCCGTTTTCCATAGATACGTTAACTAGCAGTCTGTCCAGGTGCATAACAAGTTTTGCACCATTGTGTTTTTTATCCAAGTGAAAACTGACTCTATTCGGTTGCACACACTCCTCTTGGGGCGCACGCATAGTCGAAACAGCAGTGCAACCAACACTGCCTAGGTGAAATACCCACGTTTTACTGGGACCTTGCATGTCTAACCTAAAAAATTTGTGACCTGAACGCCACGACCAAAACATACTAGGTAGATTCAGCGGAGAAGGTTGTAATAAAGGGTTCTGATGATTTAGCGCAAATGGCACCGCTAGCGTAAACGACAGTTGTTCTGCGGAATCGAGGTCAACGGGTACTGCGAATTGCACATTATTATTGGTAGTAAGTCGCGCCGACTCTACCTGACTGTCTGGTGTTGAATTGTCTTCTACAGCCTCTAGCATTTGAGATTGTGAATCACAGTCATCCAAATTTGGTTGCAGCAACACCACATCATTTGTTTGCCAAGGTGTTGACCTAAGCTGTGGTTGCAGCACAGTGCTTTCGCCAGAGAACTTAACATTACTGATAAAAAAAGCTAATTGTTGGATAGTCCAAACTTGCTGATTATTTTTAAACCCATTACAAGTTAACTCGCTACCATTATGCCAAATTTCAAGGGTGATACTGTCTGCCTCATCTAACCTAGAGCAGCTACTAATAAACGCCATCAAGCAGCCCAAAGAAAACATTAAAAAGATTCTTTTTACCCCTATGGAGAACAAAAAATTGGATATATCAGGTCTAAAAGGTAAGGTGTTAACAAGCTTCATAAAGTAATAGGTAAATTTCATGCGGTGTTTAATTGGCGTCATAATGATACTGGCCATAGGGTACAGTCAAGGCGTTCTAGCCCATGCAGAACATGATAAAGCACGTTTTGTTGCCAACAACGGTGATGATGTTGGTAGCTGCAACAATAGATTTCGCCCTTGTAAAACAGTCACTTACGCCGCTCAAAAAGCAAATAAAGGCGACACTATTTTAGTCGCCCAAGGTCAATATGTTATTGAATCAGAGCAAGACTTGTTGTATTTCACCGGTCAAATTGTCCCCGTTTTAGGAGGCTACAATCAAGTAGAACAATATCAGGGGCAAAATCCCGATACTTATTTAACGTCGATTTCGGGAGTACCAGCCGAATATGCACAACAACTTAGCCAACAAGGCTTTCATGTCATACGAGATACAAAAGGTGCAGCGAAATTAAGTGTGCTAGGCAAAGGCCTCAATCTTTCGCAACTACAATTAATGCAACAAAAACAACGCAATACCACTTGTATTGACGGTAGCGCAGATGGTTTTGAATGCAATAACATGTCGTTATTGGCCCATGTTCCCTTAGCAGACTTTCCCAACAATCCCTCTGCTGCAAACGATATATGGGGTCATGTGGATTTAAACACCGCAAAAGAATACGCCATTATCGGCCTTGTAAATGGTGTAGCAGTAGTCGATGTGACAACAGCAACTTCGCCGGAAGTAGTCGGCAGTATCACTGGTTTTTCGTCATCCTGGAGAGATATAAAAGTGTATCAATACTTTGATACATCCACTCTAAGATGGCATGCCTATGCTTATTCCACCACTGAGGCCAATGAAGGTTTAACTATCATCGACCTAAACGACTTAGACAATGGAATTTCCCTTGTTAAGCGCCAGAAGACAGACAGTAGCGCCCACAATATATACATCAGTAATCTGGATTATTCGCTAAATATTCCTTTGGCTGGGCAAGAGCCTGCGGTGCATATTTTAGGATCCAACAACTTTGGCGGCTCGTTTCGTTCTTACGCATTAACTGATCCTGAAACATTGGGTGCTACCTACTCCAATTCATCAGGCACTCGCAACGATTACACCCACGATGCCGCCACACTTATAGTAAATGACGCCCGAGCGCAAACCGATTGTGTACATGCGAATAATACTGACTGCCTAGTTTTTTTAGATTTCAACGAAGACAAACTCATAGTGTGGGATCACACTGATAAAAATCAGGCGATAGAAATAGGCTCAGGCTCCTACCCTAATGCCGAATACACCCATTCAGGTTGGTGGAGCGAAGACAAACAGTTTGTCATAGTACATGACGAACTAGACGAACAAAGACTTAACCTCAATACCACCTTAAATATTTTTGATATCAGTAGTTTGAGCACCCCTACATTAGTAGGAACTTGGACTGGGCCAACTCGCGCAATTGACCACAATGGCTTTGTTAGAGGTAATCGATATTATATGTCCAACTACGAACGCGGCGTCACCGTTCTTGATATTACTGATCCAAGCGATCCCGTTGAAGTGGGTTTCTTTGATACCTATCCCGTATCAAACAACGCTGGATTTAATGGTGCATGGGGAATCTATCCTTTTTTACCCAGCGGCAACATTTTGGTCAGCGATATCAACAGCGGATTATATATTCTTCAAGACCAAACATTGGAAAACGACACCGGTAATATTGCCTTCGAAACCAAGCAGCTTAGTGTTAATGAAGGCCAAAGTGTCAGTATTCAGGTCAACAAAATTGGAGTTGGAGCCAGTACTGTGGGTTACGAAATACTACCGGGATCAGCCAACCAAGAGGACTATGTAGTAACAAGCGGCGAACTACAGTGGACAAGTAACGACACCCAAGCTCAAAACATAGTGCTACAAACAAGTAACGACACACTAGATGAAATCACTGAAACGCTCTTTATACGCTTATTTGACCCTAAAAAGGGAGCCACTTTAGTCAATCCAAGTATCGCCACAGTGCAAATCATAGATGCACTGCATCAAGGTCAAATTGTATTTGCAACTGATGAAGTAACCGTAAAAGAAACCGATGGAACAGTACAAATTGCAGTAACCCGCCAAGGCGGCAGCGATGGTACTGTAAGTGTGACCTATTTACTTAGCTCAGGAACAGCAATATTGGGCGCCGATGCCAGCATAACGAATGGCACCCTTGAATGGTTAGACGGCGATAATGCAGACAAATTCATCAATATCACTTTATTGAACGACAACGAAACTGAATCACAAGAATCCTTGCTAATCACACTCTTATCTGAAGATTCCAACCTACTTGGCAATCAAGCGACTCTTAACATAGCGATCCGTGACGATGAATCAAACCAAGCCCCTATCGCAACAGTTGCAGATAACTCTGAAGTTAATACTAGGCAAAATGTTACTTTAGTTGGCAGTGGCTCCGACCCAGAAAATCAACCTCTCATATATCAATGGCAGCAAATATCTGGCACTAATGTCACAATTAACAATGCCAATACCCCAGAAGCCAGTTTTACTGCACCCAGTGCTGCTGCAACGTTAGAATTTTCACTGACCATAACAGATGATTTTGGCTTAACCAGCTCTGCTAATGTATCGGTCACTGTTGTGGCAGTAGAACAACCACAATCCACATCATCTGGAGGTGGTAGCATAAACTATTGGTTACTTATGGGTTTATTATCATTAGTATTGATGCGGATTTCCCTAAGCCGCTGCATTCCCAATCATGATATCAATCCAATAAATAAACGACTTAAATAAGATTGATAACAGCAAAGTAGTAGCATAATCCCAAAAAGTTAACGCTTACCACAGCATTAATGAACAATATTTAGGCAGTTGAATTATAAATTGTAAATTCTTGCACTTTCTGACGCGCCAAAGTGATGACAAGTCCAAAAAAACTGCTTATACTGCGCGTCGCTTTTAACCCACTTGGGTTAAAACATGTTTTAAAATTTAAAGTGGCCCTTTAGCTCAGTTGGTTAGAGCATACGACTCATAATCGTCAGGTCCCCTGTTCGAGTCAGGGAAGGGCCACCATTTTTTAAAGACCTTGCCGTGATAGTATCCACTAACCAAAAGCCAAATAACGCTCAGTTTATAGCAAGGTTGTAGCAAAATAATCTGTAATAGCTAATTTCTTTTAATTAATAAAAGCTATATTGGTTTTAAGCGATAGAGGCAAGCGTTTCGTAATAGTGTCAATTAAATGTCTCTAAGAATGTAGAAATATCTACCATTAACTAAAGGATACAAAATCTCACTGTACTACTAATGAAGTGTATGACACTGCGGAGCCAGAGATTCGAATCGTCAATGGTGCGCCATTTTTAAAAAGATTAAGCCTTAGTTAAAACAATTAAAACCTTAAAATAGAATTTATCTATAAATAGTGTATCGTTGATGTTCACTAACTCTAGTGCTAGAATTTCTATAGAAAATGGAGTTAACAATGACTACGGAAAACCAGCAACTAAAACAACTTTCCGAGCTTTTTAGCGCCGTAACTATCCGAAAAATTGCGGATGGAAATTTTGATATTGTTTCCCGCTTCGCTTCACTTTATTGTTCTATTGTTAAAGATTCATTTCTAGACCTAACCCTTGAACAATTGTTTGAAAATTCATTTCATATATTGTCAAAAAAATATCGGAATGAATATACGTATAAAAGCCTATTATTAAACAAAAAGCTGATGGGAACCCATTCAGTAAAAACATCATCAATGTTAAGTGAGCTTCGGGTTGGAAGTGCCAAAGCTGATTTTGTAATGTTGAATGGCGTGGCAACATGTTTCGAAATAAAAACAGAAAGAGACAGTTTGGAAAGACTGCCTAACCAATTGACGGAATATAACGGATACTTTGATCAAACATACGTAGTCCTAAGTGAATGCGATGTTGAGCGCTATCAATTAAAAATCCCTAGCATAGTGGGGATTATATCCTTAACAAATCGCAACCAATTCAGTGAAATCAGACCTTCCTCAATGGAATGTGAAGGCTATACACCTAAAATGGCAGTTAATCTATTACGAGCAATAGAATTAAAACAGATTGTTTCGATATTCAATACAAATGTCGAAAACATCCCAAATACTGAACTTGTGAAATACTGCGAGAAAGAGCTAAATCTAGTAAGTGCGATTGAGTTGAAAGAACTTGTGTTGTCTCAGTTAAAAATGAGAGGAATGCGTAATAATAGCTTTATGGCAGCTCTCCCCAAGAGTCTCAGGGCGGCAGGGGTAGCGTATAAACTTTCTATTGACCAGCGTACCAAGTTAATGATTAACTTAGGGAAAGTTCTTTCGCAAATGGAACGTGCATGTATTACCCCGTCCTTCGAGCTAAACAGTTCGAACTAATAGCTCTTAGAGAGATTGTTTCTCACGACCCGCAATTATTTCAACAATTCACCCCAATAATCGAACCTGTTAATGACACCTATAAGCCTTTTTTACGTGCAATAGAGGCATTAAATTCAATTGACATTACTCCGTTAGTTCTAATAAATCCCACAGTTGGAAAACTTAAAAATGATTGGCTTAATTTGGATGAGCTAGTTGACCTCAATTACTTACCCACAATAGAATTTAACAGCGACACAGAAGAATTGGCGTTACAAAAAGCTACTTCGATAGGGATTGAAAACATAGCAGCTTTTGTAATTGAAGGATGTTCCGTACAAACATTAAAGGCACTTGATGGGGTTGATACGTTAATAGTTGATACAGATATTGTACAAGCGGGGCGTTACCAAAAAAGTCTCAATACAAAGGTAGTGCTTCTACAAGATGGTTTTAGACGACAAGATAAAAATGCAGAATACTCAGGCCGTACAGCTTTCGGCAGTGCCATTGCAGACTATAGAAATTCTAGACTACATGGGTTTTCAGACTATACCATTACTGGAAGGTTTTTTAGTGAAGGTGGAGGCCCTGCATACGTTGTCGCAATACACCTATCTGAGTTATTAAAAGATGACTCTGGCTTCGGGCCAGAAGTGCAAATACTTATCAATCACTATGTTTCTGAAGATAATGGTTCAGCCGTTGATCCAGCTGGAAAATTTATGGAAGCTTTAGCAAAGCTCATAGAGGACGTGAGTGGCAGAACGGAGTGTTTTTTTGATTCTACTGGTTTAATAGACTTTAAATCACTTTATTCGCAAAGACACTTCTCTGGATTAGGCTCTGCTAAAAAAAATTCCATTAAACATCACATCGAAACTATTGCTCAATATTTGCTTGAAAATGACTAAATGTTGTAATACGTGTTTCACTGATAGCGAATTGAGACGTAAGATCCGAACTGATTCGATTAGTGAGGACAGCGATTGTGATTTTTGTACTGGTGAAACTGAGGTAACAGTTAATTGTGAAAGTCTGAAATACGATTTTGAATTCCTCATAGACACTCTTTTTGTAAAAGGGGAAGGTGAGAACTCTGATGATTTATCTATTTTAATACAAAACAAATTATTGGTTTTTAGTGATAATGTAGCTTCGCCTAGTGATTTGTTGAAAAACATACTAAATGATGAACGAATTTATGATGGCTCAACAAGATATTATCCAAGGATGATGGAAGTCGAGTTTTCTAGCTACTGGACTGAACTACGTCAAGAGTTGGTAGAAAAAAATCGTTTTTTTCCACAAAACCGTTTATTTACATCTTTGTTTAGAGATCAGTCAACAGAAAACAGAGTATTTATTGAATTAGTTGGCCAACTTACAGATAGCATTCCAATTGGTAGTAATTTTTGCAGGGCGAGAATAGCTAACAATATTTTGGATGATGATCAAATGGGTAAGCCTCCCAAAAAACTAGCTACCGATGGAAGAGCTAATCCGGTAGGTATTGCATATTTATACACTTCGGAGGAAATAAGAACGAGTGTATCTGAAGTACGCCCAAGTATTGGAAATACTATCTGTGTCGCAACCCTCTCATCTCTATTAAAGCTAAGAGTCATAGATCTTACGGCTCCAAGAAGAAAATTTAATCCCACGACTTTTGAAGATAAAGAGTTGGTTATAGCGCTATCCATAGTTGATATGTTAGAACAGCTTTCTATGGAACTATCTAAACCTATTGCTCAAGACCGAACTTTAAACTATTTACCTACACAGTTTTTCTGTGAATTCATAAAGTCTTTAGATCTAGTTGATGGAGTTAAATTTAGTAGTTCTTTTGACGGACAAAATAATATTGTATTTTTCGAACCAAATAATAGTAACTACTTTTCTATTACGGACAAAAAGCTAGCCAGAATAGATGCGACTCAACACACAATCGTCGATATTTAGTCCATTCAGTACAGTTATTTACAATACTCCAAGTGAAGGTTAAAAAAGTTAAATTTACCTTACCAACCTACCCCACCTGTCCCAAATTGGAATAGGTGGGACAGGTAGTATAGGTGTTTTGCTATTCAAAGATTTCTAATCTTTCATGTCCTAGCAATCTAGCAAAACTTGTCTGCATTTCTTCTGTTGAAGGCAACTCATACATCGCATTTCTACCATGTTTTCCTGACCGATCAATGCCCATACGCTGGACTAACTTGCCAACTGCACTTCGAACTTGAGGGATTACAACGGTGTAACCACTGTCTTCCATCCATACTTTACAATTATTAACTAAATCACCTGTATTTAGTCTGACTGCCCCCCCAAAGGGAGCGTCCTTGCACAACTCAGAGAACATATAGTGCTGATATGGTGTTAAGTTTTGTAGTTTCTCATCCAATAGCGCTTTTGTTACTGGTGCTCTGCGTGGGTCGAAATTTGAAATGTCGCATATCATTAAATATTTGAGCAAATAACTCGGACCATTAGCATTTATCCAATTCCATAGATGATCAAAATATTCACGTTTTTGAGCATATTCAGCAGATGGTTCAAGAACAAGAAAACGCCTTTCTCTACTTCCCGCCCTTAACACCTGCTCGTGATTGCTAGCAAAAATAAAACGAGAGTAACTAGTCATGTGAATAGGATCAATTCCCTTTCGCTCAAGGCATACTCTAGGTTCAGTAATTAGTCCTTTAATCTTATCTGCCGTTCTAGGATCTGTTAGGTCAACTTCATCTGCAAACACCAATTGCTGATTTGCAACAACGCTATTAAATCGCCCCGTTAATTGATAAGCACCGTTTATTTGCGAAGCATGCGTGCCTAAAATACGCTTTAATGGTTCAAAAAAAGTGCCTTTCCCTGTGCCTTCTACTGATTTTAGTACAATAGCCACACCGGGTTTTTCCATGGGCTTTTGCACCAAATGAGCTAAAAAACTTATCAAGTAATCGTATGCTTTTTTATCACCGTCACAAATTACTTGCTTAAGATGAAACAAGTAAGGTTCAACATCACCTTGTAATGCTTCTACACCAAACCCTTCATACAAATTGTAAACTTCAGGTGGGCAACGTTCTGGCTCTGGACAAAAATTCAACCCCGCTGATTTAAATACTTTACCAGACCACCTCAACCAAGCATCGCCAACATTTAGTCCTGCGATACGATGTTCTGTTAGAAAGTGATTTTTAAAATCGCCAATGCTTTCTAAACTAAGTTCGCTTCCAACATGAGGGCATGGAATTTTAGATGCCACTTTATGCTTACCACCTACAACAACATGCGAATATTTTTGGTTTAACAAATTTAATCGGGTAATTTCCGCTTCACTTAGTGATTTGCCATTAACGCAATCAACCGCCTTTCCGTACTCGATTGAAGGCGCTTGATTGCGCCTTCCGCCGTTAACGGAATTTTCTTCCGCATTATTGCGTATTGGTGCGTTAGCACAATTGAGTTGCGTATCGTCCCGCTCAACTTCGTTAGCAAGATCAAGTTCTATATCACTTCGCATTGGAGCATTAACGTATTCACGTTGAAATTCGTCAAATTCTGACGAGTCATATAGGTCAGCTTCAGGATAAATATTATTTTCCATTACACACCTTCCCGATTAAATTAGTTAACTTAGAAAAACTATCCAACCAATTGTCGAGGTCTTCACGCAAGTAGCGCACAGACCGTCCAATCTTAAGAAAGGGTGGCGCAGGTGTTCGTGTTGATCTGTTACCTTCCATTCTAGACTGACGTAGAAATGATCGACTCATGCCGATGTACTCTGATGTTTCTTTTTCTGATAAAGCTCTTTTATCTATGTTCATTTTTTCACCTTGTCATTGAAATTTAATTAATGTCTTTAAGACGACTTCAATGTAACTAGGTGAACAAGTGTGGTGACGTTCTGAGTGATTCAGTGACGGTCTGAGTGATTTTTCACTAACAATTTGCAGCTTTTAAAGCTTTTTTTACTTCCGTAAGTGTATTTTCAAGGGTTCTCAGTGAAACTGTTTTTTCGTCAGTTCGAGAAAGTTTATCTCTCCAAACTAACTTGCCTTCAACCGTTTCTAGAAGAATATTATTGGTATCAAATTTTCTGCTGTCTTCTTCACGCATTGAATCCCTCTCGAGTTCAATGAAAATCTGCTTGGCGCTTGATTTTGATATATTAACGAAGGTGTGTGCCACCAAACGGTGAAAATCATTTTTAAAGGTAATATCCCCAACAGGGTTCGTTACTTTTGCTGGCACACTTGTTTCATTCTCAAGTTTCAACAACTCCAGATCACTTAAAACCAATTCGTTCTTAGATATGTTGATATATCTTCGATTGAGAACGCGCTCTGGGTGTGTATTAGATACCTCACTTTTCGATATTGAGCTAAGTACATTCACATAAGTATGCATTAAACCAATGCCTTCAGTAGGTAGTAGAATTACAGGGATCTCGCTATGACGTATACGCTCGTCAATTACTCCATGCCACTTAGCAATTAAATTGTTGGGCACACTAAGATCAAATGGATAATCTATTGAAACGTTTTTTGGAAGATTACCTTTAGGTAATAACAGGGTATCTAGTGAAACTTTACTATTAGATGCGATATCCCTTACTTTTGGCTTAGGGACATATAGCAATCCAGTATATGAAAAAGTACAAAAACCAATTATGCGCTGATTTTCCCATTTACCGACCATTAGTTTTTGCTTATTAACTAAGGTGGAAAAACGAACCACGTCATTTTCCATGTAGTAGCTAATGTCTTCCTCAGAAATACCTTTTAGCTTCTGTAACTCACTAATTCGATAGTATTGTTTATTGACACTAACCATTACAGCGGAAAGCCAATTCCATACGATAATCGGTATCAGTACCGGGACTAACTATTCCCAAAGTCAATTTACTTGCAATAGCCATGCTTTTATCAACTTTATTTGCATCCTCTTCGCTATCAAGAACCCCCTCATAGATGGATTTCATTGATAATATCGAATAAGACTTGTCTTGATGTGCGCAGTAACGTTCTGCATTTCTCGTAGCCCTTACTAGTGCTTTGTCTTTAGAAGCCGCAGTTGTGCTTGTAAAAAGACTGCCATCTTCCATGGGAAGTACTGGGCTATATAAATTGGGTTGTGAAGAACATGCCGCAAAGGTTCCGGCAAAAATTATTCCAAATAGAGATTTATTCATTACGATAATTACATCCTAAACTTTAAAGTGACTTACTATAAAAATATAATGCCAAAGGAACCCGCTTTTACAGCTCCGGATTTCTTGTTTTATTAGCTTCATTTTCAAGGTCGCGCTCATGCAATCCCGTATCGGTAAATTGACTTGATGATTTTCCCTGAGTCCAAAGCAAGTACAAGAATAAAAACACAATTACCAGAGTACATATTTTGTAGACGTCTAATGGCAAATGAAATGATAGTGGCATCATAGAGCGTAAGAAAAGAAGAAGCCAAACTGTAGAAACAAATACGCTAAGAATTTGGTTGATCTTGCTGACTGAAAATTGAGCTGGAGATGTTAGTGGATTTCCTGAAGAGTTGTCTTGCGTTACAGCCACAACTTTGTAGAGAGGACCAAGTGTCATGTCTTCTAGTAGATCAACATGTCTCTCCCAGTTGCTTTGCCAAAACTTACTACCTCGATTCACTAAATACCAAGCAAACGAAAAGACAAGACCAAGAGCTGCAAACAACATAGAAAGCCAAGGTTCTGGATTAGCTGCTTTATATGTTAACGCGTAACCGGCGAACGCGGCAGCAATGAAAGCCCAAAAATACGTTGCCCGCTTCCAATACAGCTCAATTTCAAATTTTCTGATATCTAGCGCATAGTCTAAAGCCCTACCAGCTCGTAAGTCCGATTCCTTCGGGTCATCTTTACTTTTTCTTTGTTTTGGTTCTGCAAATAGCTCTTTATACTTTTCTGTATTCAATTTGTGTTTCCCTGCGGTTAATAGTTTAAAAATACCAACGCTTCGCTCTGCGGCAAATTTGGCACGCATTTGTCCGAAAGCATTGCCTTGTTATGTTTCTTAATACATATCAATACTGTCTATCTCACATTGAGCAGAACTTATTTTTACACTCGTTATTTCCTTGTATGAACTGAAAGAAAAGTTGAAGCTCATGGTTTCGCTATCACTTCCATGGGCGTAAAGACTGTGTGATTCATCTTGTGAGGCAGAGTCTGATTGTGTCGAATATGTTTCTCTTCCCTTGTATTCGATCTCTATGACGCATTCTACCTCTACATCAACATATGCCCCTCCACTATAATCTGTAGAAACCTCATACCTTAACGTCGCATCACAATCACGGTAATAGTTCCCCTCATAGCTTTCATTACAATCTAGATCACCACTGCTTACTTCAACGCAGACTTCTGCATTCGTCTTGTACTCTGTTTCACAATCATCACCGCTTACGCCTTGTGCTCTACGTCGCTGAATTTCAGCGGCAAATGCTTTTTCTAATTCCTTTTGTTTATGAATTTCCTGTGGCGCCATAAGTACACATGATGTACCACTCTTCTTAAACCCGTTATTACAAGCCCAACCACTGCCGTAGACATCAATACTTGCATTTTCCGGAACGACAACCTTTGCGCAATTTTTGCCAGACTTGTAATAGCCTCGATTGCAAGCCCAACCACTGCCGTAAACATCAATACTTGCATTCTCTGGAACGACAACCTTTACGCAATTTTGGCTAAACTTGTAATAGCCTCGATTGCAAGCCCAACCACTGCCGTAAACATCTATACTTGCATTTTCAGGGACTTGAACCTTTGCACACCCCTGATTTGATTTGTAATACCCACGGTTGCAAGCCCAACCACTGCCGTATCCATCAATACTTGCATTCTCTGGAACGACAACCTTTACGCAATTTTGGCTAAACTTGTAATAGCCTCGATTGCAAGCCCAACCACTGCCGTATCCATCAATACTTGCATTCTCTGGAACGACAACCTTTACACAATTTTGGCCAGACTTGTAATAGCCTCGCTCACAATCCCAGCCAGTTCCAAAGATGCTCGGATCTGAGTTGGGAGGCGTATCGGCTGCAAATAAAGCACAGGGTGCTATTAAGAGTAATAATGCAAAAATAAATTTCATGTGTTTTGCTCAAAAGGAAACATTACATAATATTATGTAGAAGCCAAAGTAACACTCCAACGAATACAAACATTCAGATTCATTAATCTGCCATACAAACAATAAGTTAGAAAGGCTTTTGTATATGTTTGCGACCTTGAGTTTCTAGTAATTCACTTATCCGATCAAATTAACAGCAGCGGCCTTATGTTCTGGCGCAAGATGTGCGTATCGAATGGTCATATCCAGATTTGCATGCCCCAATAATTCACGAACGGTATTCAAATCAACGCCAGCCATAACCAACTTACTTGCGAAGTGATGTCGAAGATCATGGAAATTAAACTCTGATATTTGGGCTTCACCTAGCAGATTATTCCAACCTTTTTTCACATCTGTAATTGGTTTATTTGGTTGCCATTCAAAAACGTAACCATCTTTTTTAGTATCCTTTTGCCATCCGTGTAAGGTTTCTAGCGCTTCATTATTTAGGGGAATATGTCGGGCTTTACCTGATTTGGCATTTTCTGCAATAACCTTAACAACACTATTACTCAAATCAACGTTATCCCAACGCAAATTAAATAACTCACTTTTTCGCATTCCAGTATTCATTGCCAACAAAACCAAAGGCTCTAGATGATCAGCAAAATGACGATCTCTAAGCTCTGGTAACAATGTGTAGCTGCGTTGCTGTCTAAATTTATTACCGTTTTCTCGTTCTGATTTGATCCGCTTATCCCTTTCCTTTAAAGCAACGCGAAGAGAAGACTCTTCTTCCTTATCTAAAAATCGAATTCGAGAATTATCGACCTTTAAAGCTTTAACTTTTTGTAAATCATGACTTTCAATCAATCCCCACTCAACTGCTCGACTCATTGCACCTTTTAACGGGTTAACATAGCTATTTACTGTCGCAGGCTTCATGTTCAATCTACTTTTTTCAGCTCGCCACTTTTCGATCTCCCAAGCAGTTATATGAATAAGCTGACTATCTAAAAGTTGAGGAAATCCAGTTTTTATTGTTTTGATGGTTTTATTGGCTGTTTTGGCGTTTCGAGTTTGTAACCACTCAAAATAAGTATTATCGAGAAAAGTTTCTAATTTGGTATGTTTAGCTTTTAGCGTTTCCCGCTTAGCCTGCTTTTTTACATCCTGAACATCAACACCATTTGCCACCTCCCCCGCTTTGGCCTTAGCTAAATCTCTAGCTTGAGCAGGAGTAATGTGACCATGTTGACCTAACTTATAGTTAACCTGCTTATCTGCAAGTCTATAGAACAAGTAGTAGGTGATTTTACCCTTAGGAGAAATAAGAGCATGAAAGCCGGATATTTCTGTATCATTGACCCGCTTATCTTCGACAATCAGCGCCTTGATACTGGAATTCGTTATTTTCTCTCGCTTTGCCATTTCAACACACCCTTTTCACTTTGTAGCAATTTTATAGCGTGACGAATGTACTTTAAAAAACAAAGACGAACAACAAGGAACTGAACAATACGACATAAACCACTGTTTTATATCGCTTTTAAAAGAAAAAACCGTTCATAACTGTTCATTAAAATTCACTGAAAAACACCATGAAAAACGACTCATAATCGTCAGGTCCCCTGTTCGAGTCAGGGAAGGGCCACCATTTTTTAAAGACATTAAAAGTAACTATCCACTAACTCGTTTATATTTTCCTTTTTGAAGAATCCTATCTAATAGTACTATTTTCATACCTATACATTTTGCATATACAATTTATTTCTTGTTCTTTGGCCAGTTTAAATACCCTGCTTTAAAGAGTCTGCTTGAATACAATTTTCAGTTCAAAGGCCTATTCTAAAGACATGATAGAGCGTTGAATGAATAAAACTTTAAGGTATAAAAAATGATAGGCAAATTGAATTTCAGTACGGTATTCAATATACCCTTCCTTTATTTAGCTTTAATTTTTGCACTGACTATCTTTAATACAATGGCGGATTTCTATTTTTATCAGAAAATGTACTTTTCTAACGACAGAACTTTAGAAGGGCCTGACGTTATATACTTCAGTGGAAAAAACTATAATTATCAATACAGGCAAAGTTTCACCCATTGATTTTAATATAACTATTTAATAGTAAGGCAGTTTGTATTAGATTGGTTATAAAACTGCACTAAAATTCACCACTACAAGGTTGAACCATGCCGTTTCTTTTACGGGGGTAGTTGAAAAAATGGGGACAGGTCAAAAAGCGTGAATAACTTAACAAAATATACCAACACCCCCATTATTGGCCTGCTAATAAAAAAAATAATGGATTTTACAGTCAATCGCGAAGTCAAGACTGTCGCTCGTCATTTTTCTACTTATTTACATCCGTTAATCGCCGAGAACAATGAACTTTGCAACGAGTCATATCGGATAAGAAATGATGTGTTTTGTAAAGAACTAAAGTGTTTGGATATTGGGCATAATGGATTAGAAACAGATGACTTTGACAAATACTCAACTCATTGTTTGATTCAACATATTGCAACGACACGATTTTCAGGAACAATTAGGGTAATTAGACCTGAAACAAACCAAGATACCATTCCACTTCAAAAATATTGTTCAGAATCAATTTCCAAAGGGAAAATTAATCCACAGGATTTTGCCCCACATGAAATATGTGAAATTTCGCGATTAGCTGTTCCAAAAGACTTCAGAAAAAGACTAACAGATAATTTCAACGGCGCCGCAACGGGTGTGATTAATCAGTCAATATATTCAGAAAATGAATTACGTTGCTTCCCGTTTATTGCTGTCGGCTTATATTTATCTGCTGCGTCTGTAGTAATGAAAAATGACATAAAACATACTTTTGTAATGATGGAGCCAAGACTGGCTAGGAGTATGAATTTTATAGGTATTCAGTTTGAACCTATTGGCTCTACTGTAGATTATTATGGAAAACGAGCCCCTTATTATATTAACCCCTCGTTATTGATGGAAAATTTAACCCCTGGTTTTCAAGTGATGTTAAAAGACATAAAAAAATCCCTTTACCATTCATCAAAACATAAGACATTTTTTTAATTTAAATCTCCCGATTTCATAAAAACTTACAAACAAGTGTCAACCTTAGTTAAGAATTGGTCTTCTATCGAGATAGTGGTTAGATAACGGACGCCATCACAACAATGACTAAAAATAAAAGTCAAACTGAAAAAATCAAAGACCCTCTAATTTTCTAGGTACATAATCAACAGGTTTAAAGTGACAAAAAATATTTGCAAAATATTTGCCTTTAAATGCCTTTGGTCGCCCGTGAGTAAGACGCCCACCTTCATATAAAACCATATCTCCTGGCTTTAATATTATATGGTGAGTGCGGTAGTAATTATCCTCAATTTCCAGCGGCCAATCCTCATCCACTTCTTGGGCGACATTAATTATGGCACTTATAATATGCGTCTCCAAGCGATCTCGATGAGACTTCAGTACCGCCTGTTCATGATAGATTCGGATGCCATAGACGTAAGTGGGTTCGAGTGTTTTATCGCACCACTGCTCCATTAAGGGCTTCATCAGATCGTGAATTTCTTTTCGTAATTCTGCGCTCAAATTGATTAGTGTACTGCTATTTTTAGATTTATCTTTTTCATTAAAAATAAAATCGCCAGGCACGGTTTCAATAATTTGCCCCTGCTTATTCGCACAAAAAAACGCTAGAATTTTTTGAAATAAGGGCTTTGGTAAGCGTCCTTTGATAAAACCCGTATTTGTGTAATTAGGAATATATTCATTCGCTTCTTTAATAAACATTGAAGGTTTTGCTGGCAGCGCACTATAACTCCTAAACCATTTAGTGATTACGGCCTTATAGCCCTTAATCACAGGTAACGCTTGATGCATAGTGTTCACATTGGTCGAACCATCAGGATTTAAACTATTCCATATCACAGCCATGCCAGTACGAGGCTGAAACTTTGCACCAACACGAGTGAAATGGGTTTCTCCTCCTTTTTCGACGTCATTCAAATAAATCATGCAAGTAAAAGTGCGTTGCCCCATTTCACCACCATGAGTCAGAATTTCATTCTGTTCAAAGTAGTCGGTGTGTGCTTTAAATTGCTGCCCCTCCTCATAATACTGTCCCTGAATAGCCTCGGAATATGAAGGATGAATGCCTAAAATTTTACAAATTCTAGAATCTATATCCTGAACTATTTTGTCGTTCAATACTGTAAGCTCACATGTCCGACTGGTGCGATAACTCTCGTCTGCTTCATAGCTAGACAATCCAGAAGGCTTCAATTTTGATTTAATTGATCCAATCAGATGCTCGCACTCTGAAGCATTCAAAAAGTCATCAAGGCAATATAGCTCTATTGTAGGATCATTGCATTTTTTCCCATTCGGAATAAATAGTCGACTAGGATCAACTTGGCTTCCATGGTTATGTACTTGATTGACCTGTTTTTTTTGTGCTGCGACCTTCAAAGGATTGACTAAAAGCATTGTGGGTATGCTAGGCGTGAAATTCATTTCCTTACAGATCGCATCATATGCATAACCTTCATCTAACAGTATTTTAAAAATACCGTTTTTATCTTGGCCATTATCGATATTGGTTTTGATCCAGTTTTTCCAGTCTGCATTAAATTCAGAGGTCATGATAGAGACTCTTAGCTACTTGATTGTCTTAATGAGCAAAGCACGCAGGCTCTCATTTACTATTATCGACTCTTTTAAGAAAGAGTTACCCCGAAGCTTATGCTAGCAAATTCTGTGTGTATAGTGTGACGACCATAGAACAATAAAGA